>MDSX01059144.1_pt1 | contig 10929 bp, 11 predicted proteins | sample 811141 | NCBI WGS metagenome assembly MDSX01 (sample SAMN05326642, study PRJNA326480) | marine metagenome | isolation source: seawater | place: Atlantic Ocean: South East | collected 2010
AGTTGGGTTAGCCTTGAGTTATATGCAGAATCTAGATCAATGGGGGCGGCATTATCTCTCCATTGGTTTACAAGCCGATATGATACAAAGAAGTTTTGGTATTGATAATTTGCGCTTTGGAAATCAATGGAATGGAATTAACTATGATGCGACAATCATACAAGACAACCCAGCCTATTTAGCTCAGCTCAATCAAAATTATACTTTTTTCGATGCAAGTGCTGGCCTTCTTTATTTTATGCGAGGAAAAAATAAAAGAACGACTGCCTATGGAGGTTTTAGTGCCCAACACGTCAATCAACCAAATGAATCTTTAGGTATTGATGATGCTAAACTTCCTATTAAGTACTCCGTTCATTCTGGAGTGAATTTCCCTGTTTCAAAGAACTTTGATGTGCTCCCTAAGTTTTTGCTTCAGTTTCAAGGACAGAATATTGAAACTTTATATGGTACAGATATTCGCTATATATTTGATGATAGAGACCCAAGTGGCAATGCCTTCAGGTTTGGCGCATTATACCGGATGGTTGGTGGCTTAAATGCAAGCAATAACAATGGTATTAATAGCGAGTCCATCTCCTTGCTTACCGGAGTCAATTTCCATGGTTTGGACATAGGTATTGCCTATGATATCAATGTATCCCAGTTTACCAATGCAAGCTTTTCTAGAGGAGGTTTTGAGCTTGGCTTAAGCTACGTTGGGGGTTGGGAAAAGCGAATAAACACAATGACAGCTTGTCCTAATTTCTAGCTTTAACTTTATTTCTATAGCGTAATAAGATCCTCTTTGTTTGGGGGTTGAGCAACGAATCCCAAAGGTCATATTTTCAGTTTGTTAGTCCAAAATAAGCCGGATATAGGTGGTGGACTTTAATCCAAATCTATAGAAATCAGTTATCTAGTACTTCACAAATAACATTTTTCCCTTTGCCGCCCGACTTGCTGGCAACCAAGATGCTATAAAACTGATAATAGTAATAAGGGTAAATGCCAGAAGGACATCAGGTGCTTCCAATTTTACTGGATACGCTTCAATTACAAACCCCCCATTCCCCCCTAGGGTAACTAAGCCAAACAACTGTTGCGCTCCAACGATAAGGACCCCTAAAACAGCACCAACCATAGCTCCTATTAATGAACCAAAAACCCCTTGATACATAAACACCTTGAATATAAACCCATCGCTCGCCCCCATCGCTTTTAGGATAGAAATATCTAGTTTCTTCTCCATAGCTAGCATCGATAAAGCCCCAACTATCGTAAATGAAATAATTAATAAAACCAAAAATAGAATGGCGATCATGGCATATTTTTCGGCCTGCATCGCTTGATACAAGGATTTATTCTGCTGCACGCGGGTGGTAGTTTCAAATTCTGGGCCAAGTAATTGATTGATATTATTTATTACAGCATTATCATCAAAGCCCTCTTTTACTTTCAACTCTATGCTTGATACCTCAGTTTTAAACCCTTGTAAGTCACGTAAAAAGGCCAAAGAAGTAATGATGTAGGAATTATCAAACTCATTCTGAATACCGAAAACGCCTCCGGGAAAAATTTGTGCGCTGGCAAACAACTGAGAGACATTGAATGCGCTAGCTTTACCTTTTTTAGGTATGGCTATTGAAATGGGTTGATTGTTGCTGGCGTTTATATGATAATAAACTCCTGCACCCAATAAGGCAAAGAACTGACCATCAAGCTGTAATTCTGATGAACCCTCGATTAAATAGTCAGCAATAGTATTAACCGTATAAAACTGATCATCATACGCCCTTACTTTCGCCACTATTGATTTGCCATCATAGCTCACGTATGCATTTTCTTCTAAAACCAATGCGTAGGTTTCAATGCCTTCGATGTTTTCTATTTTCTCAATAAAAATATCGTCTGCTTGAAATACTTTACCCGCTGTCTTATTAATTTCAATATCCGCATAAAAACTACCCTGCAATTGAATCACTAAATCCTCAAAACCATTAAAAACCGATAGCAGCACAACCAAAACCATAGCCCCTAAGCCCATTCCTATCATGGAAATATAGGAAATAATATTTATTGCATTCGTGCTTTTTGAGGAAAATAAGTAACGTATGGCAATTGCAAAAGCAGTCTGCATCACTACTTGTCCTCTTTATTTAATTTGATAAATAATTCATTCATTTTTTGAGCATACTCTAAGGTGTCATCCAAGAAAAACTCTATTTCAGGTAACTTTCTTAAATGATGTTTTAGCTCTGCGCCCAATTTCCTCCTCCATTCATAGGAAGAAGCATTTAGCATATCAACTATTTCTTGCGGTGCCGTTGCTCCAAAAACACTTAAGTAAAACTTAGCCGTTGCTAAATCTGGGCTAGTTTTTACACTAGTAATACTCACCAATACCCCACTTCCTATGTGTCCTCGAAGATCTTTTATAAAAATATCTCCCAGGGTTTGCTTGAGCAATGACGCCATTTTGTGTTGTCTTCTATTTTCCATAAGCATAAAATCTGTGGTACAAAAATACGTTGGAATACAAACAAAGTGAAATATAAATATCTTTGTGGCACAAATGAGGGAAATAAAGGCGTTTAGCAAGTATCTTAAAAATTACAAGTTCAATATCGGTTTAAATGTCGTGTTCAACATTCTATATGTTATTTTTAGTGTGTTTTCATTGACTATAGTCATGCCATTCTTGGATATTATTTTTCATCCTGACAAGGCGGTCAACCAAGCTCCGGAATTGGCTTTTAGTATTGATGCACTTAAAGATTATCTGAACTACTTAGTCACCTTACAAATAGAACAATACAGTAGCAGAGAGGCGGGATTAATTTTCCTAGCCATTGCTATTACCACCGTCTTCTTTTTAAAGAACTTGTTTCGCTTTTTGGCTCAGTATTTTTTAGCTCCCATTCGAAATGGCGTAGTTCGTGATATTCGTATTCAACTAAATAACAAGATGTTAAACCTTCCATTAAGCTATTATAATAAGAGTAAAAAGGGGGATTTAATAAGTTCTTTAACCGCAGATGTGATTGAGGTTGAGCATGGTGTTTTAAATATTTTGGAGGTATTAGTTAAAGAACCGCTCACCATTATCATATCATTAATTGTACTTTTTGCCATTAGCTATAAACTTACGCTATTTGTCTTTCTACTTATTCTAGTCATTGCTTTTATGATTGGAGCTTTAGGTAAATCATTAAAGAAACCTTCATTTGAAGGCCAGCAAAAACTCGGGCAAATAGCTTCACTATACGATGAAACCATCAGTGGTATTCGAATTGTAAAAGCTTTTACAGCCGAAAAATATAGAATGCTGCAATTTGATAAAGAAAGCAACAACTTTTTCCATTTAATGAATCGGGTATTGCGCAAACGGTTTTTATCTTCTCCACTTACCGAGTTCTTATCTATTGCTGTGTTTTCAAGTATCATTTGGTTTGGAGGAAATGAGGTTTTATCTGGAAATATTAAGGACTCGGTATTCGTAGTTTACCTACTCATGTTTGCCTCTTTAATTGCACCTGCAAAAAGTTTTTCTGGAGCATTCTATACCCTTCAAAAAGGATTAGGGGCTATGCAGCGAATAGATAAAATAATGAATGCTCGTGATGAAATTTTAGAAATCACAGACGCTGAAGAAATAACAAATTTCAATAGTAATATTGAATTTGACAAAGTAAATTTTTCATACAAAAAGTTTGACAATGAGCCTGTTGTTAATGAGGTAAGTCTGACCGTAAAAAAAGGAGATATGATTGCTTTAGTTGGTCCCTCTGGAGCTGGCAAGTCTACCTTAGCTGATTTGTTGCCTCGATTCTATGATGTGAATACTGGTCAAATTAGAATTGATGGGAAAGATATTCGCAACTATAAAAAGAAAGATTTACGAAGTTTGATGGGGGTTGTGACTCAAGAGGCGTTACTTTTTAATGATACAATTACTAACAATATTGCATTTGGTTTTAATGCTAAGCAAGTAGATATAATTGAGGCAGCAAAGATTGCAAACGCACATGAATTCATCATGCAAATGCCCAAAGCTTATAACACCGTAATAGGAGATAGGGGAATGAATCTGAGTGGTGGTCAACGGCAACGCTTGACTATAGCCCGCGCTATCCTAAAGAACCCTCCAATACTCATCCTGGACGAAGCCACCTCAGCACTAGACTCCGAGTCCGAAAAATTAGTGCAAGAAGCGCTGAATAAATTGATGCGCAATCGAACATCTATTGTAATTGCCCATAGGCTGTCAACCATCCAATATGCCGATGAGATCGTGGTTATGGAAAAAGGGTCGATTGTCGAAAAAGGAAATCACATAAGCTTAATGGCTAAAAATGGCTTATATAAAAAACTGGTTGAGCTTCAGGCATTCTAGTTTTCCGCAAGTGCCCGTTTGAATACGTCTCTACTTTGACAAGCTTAACTTTAGAAAAATCGCCTTCTACAAGCTCATAGTAACACGCTTTGTTGGATAGCACGCCTCGCTTATAATGCAACACGGCACGAATGGTATTCTGGACATTAGCATAAAAGAGTAGCTCTTTTCCGTCTTTCATGCCATTTTGATAAGCACTTATAGTTAAAGGTTGACTATCTTGATTGAAAATATACCCGATATATGATTTGCTCGGATAATCCTCCCAATAAATTTCTCGCTTTGTCGCTCCATTGTCATAAAGCTCCCGACGAAAATATAATTTTTTTGGTAGCATTTTTTGCATGTCCATTTGCAAATATCTTGCTATCAGCTGCAAATCATTAACTGTATATATTGCCAATATTTCTGATTGACCTGCAGAGTAGTAAGATGTTAAAATCAAACTATCCATTCTAATATGGTAGTTGCCTGAATAGTTAAATTTTAAAACTTGGTCCTTTGGAAATAATATGAAATGACCCTCTTCCTCCAAGCTTAATATCCATCCATCACCCGCATACATCGTTGTAGCTTGAGCTATATTTAACACCAATGAGAAAATGAAAAGCAATCGCATAGTAAACTCTTAACGAATTCGCTTTTGATTCTATTATCGCTTGCTCCAAAATTGAGCGAGTGTAAATCCTGAAATGATGTGCCAAATCCCCCAAAAAGCTGCAATGATCGCCATTCCACCCAAACCATTAAAAAAGTTAAAGATTAAAATTAATCCTAAGCCCGAGTTTTGCAATCCTACTTCTAATGTGATCGCTCGTTTATTAGCTTGGCTAAAACCAAATAAACTGCCTAAGCCATATCCTCCTAAAAATGCTGCCGCATTATGTATAAAGACAATGAGGAACACCACATGAATATATTCTAAAAAGAAGGAGAAATTAGCGGCAAAAGCCAAAATAATAAAAATGAAGAAGAAGCCAAGAGAAAAGTATTTCATCGGTTTTTTCACACTACAAGCAAACCGCGGAAATTTATGGCTGACCCAGAGCCCTGAGCAAAGTGGCAAGGCAATCAAGAAAAATACATTTAACATAATACTCAACAAAGGAATATCTATCTCCTTCATTAAAGCACTCGTTTCGGGGAGCAGATTTCCCCAAAGAAAAAAATTAAGTGGTGTAAAAAGTACCGCTAAACTTGTAGCTAAAGTAGTAAGGGTAACAGATAAGGCAGTATTACCCTTCGCATGGTGTGTCATGAAGTTAGATAGATTTCCTCCAGGACAGCTAGCAACCAATATCATTCCCAAGGCCAAGCTTGCTTGCGGCTTAATTAAAAAAATAAGACAAGCAGTAAGTAAGGGTAGAATCAGTAACTGTCCGGACAAACCAACAAGAACTTCCTTTGGAATTTTGTAAATCAGCTTGAAGTCATGCCATTTTAAATCTAACGCTACGCCGAATAGAATGAACCCTAGTATGCAATTCAATAAAAAAAGTGTACTTGGATTAAAATTAAGTTGAACTTGATCAATCATTGAGTTTACTTTGGAATAGCAAGTTAGGGGAAATAAGCCTAGCAGCCATAATGCAATACTTTTCTTGTGTTTTCATGCTTTCAATCTGCTTGCTTATTATTCCTTATCGATCCATCCTTTGCAACGCTCTACAGCTTTTTGCCAACCGGCATATTTGTTCTCTCGACTTTGATTATCCATATACACTCTAAACTGCTTATCAATCTGCCAATTTTCAGTAATTTCTTCTTGTTTATAAAAATTAACCGCTATACCCGCTAGGTAGGCAGCACCTAGAGCGGTGGTTTCAATTATTTTTGGTCGTTCTACGGGGGTATCTAAAATATCTGCTTGAAATTGCATCAATAGATTATTTGCGCATGCTCCTCCATCTACCCTCAAGGTGTCAAGATGAATCCCTGAGTCTAGCTCCATGGTATTCAAAACATCTTTAGTCTGATACGCCAAAGACTCGAGAGTAGCGCGAACAAAATGTTTGTTACTTGTTCTTCGAGTTAAGCCAAAAATAGCACCCCTTGCATACATATCCCAATATGGCGCTCCTAGGCCTGCAAAAGCAGGAACTACATAAACCCCATCACTATCCTCAGTTTCTGTTGCCATGGTTTCACTATCTGCAGCAGTTTCGATAAGACCCAAACCATCTCTTAACCATTGAATGGCCGCTCCTGCAATGAAAACACTTCCCTCCAATGCATAAGATACTTTCCCATCTATTCCCCATGCTATCGTTGTCAACAAACCAGAGGGGGAGTCCACTTTTTCATCGCCCGTATTCATCAACATAAAACAACCTGTTCCATAGGTGTTTTTTGCCATTCCTTTTGCAAAACAAGCTTGACCAAATAATGCAGCTTGTTGGTCTCCAGCAATTCCCGCAACAGGAATTTCGTCGCCGAATAGATCCTTTGTCGTGTAGCCATATATTTCAGATGAATTTCTTACTTCAGGCAACATTGATTTAGGAATATTCATCTCCATGAGCATCTTTTCATCCCACGATAGAGTATTGATATCATATAACATAGTCCTGGACGCATTTGAATAATCTGTGGCATGCACTTTGCCGCCAGTTAGCTTATATAAAAGCCAAGTATCTACTGTTCCAAAGAGTAACTCTCCTCTCTCCGCTTTCTCACGCGCTCCTTCAACATGCTCAAGTATCCAATGGATTTTTGTCCCGGAAAAATATGCATCAATAACTAATCCTGTTGTTTTTCGTACATGTTCGTGCAGGCCTCTTCGCTTAAGCTCTTCGCAGAATTTTGCAGTCCGTCTATCTTGCCATACAATAGCATTATATATTGGCTCGCCTGTTTGCTTGTCCCATACAATGGCTGTTTCTCTTTGATTCGTGATTCCAATTGCCGCAATTTCTCCTGCTTTGGCATCCGCATAGAGAAGTGCGTTTTTTGCTGTTTCCAATTGCGTGCGCCAAATTTCCTTTGGATCATGTTCTACCCATGCAGATTCGGGAAATATTTGCTCAAACTCCTTTTGAGCAGTATGCCTCGGATTGCCAAAGCTATCAAACATAATAGCCCTCGAGCTTGTGGTTCCTTGATCTAGCGCTAGTATATATTTTTTCATTGACTAAAATTAATCTTAATACTTTGGAAAATAAAAATAAGAAAAAGCCCCGTCAATATTTTAATGACGGGGCTTTTTTCTTGTAGATTAAAACTGTTTTAAGCAACCGGGTTAAGCGCAATACTAAAAATGTTAAATGAATTCATCTCCCGATTGTAGTAAAACTTATCCAACGCTTCATACATGTTTCTAGCACTAAAATATGACGTGTGCAATTCTGCATCTCCCACCTTTCTCCATTGGAGTGTATATGTGCTCTCATTTTTATGTTGTGTAGCCACGTATTCATACATTTTCTCTAAAGCCTCCTTCTTATCAATAGCCTTTGTGGTGTGGTATAAAAACGACTGCTCATGCCTTTGACTAATTGTGATTAGATCAAGCTTTGTTACTCCTTCATTTAAGGAAAAGTCAAAAACTACCTGGGAAGATTGCAGCCCTAATCTATCAGCTATTTTCTTTTGAAGTCTTGCTATATCAATGTTTAAATCTGCCATTTTCTATACTTTCTTAGAAATACTGTCCACTATACCATAACCAAGTGCTTCTTCGGCATTCATCCAAAAATCTCGATCGAAATCTTTCATGATTGTGTCGAAACTCTTTTTGCAAGATTCTGCCAACATTACCGCTAAAACCTCTTTGGTCTTTTGCATTTGTTCTGCAGTAATTTCCAAATCACTGGCTTGTCCATACGCCCCTCCAATACTTGGTTGATGTATCATCACCCTTCCATGACTCCACATTTCTCGTTTTCCTTTTTCACCTTGCGATAATAACATGGCCCCCATTGATGCGCACATCCCCATGCAAACGGTTTTTACTGGCGAAGAAATCATCTTCATTGCATCTATCATTACAAGTCCTGATGTAACAACGCCTCCAGGGCTATTGATATAAAATGTAATTTCTTTGCCTGGGTCAGCTGCCTCTAAAAAAAGCAAACGATTAACCACCTGCTTTGCTGATTCATCATGCACAGGTCCCCAAAGGAAGACCTTTCGCTGCTCCATAAATTTCTCATCAAACTTATTACCAAATTTTTCCAGTATCTCTTCAAAATTGAAATTATTCTCCATTTATTTGTGTTTTATAGGCTTACAAAGATATAAAGTCTTCTTGTATAACTAGACGATATTTAAATTAAGATGATTTTAAAACACGAATAGATTTGTTTGGGTTCAAAAGAAATATTAAAAAAGAAAAATATTTTATCAGTTGGCAAGATAATAAGGTGAAGCTGACTGTTCATCACGAAAACCGCAAGGACAGTCGTGTTTCTTTGACTAAGTCGGGCGTAAATATTCGCCTTCCCCTCTTACTTCCGGAATTTGAAAAAAAACGACTGATTGGTAAATTCATCGATTGGGCTAAAGAACGCTTGGATGAAAAACCCTATTTTCACTATGATAAATATAAAAAATACAAAGACCAAGACCAATTAACCTTCTTTGACAGCACCTACACCCTTCACTTAAGCAAGTCTGGCTTGGGGAAAAATAAAGGTCGTTTGACTGGAAGCGACATAAAGCTTGCGCTTATCGAGCGAATTGATCAGGAGGTATACGACAAAACGGTAAGCCATATGATTTATAAATTACTAGCTAAAAAATACAAACCCATACTATGGGACTGGTTGTGCCAGCTTAATGCAAAACATGCTTTTGGTGAACTAAAAAGCATGCGGGTTAAAAACAATAGTTCGAATTGGGGAAGTTGCAGCAATCGAGGAAATATTAACATCTCGATTCGCTTATTGCTGGCGCCTAAAGAGGTCATCGAATATGTCTTAATTCACGAACTTTCACATCTAAGTGAGCAAAACCATGGTTCTAAATTTTGGTCTCGGGTTGAACAAGCCTGCCCAAATTATCGGAAGTCCGAAAAATGGTTAAAAACACATGCTAAAAGTTGTGTCATATAGAGCTGGTACACATTTTAATTACTAACTTTGTATGATTAACGTTAAATCCTGATTTCTATGAGATATTGGTTGCCACTAATCTGTTTTTCTTTATTTATTGTAGCATGTCAAGATGAAGACGCTCCCATGGACACCGAAACTAATAAATTTTATGCGGATTATTTAGCCATATATTCAGCATATGACTCTGTCGGCAATGAAGCAACGTTAAAGGCTATTGATGTTTATCTTGCGGATTTTCCAGAACGGCATGAAGCCGTTCTTTTTAAAGCCTATGTTCTCGCAAAAATGGGCAAGACATCGGCTGCAAATAAGTTTTTCACTCTAGCTAGAGAGATGGATGGGCTAGCCATTGAGAGTTATGAATATCAAACTGCATTTATGTTAATGGACACCGCTCAAGAGGAGGCTACAAGAAAGCTCATTGAAGAAGGCCTTGCAATTGATGATAGCAGTGGCGTTTTATTAAATAATCGTGCTTGGCTCGATATACTTGCACAAGATTTAGAGAATGGATTCATTGGTGTAACAAATGGAGTTAAGAGAAGTCCGGAAACGGAGAACCTATATCGAACTGGGTTTATCCTTGCTAATTTAATAGAAAACGATAGCGCTGAAACCTATTATGCTCGTAAAGTCCAAGAATTGGAAATCGACAATACAAATAATCTTAAAATTTTATTAAATAGCTCTAATGCCTTTGAGGTGTTAATCTCCTTATACTAATCATGCAGGCACATCTTTTGAAAACAATAATTTGGTTTATTGTAGCAATTCTAGTGAGTTTTGCTGTGCAAACACCCATGGTATGGCATGGAGAATATTATTTTTTATTTTCAAATTTATTGATCGTATTCGTTGCTATAGTTTCTCTAAGAAATACTTTTGAGTTTTATTCAATTGGCTTTCATAAAAATAAATGGTTGAGATATTGCATATTAGTCTTCAACCTATTTGTCTTTATTTACTTGATCAATCGCCTTGAAATAATACTTGGAATTATAGATGGAATGAACGTAGAAAAATTAATAAAGAGTTCCTCCATTTCCTTTAATGAAACCGTTGATTTACTAAAATATATAAAACAAGAATATTTATTCTTTAGTATGGCTAGCTTTGTCGGAATTATAATCTATAATCTTAGATTGCTAGCTTCCTTTTGGAAAAATTCACAGCTAAAAAAAGAACAACGAATAATCTAACTTCCTTATGAAAAAATTTACTGAATTACCTTATACCAGACCTGATATTGATGCGATCAAGAAAGCGTTTCGTGAGCAAGTTAAGTTATTAAAAGTAGCTTCAAAATTGGAGGAACAGATTCAAGCCATTAAGGAGATAAACAAGATCAACGCAGATGTAGATACCGCTTCTAACCTAGCATATATTCGCAACTCCATTGATACAACTGATGAGTTTTATGACACTGAGCGTACTTTTTTTGATGAAAATGGTCCTGAAATCGGTGATTTGAACTTTGAATATTACACAGCCCTTGCTGGA
>MDSX01052662.1_pt1 | contig 10928 bp, 12 predicted proteins | sample 811141 | NCBI WGS metagenome assembly MDSX01 (sample SAMN05326642, study PRJNA326480) | marine metagenome | isolation source: seawater | place: Atlantic Ocean: South East | collected 2010
ATTGATCAGTTCTTTTTTGATTTATTTCATAGTGCCCGAACGTCCTACCGAGAGAAAAATCATCGGGGACACGACGTTGCATGAACAATTATCTGGTTTGTTAGACGTTATCCGTGATCCACTATTTAAACGTTATGTTCCTTTCTCTGTTACATCTCAGGGAGCTATGCTTGCCTTACAAAGTTTGTGGATGGGCCCTTGGCTGCGGGATGTGGCAGGTTTAAGCAGAGCTGAAACAGCATCTAGCCTATTACTGATGACAATTGCTTTAGCATCTGGATTTTTATCTTGGGGAATTATTGGCGAGCGTCTTGGGCGGCATGGGGTTTCTTCGATGACAATTTCATTGCTGGGTGTGGCTGTATTTCTAATTGTACAATTAATTATCATTTTAGAGCCTTTAGATTTTGTTTTACCTATTATACTAATGTTTGGATTTTTTGGAACTGCAGGATCGTTATCATATGCTGGTTTGATACAAAATTTTCCTAATCATTTATCGGGGAGAGTTTATACGACAGCAAATCTTTTAGTCTTTTTATTAGCTTTTATATGCCAGTGGGGTGTCGGTGTAATAATCGATCTTTTGCCCCAAACTGTCGATGGGAAATTTTCACCGTTAGGGTATCAAATTTCCTTTTCTGTTGTTCTATTTATTCAGGTAATTTCTTATTTATGGATTGCAGTATCCAAATTTATTTGGTGCCGTTTAAAATAGTAAAATAATTCTATGCTGATGTCTTCAAAAAGACGGCGACAACTGCTATATGAATTATACTTTATAATATTTAAACAAAAACAAAAAGAGTTCTGAGATGATTCCGCGTTATAGCCGTCCTGAAATGGTTGCCATCTGGGAACCAGAAAATAAGTTTCGAATATGGTACGAAATCGAGGCACATGCTTGTGATGCCCAAGCTGAACTGGGTGTTATACCAAAAGAGGCCGCCAAGGCAGTTTGGGATAGAGGTGGTTTTGAGGTTGATAGGATTGATGAAATTGAGCGCGAGACCAAGCATGACGTAATAGCTTTTCTGACAAACCTGGCAGAACATGTTGGCGATGAAGCGCGCTTTATTCATCAGGGGATGACCTCATCGGATGTTTTGGATACTTGTTTAGCAGTTCAATTAACCCAGGCAACAGACATTTTGCTGGATGGTATAAACCGTTTGCTTGTCGCATTAGAGAAGCGAGCTTTTGAGTTTAAAATGACGCCTACCATGGGGCGTAGTCATGGTATACACGCTGAACCCACTACATTTGGTTTGAAATTAGCAACATTCTTTGCTGAGTTTTCACGCAACAAGGATCGGTTAACTCAAGCTAGAAAAGATATAAGCACGTGTTCAATTTCGGGTGCTGTCGGTACTTTTGCCAATGTTGATCCCTACGTAGAGGAACATGTGGCAAAAGCTTTGGGTTTGTCTTTCGAGCCAGTTTCAACTCAAGTTATTCCGAGAGATAGGCATGCCATGTATTTTTCGGTATTGGGCGTTATTGCAAGTTCGATCGAGCGACTTGCGACTGAAATCCGCCATATGCAACGAACTGAAGTGCGCGAAGTTGAAGAATTTTTCTCTATAGGCCAGAAAGGTTCATCGGCGATGCCTCACAAGCGCAATCCTATATTAACAGAGAATCTTACTGGCCTTGCCCGAATGGTTCGCTCGACTGTCATCCCTGCGCAAGAAAATGTTGCTCTTTGGCATGAACGAGATATTTCTCACTCCTCCGTAGAGCGTATGATAGGTCCAGACGCGACAATAACTCTAGACTTTGCACTTAATAGGCTGGTGGGTGTTATAGATAATTTGCTGGTTTACCCTAGTGCCATGCAAAAAAATCTTGATGAATTAAGCGGTTTAATATTTTCTCAGCGAGTTCTACTTTGTTTGACCCAAGCAGGAATAAGCCGAGAGAATGCCTATGGCTATGTTCAGCGAAATGCGATGAAAGTTTGGGAAGAAGGCACAGATTTTTTGACGGCTCTCAAGTCTGATAAAGACATTATTTCCAAGATCAGTGCTGAGGAATTAGATGATCTTTTTGATATTCAATATCATACTAAACACGTCGACACTATTTTCAAGAGAGTATTTGGTAAGTGTTGATGGTCAAGTCTGACTAAATGTGATTTGTATAGTTTTAGACTACCAATTTGGTGGATTTTTTAAATATCTTATTTCTTCTTGGGTATTCTCTCTACTCAGGATAGCATTACGGTGCGGAAAACGACCAAAACGGTGAATTATTTCGTAATGTTGTATTGCGGCCCTGCTAGTTTTTTTATCGTTTATATTATTGAGCAATTTCAAGCTCAGTTTCTGGTCAGCTAAATTTTCACTATGTTCGAGTGGTAAATAAAAAAATAATCTGGCAACGTTGCTAATACCTCTATCGTATTGCTTAGAAATAGCATAATATGCAATTTCTCGCGCTTTAGCATCTGCTGCAAATGCCTTAGGGCTTTGACGAAATAAATTTCGCGAGAATTGATCTAATATTATAATAAGCGCCAAACAACCTTTTTGATTTTTTTTCATAATGTTTAGGCGTTCGGCCACAGCATTTTCGTAGTCTTTTAAAAATTTTTTGCGAATGTCTTGATCAAATTCGGATGAAGATTTGAACCAGATTTTTTTGGGTTTTATCTGGGCATGTAAATCTGTGGTTCCAAACCAAAAGTTTAGAACGTTTTCCGTTAATTTCAACATAGGATTTTATAGATTTTTCTTGGCAAGATTACTATTCACTAATAGTTTGCTTATAGGCCTCTTCAGAAAATTCTATAATTTTATTTCTTATATCTTCATCACTTATATCTGCACCACGTTCTTTGATATCGGCCATACATTTACGAATAACGTCTTCGTCTCCGGGTTCTTCCAAATCAGAAGCAACAACGCTAGCCGCAAATTCACTAATTTCGGAATCGTTTAAACCCAGTTTTTCTCCTAACCAAAGACCTAATAATTTATTTCGGCGCGCGGTAATAGCGAACTCGGTCTCTTGATCTAATTTAAATTTTGCTTCAAAGCCTTTTTCGCGGTCGTCAAAGGAATTAATCATTTTTTTAAACTCGTATTTTGCTTCAAATTATTTTTATTATTTAAGGCCCTTTTACCTAATACGCAACTCCCTCGATGAACCTTTATTTAATTGAAATACTGTCTGGTCATTTCTTAATCAAGTCGTTAACAATATAATCATGTGTACCTTCGTAATATTAAGACGTCCAGGCAGTGACTGGCCCGTAATCATCGGAGCCAATCGTGATGAAATGAAAGATCGGCCCTGGCAGCCACCTGACCGTCATTGGCAGGATCGTGAAGATGTTTTGGCAGGAAAAGATGATTTAGCCGGCGGCACTTGGCTTGGTATAAATGACTCCGGATTAGTTGCGGGTGTGCTAAATCGGCGAGATTCGCTGGGCCCTAAGGAAGGTTATCGCAGTCGTGGCGAATTACCGCTCGAAATCCTTAGCCATGCTGACGCTTCCCATGCAGCCGAGGCACTTATGGACATAAATCCAACTGCATATCGTCCCTTTAACCTTGTTTTTGCTGATAATCGAGATGCGTATTGGCTAAAACTCGCTGAAACTAGGTGGGGACCCCATGCCGAGATTCATCCAATACCCTCCGGAATATCTGTAATTACATCTAGTGACAGAAATGATATGTCTTCAGCAAGAATCCGCACTTATTTGCCTCAATTTGAAAAGGCCGACGTTCCCCAACCAAATGAAGGTAACTGGTCAGCTTGGCAATCTTTATTGGCAAGTCGAATTTTTGATCCGAATGATGGTCCGCATGGTGCGATGTTAATCTCCTCGGAATCTGGTTTTGGCACGGTCTCTTCATCACTCATTGCTTTGCCGTCACCAAATTATGTAAATAGTCAATATGGTGTTAAACCTATTTATTTATTTTCAAAAGCTGTCCCAAATTTGACAAACTATCAACCTGTCAATTTATGATAATTGACATATTAAGATACGTTGTTTTGTCACCCTACCTCTGCTAATAAGGTTACATCTGTTCTCTTCAGTTGGATCTTGCTTTTAAAAATATGCACATAAAAAAAATTAAGCACCGGTTTACTAAGCCTGTGGACCAGATTAATAAGGAATAGTTGTGAAAGTAAAAATACACATTACTCTTAAAGATGGGGTTCTTGACCCTCAAGGAAAAGCCGTTGGTCGTGCATTGGAGTCCCTTGGTTTCAGTGGCGTGACAGATGTGCGACAGGGAAAATACATCGAGATTGATGTTGAAGAGACAGATATCAATCAGGCTCGGGATAATGTCGATACCATGTGTCGTCAGCTTTTAGCAAATACTGTTATGGAAAATTATAATATTGAAATAGAGAATTAAGAATAAATTTTAATATGAATTAAATTAAAATCTGACGAAAGATAAAATATATCCCATGAAAGTTGCAATAATTGTTTTCCCCGGGTCCAATCGCGAACGCGATATGGTTATGGCTATAAAATCAAGTTTAGGTGCCCCTCCAATAGAAATTTGGCATGCTAACAGTGATTTACCAAAAGTCGATTTAATTGTTTTACCGGGCGGGTTCTCATATGGCGATTATCTGCGCTCGGGTGCAATGGCAGCTAATTCTCGAATTATTAAAGAAGTTAAGAAGCAGGCAAAAAAGGGTGTACATATTTTAGGTATTTGTAATGGTTTTCAAATATTAACCGAAACAGGATTATTGCCAGGTGCTTTGATGCGAAATGCAAATTTAAAATTTATTTGCAAAGATGTTAATCTGAAGGTCGAGCGTACTAATACGGTTTTTGCCAACTGCTATAAAAGTAAGGAAGTAATTCGTATTCCAGTTGCCCATCATGATGGAAATTACTTTGCGGATGACGACACTCTTAAAATGCTTGAAGGTGAGGGCAGAATTGGTTTTAGATATTGTGGTTCTGATGGCAAAATAGATATTACCAACAACCTGAATGGTTCATGCAATAATATTGCGGGTTTATATAATGATCGTGGTAATATTCTTGGTATGATGCCGCACCCGGAAAATGCAGTTGAGAGTATGTTAGGGGGAACAGATGGCAAGCAGCTGTTCGATAGTATTTTTGCGGGCCTAGGAAGGTTGTCTGTATGAGTAAGATAACGCCTAGAGTTATTGCGGAACACGGTTTATCGGACGAGGAATATCAGCGTGTTCTAGATATTATGGGTAGAGAACCGAATCTGACGGAATTAGGTGTTTTTTCGGTTATGTGGTCTGAACATTGCTCATATAAATCGTCTAAAAAATGGCTAAAAACACTTCCTACTTCTGCTCCTTGGGTAATCTGTGGACCGGGCGAGAATGCAGGTGTGGTTGATATTGGAGATGGTCAAGCTGCTATTTTTAAAATGGAAAGTCATAATCATCCAAGTTTTATTGAGCCTTATCAGGGAGCTGCGACGGGTGTAGGTGGTATATTACGGGATGTTTTCACAATGGGCGCTCGCCCGATTGCAAATATGAATGCACTTCGTTTTGGGTCCCCAGATCACCCCAAGACCAGACATCTGGTTTCTGGTGTTGTGGCAGGTATAGGTGGCTATGGCAATTGCATTGGGGTTCCAACGGTTGGTGGTGAAACGAATTTCGATAGCAGTTATGATGGAAATATCTTAGTTAATGCGATGACTGTGGGTATTGCTGATACTGATAAAATTTTCTACTCGGCAGCTACGGGCCCCGGAAATTCTGTGGTATATGTTGGCTCCAAAACAGGAAGAGATGGAATTCATGGAGCAACAATGGCTTCCTCTGAATTTAGTGAAGACTCGGAAGAAAAACGCCCGACAGTCCAGGTTGGAGACCCATTTACAGAGAAGCTTCTAATCGAAGCGTGCCTGGAATTAATGGAGACTAATGTGATTGTAGCTATTCAAGATATGGGGGCGGCTGGACTAACCTCTTCGGCGTTCGAAATGGCGTCCAAGGGCGGAGTTGGTGTAGAGATGTATCTTGATAAAGTCCCAGCGCGCGAACTTGGAATGACCGCATATGAGTTTCTGCTGTCAGAGAGCCAAGAACGCATGTTAATGGTTATAGAGCCTGGAAAAGAACATGTCGCTCAAGCGGTTATGGAGAAATGGGAGCTTGATTTTGCTGTAGTTGGGCAATTGACTGATACGGGGCGGATGGTGATTAAGATGAACGGTAAGATTGAGGCCGATTTGCCAATTGATCCATTAGCGTCAGCATCACCTGAATATGATAGACCTTGGATTAAAATAGAATCAGAAAAAGAGTTTTCGCTAAACCAAAATATTGTGCCTAATAATTGTCTGGAAACCTTAAAACAAATAATTAGCTTGCCTAATATGTGTTCCCGCCGATGGATTTGGGAACAGTACGATCACACAGTAATGGGTAATACCGTCCAACGCCCTGGTGGAGACGCTGCAGTTATAAGAGTTCAAGATACATTAAAAGGGCTTGCTATAACCACTGATTGCACGCCAAGATATTGTTATGCCGACCCGCATGAGGGTGGTAAACAAGCTGTAGCCGAGACTTGGAGGAACATAACTGCTGTGGGTGCTAAACCATTGGCAATAACAGATAATATGAATTTTGGTAATCCTGAGAAACCTGAAATTATGGGGCAATTTGTTGGGGCGATTCAAGGTATTGGGGAAGCCTGCATCGCATTAGATTATCCAGTAGTTTCCGGTAATGTTTCTCTTTATAATGAGACTGCAGGAAACGCAATTCTTCCAACGCCGGCGATTGGGGGTATTGGCATAATGTCCGATTATCGGAAATCGATTAGCCTAGCTTTTAAAGGTGAGGGTGAGGATATTCTTCTAATTGGCGAGACACTAGGTCACCTCGGGCAGTCTATATACTTACGTGAAATTGGTAAAATTGTAAATGGTGCCCCTCCAAAGGTTAATCTGAGCTTTGAACGCCGAAATGGAGATTGCGTTCGTAGTTTAATTGATGACAGTTTGGTAATGGCTTGTCATGATTTATCTGACGGTGGTCTTCTCGTGGGAATAGCTGAAATGGTTATGGCCTCCGATATTGGCGTTAAAATAAGCGACGTTTCAGGCGATGTTGACCTTCTTAGCTGGGCTTTCGGTGAAGATCAGGCTCGTTACTTGATCACAACTAGAAGCGCCGATCAAATCATCAAGCGATGTGAAAATATGGGGGTGCAGGTTCTTCGAATTGGAGTTACTGGTGGACGTTCTCTGTCATTTGTCGATGAGAATATTTCGATTAAAGAACTCAAAGAGGTTTACGAGAGCTGGTTACCTGATTATATGAACACTATAAATTAAGACCAATAGTGCTTAATATCTCAAAAGAAGAGGTTTTTTTAGATTTTTTAAAATGAAAAATTATTTTCAACTATTATAGGCGCATATGTTATGGCAATGAATATCGAAGAATTAGAAAGATTAATAAAAGAGGCATTGCCTGATGCAGTGGTCAATATTGAAGATTTGCGCGGAGATGGAGACCATTATGCGGCTTATGTTTCTTCAAAAGCATTTGAGGGACTTTCTAGGGTCAAGCAGCACCAGATGGTTTATAATGCTCTTCAAGGTAAAATGGGTAATGAATTACACGCATTAGCCTTGCAAACTAGTGTTCCCGAGGCTAATTAAGGTTTAAATCATTTAGAAAAGGATTAATGGCATGAACAACAGTCCAGTATTTGATAAAATTCAAAGTGAAATAGCAGATAGCCCCGTTACATTGTTTATGAAAGGCACACCAATGTTTCCACAGTGTGGCTTCTCGTCTGCTGTAGTGCAGGCTTTAACCATGATGGGAGTAAAATTCAAAGGCGTTGATGTTTTAGCTGATGCGGAAATACGTGATGGCATAAAACAGTTCAGTGACTGGCCTACGATACCACAGCTTTATGTTAATGGAGAATTTATTGGGGGCTGTGATATTGTTCGTGAAATGTATGAAACTGGTGAATTACAGAAGGTTTTTGACGAAAACAATATTGAATATTCCCAGGAGCAACAGTAGTAGTTTGCATCAAAGCTATTAATCGAAAGATGACATTGAATGGTTTTTATTATGGATAAACCAGAAAAAAGTGACGGGTTTAAACTACGGGGTTAGTTAGCTTACCAATCTCCTCAATTTCTAATAACATTTTATCACCAGGTTTTAAGAAGATTTCGCGAAAGACACCCACTCCTGCGCATGTGCCGGTGGCTATCACATCTCCGGGTTTTAATGGTACTTGCTTTGAGAGGGAAACCAGTAATTCTGCTAATGTAAAAACCATACCGCTGGTATTCCCTTCCTGCATTATTTGATCATTAATAGTAGTTTTTAAACTGAGATTTTGAGGATCTGGGATATTCGCTGCCGGGACTATCCACGGTCCCATCGGGGCAGAGGTATCAAACGATTTGTGGCGAAACCAATCCATACCAAAATTCCAATCTGTTCGCCTACCGACATCTCGCGCAGAAACATCATTGAATATTGTATAGCCTGCGATGATACTAAGAGCATTTTCAAGGGTTAAGTGATGTCCTTCCTGCCCTATTATTGCGGCTAACTCTATTTCCCAATCGTACTTCTTTGAATATCCTTCCACTAATTTTACATTTTCTCCCGGACCAATTATAGAACCACAAGATTTAAGAAAAAAAAGTGGTTCTATTGACTTTTTATCAATTTTTGTGCCCATCTCTTCAGCATGGTCGAAGTAATTTGCACCGGCACAATAAATAGTTCCTGGATTGCATAGTGGAGCAGCTAATTTTAAATCGCCTATGGGGTAAGCAGGGCTTGATGGTGAAATAGAAATCTTTTTAAGTATAGGTTCTAACTCGTTCCAACGCTTAATTGCAGTATCAAGCATACTCCCATCAATATTTGTATCCGGTTCGTGAAAAGATAATTCAGCCTCAAGGTTAAAAACCGAACCATCGACCTCAATGCCAGCTCTAATTTTACCATTGTCGTGATAGGAAAGTAATTTAAAAGAAGACATTTTTTGTTCTCCACGGAATATAGAAATTATTTTAACGTGTGAATATATTAAGCTAATAACTCACAAGTTTTATAAAATATTTTACTGGTATTTAAAAAAGAGCGGCATATTTTATTCCTTGCGATATTAGTATGCGCTATAAAAAGGCTGCTCGATCTTTTTAAATTTTTAACGAGAATAAAATTCGATAACTAGATTTGGTTCCATTTGTACAGGGTAGGGAACATCGCTTAGGCCGGGTTGGCGTGTATATGATCCCCTGCATTTCGCAAAATCGACGACCATGTAATCTGGAACATCGCGTTCCGGAGATGCAATTGCCTCAATGACTAATGGTAAATCCCGCGATTTTTCTTTTATCTCAATAGTGTCTCCATCATGCACCATATAAGATGCTATATTAACACGAGTGCCATTAACTTTTATATGACCATGATTTATAAATTGACGCGCTGCAAAGACCGTAGGTACAAATTTCATACGGTAGATAACTGCATCTAGACGGCGCTCCAGAATTCCAATAAGATTCTCCGATGTGTCGCCCTTGCGGCGCACGGCTTCTTTATAATACCGGCGAAATTGCCTTTCGGTAATATTCCCATAATAGCCTTTTAATTTTTGTTTAGCGTGCAATTGAAGGCCATAGTCTGTAGGTTTTTTGCGACGTTGTCCATGAAGTCCAGGACCATATTCTCTTGAATTATAGGGTGATTTAGGCCGACCCCACAAATTACAGCGTAGACGGCGGTCGATTTTGTATTTCGACTGTATGCGTTTTGACATTTTATCTCTCTTTCTTAGCGATGACAGCGTTGAGCTTCCATCGAATTGTTTTTGTCCCAGTAGGTCCCGTTACTCGGTCGGGACGGTAAGCCCAAATATTCTTGGGATACGCGTTTCCGGAAATAGAAGATTTATTAAAGCGCCGGAATAATAGAGATTTTGATTGGACTGTCAACAAAAGGAAAAATATATAAAAATTTTATGAATTTTCTAACTCAGTATCCCAATATAAAAAATCACGCCAACTCTTGTGAAGATAATTTGGCGGGAACGCACGTCCAATTCGCTGTAAATATCGATTATTAGGCTGTATTGGTTTTTTTAGTATTTGCATGTCAGCTTCTGTAATGGATTTGTTACCTTTACGAAGATTACAATTACTACATGCAGCAACTACGTTATTCCATTCAGTGCGGCCGCCTGAAGATCTAGGTACAACATGATCAAATGTTAATTCTTGTGTTGGAAAATGTTGGCCGCAATATTGGCAAGAAAAATTATCTCTTAAAAAAACATTAAATCGAGTAAATGCCGGTTTCGCAGATAGATGAACGTAGTCTTTGAGCGAAATTACACTAGGTAGTTTAATTTCCTGCGTTGGAGAACGGATAAAGCTATCATACTCTGACACAACATTAACCCGGTCTAGGAACACGGCTTTGATTGTATTTTGCCAAGACCAGATTGATAAGGGAAAATAATTCAGCGGTCTAAAATCCGCATTTAAAACTAGAGCAGGACAACTATTTAGCGCTACAGACAATTGAAATGTCTCCCTAGAAATCACTCCGCAAAGCCACAATAATCTTTTCCCGCAATATTTCAACCATTCAAACAAATCAAAAAAAAATATCAAAAATATTTAAATCTCTGACTGACTGAGGTTTGATGTATCGATGCCAAATTTTATAACGTCTCCAGAGAATCTATATTCTGCTGCGCCTTTGATTAAATATTGTTTTTAAAAAGTCGCTTGCGATTTTTATTCCCTCAGGATCAATTGAGTGACCAAGATTTGGTCTGATGTGACCCTCTGCTTCAACTCCGGCGGCTAGTAGTTTTTGTATAGCAATTTCTTGCTCTTGGATGGGGATTAGTTCATCTTGGTCACCATTCACTAATATTGTTGGAG
>MDSX01061741.1_pt1 | contig 10927 bp, 10 predicted proteins | sample 811141 | NCBI WGS metagenome assembly MDSX01 (sample SAMN05326642, study PRJNA326480) | marine metagenome | isolation source: seawater | place: Atlantic Ocean: South East | collected 2010
GAGTATTATTCCTTTATCTTATATATAAAGATATCATTAAGGTGACTACGCACCCTAGACCCCTTAGTTATAATTAGTATAATAATTACTAATGATTATAGGATAACATACGCAAATTCTCAAAAAAATATCTCTTTTCTAAATTTTTACAAGCAGACCAAATTTTTCTAAGCGTCGAGATATCTTTTGTAAAGTTCCGGGGTTTGGTTTTAACTTTTGGCAAAATATTACAACCGTTCAGACTATTCGAATAGGAGAGCTATTCAAAATATTTTTTGTGGGCGTACAAAATTTGACCTATTAGTCAAATGTAAAAAAATTCAATCTGTAAGAATAATAAAACATACTAAACCACATATTAAATTCTAATTGTTCTATACCAACAAAAAATAAATCGAAAATTTAAAGAATAACAGCCCGTTGTGAAAAAAATTTAAATGTTCTTAAACTCCCTACTCAAACACGAACAGCACACAGGTTCGTAATTTAAAACTGGTTAAAATGGAACACTTATTAAAGTGTGGCAGGGGAAGAGAAAAGATACGAATTCGCGATATTTTTTAATATCTTACGTCTAGGAGTAGTCGTTTTTCGTGTAACTTTTAGCAGTGTCATAAAGGTGAATCGAATAAAACAAAAATACGCGTGGTCGGTCGTTGATTGTTTTAAAATATTCAATTTTATATTCAAATCAAGAAGTACCTACTACAATTTGTACAATCTTCGGGTAATCATAGAAATCAGATGCATAGGGAGCGAAATAGCATAAAATTTAGTATTTTAGAAGACGAACATAAAAATGTGTTGAAACCCCAAACCCCATCTTAACATTTACTCCGATTTATATTATGGAAAAAGAAAATTTAGAATATAATTAGACTAGTTTATCGATAATAAAAAAATATTAACACGTGATATGAAACGCTGGCTACTATGTATCTTAACTATCGCAGCTATCTCAACAACGCCGAAGGCTGCTTTCGCTGATGTTGCAGGCTTAACACCTTGTAAAGACTCGGCTGTTTTTAAACGGCGGCTTGACGGCAGCGTTAAAAAACTATCAGGACGGCTACAAAATTACGAAGAAGGAACTCCAGCTTTTTTATCTCTTGAAGCCCAAATTGAAAAAACGAAAGTTCGTTTTGATAAATATGGGAAACAAGGTTTACTTTGTGGAGCCGACGGGTTGCCACATTTAATAGCTGATGGCCGATGGAGTCATGCAGGTGAATTTATTCTTCCAGGAATTATTTTCTTATATACCGCTGGTTGGATTGGTTGGTCAGGTCGTAGCTATTTACAATTCTCTAAAAAAACAGATAAACCTAACGAAAACGAGATTATTATTAATGTGCCAGTAGCAATAGGCATGATGTCGGCTAGTTTTCTTTGGCCATTCGCTGCGTGGAAGGAATTAATTTCAGGTGACTTGCTTGTTCCGGGTGATCAAGTAACAGTTTCACCACGTTAAAATTTTAAGTTTATTAATATTATATAAATCTCCATGGATAAAAATTTACTAAAGTATTTATCGACGGCACCTGTATTAATTACAGCGTGGATGAGTTTAACAGCTGGTTTACTGATAGAACTACAACGATACGCGCCAGATACATTGTCCCTAGCCTCATATTAGAAGATAGGATAGTTAGGATGAATGTAATAAAAAACGTTATCCCATTTTAGAAAATTTAGAGGAAGAATAACTTACTCCAGCAGACTGCGGTACTCTTCCTCTAATTTTCCTATATCGTTTATTTTATAAATTCAAATTACACGAAAAAATAATTTTGGATAAGGCCAGATTTTTCGAACAATATGAAGCATGTTTAACGGCTAATTTGTGTTAAAGTTCGTCGAAATTCTTCTTGAAAAAATAAAACAGCACGATTTGAATTTCCTCCTACTAACAACTTATTTTTGTGTTCAGTTAACCAAATTTGGGAATATGTCATGAAGCTCGCAAAAATGCTAACCATTAGTAGAAAAAATGATAGGTATATTGTAAAAATGCCGGCGTCAGCTTTTATTTGAATACCTGTACTAGCAATCACATCAACAAATTGAAAAGTATTTTTATTAGGAATCAAAACCTCACGACCAGTTAAAGTTTCTGCTACAAAATCACCGGCACTATTGTAAATAAAAATGCGCCCCTGCAAATCATTTAAAACAAACGTAAATTTATCTTCGCCTAATATAATAGATCCAAACCAAAATTTACGGCCACTTTTAGAAACCTTCTTTACCGGAAGCTGAATCAGTTTGTTTTGGGAGGTCTTTAATTTTATTCCTACGATGTCCCAATCAGTTTGATAGAAAGTTAAATTTTTATAATTCAGTGGCTCATTAACGAATATAATTTTCCGTTTTAATTCAAAACCCTTACTATCGAGTACCGATATGTCAGAATAAAATTGATCCGTTTTAATATCCGACGTATATGTAACCCAAAAATCGTTAATCCGGCAAGACATTTGTTGTGTAATGTAGCTATTTTTACCGGTATCTAATAGATTCTGTACATGAAAAAGCTCACCTCTTGTAACCATCTCTTGAGCTTTATAACCACTAAATGCGCCGACCGTTGATCCCCAAAGTAGTATCACAATACTGCCGTGCACAACTACGGGGGCAATACGCCCTAATAGTCCGGAATATGCATAATTTTTTTTATTTTGGCGAAAAATATGATAACGTTTTTGATTACACTTATATACTAACGCATTTGAAAACTTTACTTTCCCAAAATTAGTAACAAGTAAGTTATTAAACTGTGAACGTTTTGTCAGAAACTTCCAAAGTTTAAATTTCTTTAATGATGGTATTTGGGTTGTAAAAGTACAAGCCAATAATGAGCTAACAAAAAGGACGAGTATCCCTACAAACCACCACGAGGTATATAATTGGTTAAAATTAAAAAACAAAATAAATTTCCAATCTAAAAAGCCAAAAAGTGGTGATGTTTCTGGATAGTTTTCTTTATAGAACAGTAAAGATTGGTCTTGCTCAATCACTGTACCTATTGAAATAAGAACACTAATTACAAATAAAAGGATTATTGCAAATTGTAAGTTCGCGAACTTTTTTAGGATTTTACCTTGAAAATTCTTTTTCATATAACAGAATGAAATTAGAGTACTTTAGATTGATCTGGGGCATATTGCTTAGCCATATAGTAAAGGAAAAATACTAAAAGGATAACCTTGTCCTGTTAGTACTTAGTGTTAGGTATAAGTTTCTTGACTTGTCAAAAAATACCTGGAGAGGTTAGAATATAGACGTGCCGATTAGTAAAATCGCCGGGATAGCTCAGTTGGTAGAGCAGTGGATTGAAAATCCTCGTGTCTCCAGTTCAAATCTGGATCCTGGCATATAAACTTGTGAAACATCTGCCGAACTGTGTAGCTCGGGAATTAGACAAGATGGAAATGGGGTTGTTATATTATTTTAATACATTACAAAGTTTACTTTAGTTGATAAACCGGGAATTAGACAAGGACTTTTTTTATAATGACAACGGTGCTGAATTGTAGCAAGCCGTCTTAGTTATGTCTTTTTTCTTACTTATACACCACAATAAGATTTTGTATAATTTAGTGGAAAACATTATTGTCATAAGTTAAGCTGTAGGCTTGCCCCTTCGAAATGGATTATACGTTAATAGTTTAAACAAAAATTAAACCTCTTAATCGAAACGAATATAAAATATAAAGTCAAATCTATAGTTCCATTCCTTATTTAATAATAAACACTCCACCGCGATTTTAGTAAACGGCTCTGCTTAAAAAAGCAATATTCTGCGTTTAATCAAAAAATTTGCAAATGCTAACTTAGCTTTTCACACAAAAATATGTCGATTATAGGAAGTGGAATTTAAATTCGTCTACGTTCTTAGAGACTACTTTAGTAAATTTGTTTTATCAAATACTTATACTATTAATCGAAACCCCAAAATATTTCTATTAAATACTTTAGTCTACTCCCCCAACCGTCTTTAGAAAAATCAAAAACCACTTCCATCCGAGCTCGCCTAGCAAGTATTGGGTCACCTGGGACTCGAACCCAGAACTATTCGGTTAAAAGCCGAGTACTCTACCATTGAGTTAGTAACCCTGATGTATGCACACCATTATACAAACTAATGGGTTATTTTACGACACCCAAACAACCTACAATACTATAGATTTTCATTTCGTTACTAATGTTGTTTCACAAAAAATTTACTTTTGATTAAAAACTTAATGGACTAGTTGGATTTAACGTCTCTGTGGACTCTACAGCCTAAAACGTCAAGGAAAGGGTGTATAAAGAAGACCTTAACCATAATCGGATTGACCTCGTTGAGGCTTTTTGTAAACGTACCCAAGAAACAAGCCAAGTACGTTGCGAAAATATGATTAAGATGTTTGCAAAAAGAAAAGCTTTGATTTATCATCTATGGGTACACTTAGGCTCAGTAGCTCAGTTGGTTAGAGCAGGGGACTCATAAGCCCAAGGTCGCAGGTTCAAGTCCAGCCTGAGCCATTTACACACCTCGCACTACATAATAGTAAAGGAAAAGTTCTTATTGAAAAATGAACTACGAATACAAAAAGAGTCAGATCTCCACCGATATTTTTCTAATCAAGTAAATCGATAAAACTTAACACTAAACTTATAAGAATATGCCGGCAAAAACGATTCTCTATCAAGAAGAAGCACGTAAAGCTTTAGAAAAAGGAATGGATACACTAGCCGAAGCTGTTTCAATTACGTTAGGGCCAAAAGGCCGTAATGTTGTTCTCGAAAAAAAGTTCGGCACACCACAGATTGTTAACGATGGAGTGACAATCGCTAAAGAGATCAATTTAAAAAATAATCTAGAAAATACAGGTGTTTGTTTAATTCGGCAAGCCGCATCAAAAACAAACGACGTTGCTGGTGATGGTACAACAACTGCAACCGTGCTTGCGTACGCAATTATAAAACAAGGAATGAGAAACGTTGCGGCAGGCGCAAACCCAATTGTACTAAAACGAGGTATCGAAAAGGCAACACAGTTCGTCGTTCGTAAAATTACAGATTATGCAAGACCAATCGAAAATTTATCTGACATAACAAAAGTCGCGACGATTTCGGCCGGGAATGATACAGAAGTCGGTTCTTTAATCGCAAGTGCTATTGATAAAGTGGGTCGCGAAGGACTTATTTCACTAGAAGAAGGGAAATCAACTTTCAATGAACTAGATATCACTGAAGGTATGGGTTTCGAACGAGGGTTTATATCAGGTTACTTCGTAACCAATCAGGAGCGTATGGAAATTATCATGGAGAATGCCTACGTATTATTAACAGATCGGCGAATAACGCTCGTGAAACAGGATTTATTACCTACTCTCGAATTAGTCTCAAAGACAAATAAGCCACTCCTGATCATTAGTGAAAACGTCGAAAAAGAAGCTCTAGCGACTCTGATAATTAATAAAATTCGAGGTATCCTCAATGTCGCGGCAGTTCGAGCACCCGGATTTGGTGATAGACGAAAAGCAATGTTGGAAGACTTAGCTGTCCTTACAGGAGGTCAAGTAATTAGTGCCGATGCAGGCTTAACATTAGAGAACGTAGAATTAGAAAATCTTGGTCATGCTCGCCGTGTAATAATCGGTAAAGAATCAACTACGCTTATATCTGATCATAATAAAAGAGAAGTTTTAATACGTTGTGAACAACTTCGACGACAATTAGAAACCTCAGATTCAACATATGATAAAGAAAAAATACAAGAACGTTTAGCAAAATTAAGCGGTGGTGTGGCCGTAATTAAAGTCGGGGCTGCGACTGAAACTGAAATGAAAGACCGTAAATTGAGACTTGAAGATGCTGTGAACGCAACTAAAGCAGCCGTTGAGGAAGGTATTGTTCCGGGTGGTGGAACAACGTTAGCGCATATTTCGGAAGAATTATTTGAGTGGGCGAAGGAAAACTTGTTAGAAGATGAATTAATCGGGGCCTTGATAGTCGAGAAGGCTCTTGGTGCGCCTGCTAAGAAAATAGCCTCAAACGCAGGACAAAATGGAGCAGTCATCTTTGAACGAATAAAAAATTCAGAGTTTGAAGTTGGTTACAACGCTGCGACGAATGAACTAGCAGATATGTTCGATATCGGTATAATTGACCCCGCAAAGGTAACACGTTCAACATTACAGAACGCTGCTTCAATCGCCAGTATGGTATTAACAACTGAGTGTATAATCGTTGATAAAGCATAAAGGCTTTCGATTCTAGGCGAGATTCAAAAAAATTCATGTAGCAAGTTCAACCTAAATTCCTAGATAGTTCCGACAAACCTTTTTAAAAGTCGCCTTTATAAAAATGAAAAAAACTTATTACGGAATAAATTTTACACGAGCAAAAAAACGAGTTCGAGAAATAGAACTTAAACAGGTCGAAGACGATGAAATGGCACTTTCAGAACATATTGAAGAGTTTAGTCAACGCGTTATATTCTGTTTGCTTCTACTAGTTACCACGACTATATTTTGTTTCATTGATGTGCGTGAAATTGTTCAAATTTTTCAAGCCCCGGCGTTAGGGGTAAAGTTTCTTCAGTTTTCACCTGGCGAATATTTTTTTGCGTCTGTAAAAATTGCCGCATTTTCGGGTATTCTAATTAGTAGCCCTGTGATTCTCTACCAACTCTTCTTATACGTCGTGCCGGGCATGACAAAACAAGAACGTGAGATTATACTTCCCGTTACTTTAAGCTCAGGGTTACTTTTCATTATGGGACTCATTTTCTCGTATTTTTTTTTAGTGCCGGCGGCGTTAAGGTTTTTTATCGCATATGGTGCAGAAGTTGTTGAACCGTTTTGGTCATTTGATCAATACTTTGAATTTATAGCCGTATTATTGTTCACAACTGGGTTAGCGTTTCAAGTTCCCGTATTACAAGTAATTTTGGGGGTTTTAGGCATAGTTTCGGGTGAAAAAATGCTTTCCGCATGGAAATACGTGGTTGTTATTTGTACGGTCGTTTCTGCAATAATAACTCCGTCAACAGATCCAGTAACACAAATTTTAATGTCATTAGCTCTTTTAGGTCTATACTTAGGTGGATCGAGTTTAGTAATTCTCTTGACGAAATAAGTTCGATATCGTAAATGAAAGGGATTAATGTTATATTAAGTGTATAATGATTATTTAATATCTAAAAATTGTAAAATATGTTAATTATATGAGTCAAGAAATTAAAAGTTTTAAGTCGTTACTTATAATGCTTGGGGTCGTAAGCACGTTATTATTTCCAAAAGTTTCATTTGCGTATCCAGTGTTCGCCCAGCAAGCATATGCGAACCCACGCGAAGCAACAGGGCGTATAGTATGTGCAAATTGCCACTTAGCTCAAAAACCCGTGGAGATTGAAGTACCTCAAGCGGTTCTTCCTGACACTGTGTTTGAAGCTGTTATTAGTATTCCTTATGACCGTTCTGTAAAACAAGTTACAGCTGCGGGAAAACGAGGACCGTTAAATGTTGGTGCAGTTTTGATTCTACCTGAAGGGTTTAAACTAGCACCGAAGAATCGTCTTTCTGAAGATATAAAACAGAAAACAAAAGGTGTTTTTATCTCACCTTACAGTAAAGAAAAATCTAATATTCTCGTAGTCGGTCCAATTTCCGGCGATAAGAACCAAGAAATTGTTTTCCCAGTCTTGTCTCCTGATCCTGCGCAAGATAAAACCGTTAACTTTTTAAATTATCCTATCTACTTAGGTGGAAATCGAGGTCGAGGTCAAGTTTACCCTAGTGGAGAAAAAAGTAATAACACTACATTTACTTCGTCAGCAGTTGGGCAAGTAACAGGAATTGAGCCTGGTGAAAAAGGGAAAACGCTCGTTACCGTTAACACTACCAACGGTAGCGTAACTCAAACAATTCCAGCCGGACTTGATCTTTCGGTGAAGGTAAACGACACAGTTAAAGCGGATCAGCCACTTACATTGGACCCTAACGTTGGTGGTTTTGGTCAAACCGAGACTGAAATAATTTTACAAAGCCCGAATCGTGTTAAAGGTATGATTGTATTTTTCTTCACGGTTACGGTAGCACAAATTTTATTAGTCATTAAAAAGAAGCAATTTGAGAAAGTTCAAGCCGCCGAAATGAACTTCTAAAGGTGTTGGTTTTTAAGGGTTAAGCCAAAAATAAGAAAAATTCATATTTTTTTTATTTTGGGCTTCACAAATTTAGTAAAATCTTTTACTCGACTTACTTAAGGTAATATTTAGTAAATGTTTAATCTGATAGGATAAGGGTGCCTTATCAGACTCAACCAACACTTTTTCCACAAGTGGACCGCTCCGCGATGCATACCTGTTAACAGACTGGCGTAAATCACATCAATTGATAAGGGGCGCCGTCTGCTATCATACCGGTACTGCACGCTATTGTAATTAAGGCTAGGCACTTCATTTTGCTACAACCTCTGCGAAAACCTTTCTATGGAACTGCCGTTTGTAAGATTGGCTTCATGCAACTCAAAAGCGATACCAGCACACACGCCCGCCTATATACTACATGCCGTTACTCACACTACCCTCGAGGCTAACTATTATAATGACGACTGAACGTAGAGTTGGATCAAGTATAAGAACCGCACTCCCGCGAACAGTTTATTTAATTAAATTGTAGGCCACCCCTCTAGCACTAGCATTTTTACCGAAACTATAAGCTGATTGTATATCAAAGCCATACGCTTTAATGGATTGGCCCAATTAAATAGCAAATCAAAAGTGGAGATACGACAAATCGTTTTTAAATTCGGTTTTTGAAAACTTAAATTACCTGTTGCCGTCGAATAACTCTTTCATGATTACGTTTAATAAACGTATCAACACAATCAATATTTAAAGGGGTAATTTTCAGGCGCATGGTTATCATTCAATAAAAATTAATAATAAAGATAAAAGCTTCTTTTTACTCTAACGAATTAGAGTATGGTCTTTTTTTATTGCATCTAGTATAAATAATTATAATAGATGCAATGAATCTATTTGAAACGAGACTTATACGTAAAGTTGACGGCCTAAACCAATTGCGAATATCGCAGCAGTTAGGGCTACCATTAACGCCAAAAAAATTTGAGAATCTGTAATCATCTGTTTAATTCACTTTTTAACAACATAAATTTCAGGTATATAATTATTATTATATTTGCAAACAAAAACATTTACGTAAAAAAGCTACCCCACTCCATGTAGTCGACCTAAAATTAGCTACCTAATTTAAACGCATCTACAATTAAACCATATATTATACCTGCTTTAAAATATTGAACCACACGGAGAAGATTTAGAAAAGCATATTCACGCCGTAAAATACTATCGGTTTTTCGTAAGAGAGTATAATAAAAACTACTAAGTGTCTCCACTGCCGCGGTAACTAAACCTGCACCAACTACCGCCCATTCACCAAATTCACCTAATGTTGAATCGATAATACTAGAAACTAAGAACCCCCCCAAAAAACCTATTAGATTTATAATCATGTTGTTATTTTACTTAAAGACCAGCCAAGACGTATAAAGTTTGAATCGCAAATGTATTTATTTCGTAGTCAGTTGAAAGATTTGAATAATTTTTAATTTGGGGTAAAAAGTACACTCTGTAATTATAGCGAAATTTTTTAAGATATTGTGTTAACAATTCAAAATTACCTTCCGTTGTATTACGAAAAATCGCCTCTAATAAAAAATAAGTGTATTGGCGTAAGTTTAATTTATTTATTAAATCGTGCAAATCTGAAATTGTTGACTTGGTGTAAAAAATAAAATCCTGCCCCGAAAGATTATGAGATAATCGATTTTTTAATGCAAACGTTATAAAGATTGAGTCATACGGTAATAAAGTGAAAACGCTACAAAGGATAAAGCTTAGCTTAATTTCTAAACATGTTAATGCTGGGGAACGAAACATAAATATTTTTCATTAATGAGAAGAGAATTTTCTATTACCCAATGTTTAAGTTGGGTTAGCATCCAGGACATTAAATTTATTATAACGAACCTCTACTATGGATACTATTTTGCGCCGGCTCGCGGAGTCGTATTGAGATATTTATATAACACAAGGATTATTATAAGTGATTTTACATTATAACGTAAAGAGGCAACTAGTTAATGCGGCTACCGTAACGTATAAACTAACTTTAATATCTTAAAATTGGACATTGCACTGCATATGTGGGCTTGTAAAATAAAGGTCGAGTAATCGTCCTTTAAATCCATGGTTCACAACAGTATAAAAACGATTCTTCGTAATTTAACCTTACTAATTTTTTATTTCGGATCAGTTCCTGGGGTGGTAGGGCTCGAACCTACGAATAGCGGAGTCAAAGTCCGTTGCCTTACCACTTGGCTACACCCCAAACAATTATAATTAAAGTAGTTCGTACCTCATTCTGATACTATCGCGAATCTACGTTATTGTCAAGAATACGTTCGTATTTTCCAATAATATTAGTTAGCATAATCTTTTTTAAGGTCTACCAGGATTTTGGTACTAATATAAAAAGTAAAGAAACGTTTAAACAGCTAAAATTCCGTTAGAGCGAAAAACTAACCACCAATTTAGAAGCGATCGCAAATTTTCACGAGAAATTCGTAGGAACAAGAATTTAAATAATAATAGCTAAAGTTCGAATTGAACTCTAGCCATTATTATTAATATCACAAATTCGTTATTTTATAATCCAAACTGATTACCGCGACGATATTGTAAGTACGCCGCAACGAATAAACCTAAAATTGTACATGGCACAAGTCCTAAAACAATGCCAGAAAGTAGTACTTCAACCATCTTACTGATTAATTTCGATGTTAAATTTTAATAAATGTTTTTTTTTCTTTTAGCGAGCATAAAACACGTGAAATCGTAGCCAAAACCTTA
>MDSX01100599.1_pt1 | contig 10927 bp, 10 predicted proteins | sample 811141 | NCBI WGS metagenome assembly MDSX01 (sample SAMN05326642, study PRJNA326480) | marine metagenome | isolation source: seawater | place: Atlantic Ocean: South East | collected 2010
ATCTCTTCTTACACCAATTGTAGAATATATTTTTTCTGTAGGTCTAAATTGTAAGTCTATATATTGTGAATTTATATCTTCTTTTTTATCAATATATTTAGGATTTGATTGGAAAACTGCAGACCTACCACCATTAAGCCAATAAGATGATTTTTTTTCAGCTCTATCTACCTCATGGTCTAAACCATAAATAATTCTAGTATCTAGATTTATATTGTACTGACCAGCCAAACCGAAAGCATCTCTTCTACCTTCAAACTGTTCGTCATTTGGTGTTGAATTATAATTCATTACCTCTCTCAAGATGTATGTTTTATTATATGAAAGTGTGTTCTTTAAATTTCCATTATCAATTATAAACTTACTACTAAATAATGTTTGTTGATCATCGGTACTATTATCATCTGTTTGAGTTCGAGTAACTGAGTCATACTCTAGAAAAGAATCTGCATAGTTAAAGTAGGTTTCGAATCTCATATTATTATTGATTTGATATCCAAAATTACCTTCGAAATTATCATTTCTGTATCTATCATTTTCATCATCATCTGCTCTTGCAGAAAACCCATTAGAAGAAAAGTTTGTGATATTTACAAAATAATCAAAACGATCTAATGTACCATCAAAGGCAGCATTAAGATTTCTTGTCCCAAAAGATCCTTCTGAAATGTCAAAAGTTTTATTATGACCTTCATTACCTTTTTTAGTAAATAAATTAATAGTACCTGCTATAGCTCCACTCCCATATAAGGTAGACTGAGACCCTTTTAAAACCTCTATTGAGTCAAAAGAATTATTCATTAAATTACCAAAATAATAATCATTAGAGGGAGTTGAAGGGTCAGATAACTTAATCCCGTTTATGTAAACTGTACTATATCTTTTTGGTTGACCTCTTAATTGAATTCCTGAAGTAGTTCCATATCCACCAGATTGAAAATAATTCATACCCATTACATTCTCACTTAATATATCTCCAACAAAATATTCAGAAGAGTTATTAATATCGTTAGAGTCTACTATAGATACATCACTACCGATGGTGCTTTTAGATTGTGGTGTTTTACCTGCAGAAATAACAATAACAGGAATATCTTTTGCTAATGATTTGCTTATGGTTATTAAAAAAAATAGAATTAAAACTATTCGAATTATCATCGACATTATCCTTTATTTAACTTCTAATTATTTTAGAAGTTTGTTAATTTTTGCCGATGTTAATTAAAATTGTAGAATTAGACTTTTCCTGGCCATCATTCAACAGCGGGCTATACTGAGTGGCGCTCGGACTCTTTTTAATTAAAAGTTACCGTTACAGGAATAGTCAATGAATTTCACATTGTTCCCCACTAAAATTCAGTACATTTATTTCTATACATCATTTTTAAAAATTTTAAAGTACTAAATAATGAAAATTTCAAAATTTGATAAAGGTATTATTTCTGCGAGTCTGGGCTCATTTTGGTGGGGATTTATTGGAGTTATATATTTTAAGTATTTTACATTCGTTGGTCATATTGAATTAGTCGTTCATAGATGTTTATGGACTTCATTCATGTTAATTTTAACAACTCTTTATTTCTCAAAATTTGATCTATTTCTAAATGTATTTAAAAGTAAAAAAAAAATTACTGTTTTATTTTTTACAAGTATCTTAATATTTATCAATTGGGCTGTTTGGATATATGCAATTTCTAATGAACAAATAATAGATGCTAGCTTTGGATACTTCATAATGCCGATTATTAGCGTATTGTTTGGGTTTATTTTTTTTAAAGAAAAACTAAATAAAAAAAGAATTATTTCAATTACTTTAGTAATTATCTCAATTATTTATCTATTATATATTTTTAACTCTATTCCTTGGGTTGGAATAATAGTTGCACTTTCATGGAGTATTTATAACTTATTAAGAAAAACTATAAATGTAGAAACTGATATTGGTTTATTAATTGAAAGTTTATTCATCTTACCATTCGCTATTTTTGCTTTTTATCTAATCTTTATAGATAATTTAAATGATTTTAATTTTTCAAATCCAGGTTTATCATTTTGGCTTATGTTAGCAGGACCAATGACAATAATTCCATTATTTTTATATGTTAAGGGTGTTGAGTTGTCAGGACTTGGACCAACAGGAATGATTTTTTATATTACACCATCCTTGCAATTTTTATTAGGATATTTTCATTATAATGAGGCTTTTTCAGTAGAAAAGTGGATTAGTTTCATTTTAATTTGGATTGCTGTATTTATTTATTTAAAAGATTTATATGAAAATAATTAAGATTTTTTTAATTTTATTATTACCATTTTCTATAGAAAAAAGTGTTGCTGAGGAAAGCTTCGAGTCTTGGAAAAATTCATTTAAACTAATTGCTATTGAAAAGGGTATTAAAGAAACAACTTTTGATTTAGTTATGAAAAATGTAAAATTTTTACCTAAAGTTATAGAATATGATCGTTTCCAACCAGAGTTTTATGAAGATACAAAAACGTATATAGAAAAAAGAACATCAAAAAATAAAGTTAATAAAGGTAAAAAACTTTATATTAAAAATAAAAAATTAATTAACTCTATAGAAAAAAAATTTTTAGTAGAAAAAGAACTTTTATTAGCTCTAATGGGAATTGAAACAAATTTTGGAACATATCTTGGTAAAATGGATATACTTTCATCACTATCTACTTTAAGTTTTGACAAGAGAAGAAGTGAGTTTTTTACCAATGAATTAATTACTCTTCTTAAATTAGTCGAAGATAATTTAATTGATCATAATATTCTTTATGGTTCTTGGGCTGGTGCATTTGGAAATTTTCAATTTATGCCTACAACGATTAAGAATTACGCTTTAGATTATAACGAAAATAATATAATTGAACTCAAAAATATTGAAGACTCATTTGCTTCGGCTGCAAATTACATTCATAAAATTGGTTGGAAATTAAATAAACCATGTTTTTTAAAGGTTGAATTATCAGAAGAAATACCAAAAAAATTTTTAAATTCATCCGCAAAAAAAATTAAAAATAAAAAAAAATTAAGTTTTTTTAGAAAATACATTAAAGATTATGATAAGTATGGACTTGAGAATAATGAAATTGTCGGAATAATAACACCAGATAAGGAAATAGTGGAAAATCCAAATTATTTAGATCCAGCTTATATTATTTTTAACAATTATGAATTAATTTTACAATGGAATAGATCGCTAAGATTTGCACTTGCTGTATGTAACTTAAAAAATAAATTTTCAAATGAACTATAAAAAAATTATATCTTTATTTATTATTGTTTTTATAAATAGTTGCACAACATATCCAATTGACAAAAAAGAAGATAAAAAAAAAATCATATATAAAAAAAATTTTACTAATAAAGGTTTTGCACTTGTCTATGATGAAAATTTATACAAAAAAAAAATTATTACTAAGGAATTAGATAATCGTAGTTTAATAATTTTTCAAAAAAATTTAAAAAAAGGGACTAATGTCAGAGTTAAAAACTTAGTTAATGAAATGTATATAATAGCTTCTGTTGGAGCAGATTCAGAATATCCTAAATTTAATAATTCTATTCTATCTCAACGAGTAGCAAATGAAATAAATTTTGATCCTAATAATCCTTATATTGAAATCTATGAAATTTTAGAAAATTCATCTTTTATTATTAAAAAGACAAAAACTTTTGAAGAAGAAAAAAATGTAGCTGATAAAGCACCTGTAGATACCATAAGTATTAATGATCTTAATAAAAAGATTAAGCCCAATAAAAAAATTAAGAAAATTGAGTTTAATTATATAATCAAGATTGCTGATTTTTATTATAAAGATAGTGCTAAATCTATAATTAAAAGAATCAAAGAAAAAAATTCAATTAATAATTTAAAACTTCAAGTGTTAACTAATACAAAACATAGAGTATATATGGGACCATTTTATAAGATAAATTCTCTACAAAAAGCATTTAATGATATAAGCATATTGAATTTTGAAAATATAGAAATTATAAAAAATGAATAAACTAAATAAATTTAAATTAATTAAAATACTTATTTGTTGTTTCTTTTTAACACCTCTCAAAGCAGAGTTTGATGTTAAGGCATCAACAGTTATTGTCCAAGATTTTTTATCAAAAGAAATTTTATTTGAAAAGGATGCGGATAGATCTATTTATCCGGCTTCTATGACAAAAATAATGACTACTATTGTTGCGTTTGATCTTATTAATAGCGGTAATATTAAATTATCTGATAAATTTCTAATCTCTGAAAAAGCTTGGCGTTTATCACAACCAGGTAATTCATCTATGTTTATCATGTTAAATGATGAGGTTACTGTAGAGGATCTATTAAAAGGAATAATCATTGTATCAGGTAACGACGCTTGTGTAGCTCTTGCCGAAGGTATTGCTGGTTCAGAAGAAGCATTTGCTTCATTGATGAATTTAAAAGCAACAGAGATAGGTATGACAAATAGTAATTTCTCAAATGCTTCAGGTCTCAATGACCCAAATAATTATTCGACCGTTAGAGATATATTAATAATGTCAGATTATTTAATTGAAAACTACCCTGAATTTTATGAATACTTTAAAATTTTAGATTTTACCTGGGATCGAACAGGGGGTGATCCAATAACACAACCTAACACAAATTCTCTTCTAAATAAAAACCCTATGGTAGATGGTATTAAAACTGGTTATTTGGCTGTTGAAAGATATTCACTTGCTTCATCAATAATTAAAAATAATAGAAGAATTATTTCTGTAGGTAGTGGATTTAAGACAAAACAATTAAGAGCAGCAGAGTCAAATAAATTACTTAACTTTGGTCTATCACAGTTTGATACAATAGAAATAGCCAAAAAAAATGAAATTTTTACCGAACTTGAAGTGTGGATGGGTAAAAGAAAGTTTGTAAATGTTTATATAAACCAAGATGTTTATAAAACAATTCCTAAAATTGAAAGTTTAAATAAAAGAAAGTATTTAAAAGCTGTCATTAATTACCAAGGCCCAATAGTTGCACCAATCAAAAAAGGAGATATTTTAGGAGAACTAAACTTATTTTATAAAGGAGAAATAATTAATAAATATGATTTATTATCATATGAAGATATAAATGAAGTTAATGTTTTTTATAGACTATTAAGATCAATCAATTATTTGGTCTGGGGTGATGTCTAAAAAACCAATAATAGTATTCGAAGGTATAGAAGGTTCTGGAAAATCACTTCATATTTCTAACGTAGCTAATTATCTTAAAAAAAGAGGTAAAAAATTTGTTAAGATTAGAGAGCCCGGTGGCAATAAAAATTCAGAAAAAATTAGAAAAATTATTTTAAATAATAAGTCAAATTTTTCAAAAAATACTGACTTATTATTATATTTAGCCTCTAGGAGTGAAAATATTGATAAAATAATAAAAAAAAATTATAAAAAGAAAATTATTCTTATTGATAGATTTGTAGATTCGACAATAGCTTACCAACATTACGGCATGTCTATTGATTTAAAACTTATTAATTTTATAAATAAATTTTTATTAAAAAATATAAAAATAAGTTTTACATTTCTAAATATTGTTAATGAAAAGAATATGAAATTAAGACTTAAAAAAAGAAAAAATCTTAATAGATATGATAAGTTCAAAGTATTATTTTATAAAAAAGTGCAGTCAGGTTTTATTAAACTAGCAAATAAAAACAAGAAAAAATATATTAAAATTGACTCAAATTTAGATATATCTTTGAATAAAAAAATCATTATTAATAAAGTTAATAAGTTAATATAATGAATCTTTTTCCAATTAAACAAAAAGAACTTTTTGGACTAGAAAGTCAAATAAAAGAAATAACTAATTTATTTAAAGATAGTAAATTACCAAGTAAAATTTTATTAAGCGGTCCTAAGGGTTCTGGAAAAGCAACATTTGCTTATCATATAATTAATTATATTTTTTCTCAATATGAAGAAAACAAGTACAATTTAAATAATTGCTTGATTAGTGAAAATAATAGATCTTTTAAGTTAATCAACAATTATTCACATCCTAATTTTCATTTAATTGACTTAATAGTTGAAAAAAAAAATATCGAAATATCTCAAATAAGAAAGATGATTAATTATACAAATAAATCTAGTTTTAATACTTTACCTAAAATTATTTTAATTGATAACTTAGAGAACCTTAATCTAAATTCATCTAATGCTCTTCTAAAAGTTTTAGAAGAACCTAACGAAAATGTTTTTTTTATCTTGATATTAGATAGTAATAAGAAAACCTTAGAAACAGTCAAATCAAGATGTTTGAATTTTAGAATTAATCTTAATTTTGAAAAAAATATTACAATTGTTAACAAACTAATAAATAATGATATTTTAGATTTATTAAATCCCGATTTAGTTAATTATTATAATACACCTGGTGAATTTATTAATCTTTATAACTTTTCAATCGTTAATAATGTTGATTTAAAAAAAAATGATTTAAAATCTTTTCTTAAAATTTTAATTAATGAAAATTTTTATAAAAAAGATAATTTTATTAAAAACTATATTTTCAATTTTATAGAGCTATACTTTTTAAAATTATTAAGTGTATCCAAGCATAAATATGAAATTTTTTTATTTTATTCTAAATTTATTAAAAAAATTCATAATAGTAAAAAATTCAATTTAGATATAGATAGTTTATTTATGGAGTTTGAGTCAAAAATATTAAATGGATAAAAACTTTTACATTAGTACACCTATATATTATCCATCAGCCAAACCTCACATGGGTCATGCTTATTCAAGTATTATTGCAGATTTCTTTGCTCGTTTTAAAAGAATTGATGGTTTTAATGTCCATTTCTTAACAGGTACTGATGAACACGGACTTAAGATTCAAAGAGCAGCTGAAAAAGCTGGAATGAATCCTTCTATTTTTTGTGACAAAATAAGTAAAACCTTCAATGATTTGTCCAAAACGTTAAATTTATCTAATACTGATTTTATAAGAACGACTGAAGAACGACATATTAAGTCAGTTCAACACTTATGGTCAATATTAGAACAAAATGATGATATTTATTTATCAAAATATTCAGGTTGGTACTCAGTTTCTGATGAAGCTTTTTATAATGAAGATGAAATTACTGATAAAGAAAATATAAAAGTGTCTATTTCATCTGGGTCTACTGTAGAATGGATAGAAGAAGAGTCATATTTTTTTAGACTATCAAAATGGCAGAATAAACTTTTAGATTTTTATGATAAAAATCCAAATTTTATACTTCCAATATCAAGGAGAAATGAAGTAATTAGCTTTGTTAAAAGTGGTTTAAGAGATTTATCAATTAGTAGAAAAACGTTTTCTTGGGGGATAAAAGTTCCTAATAATAATGATCATGTAATTTACGTTTGGCTGGACGCATTAACGAATTATATTAGCTCATTAAATTATCCTAATGAAGAGGATATACTTTTTGACAAATATTGGCCTGCAGATATACATCTAATTGGTAAAGATATTTTAAGATTTCACGCAGTATATTGGCCTGCTTTTTTATTAGCTGCTAATATACCTTTGCCTAAAAGAGTATATGGACATGGTTGGATATTATCAGGTGAAGAAAAAATGTCTAAATCAAAAGGAAATATTTTAGATCCTCTAGAAATAATCAATAATTATGGATTAGATCCACTTAGATATTATTTGATTAAAGAAGTTTCATTCGGTAATGATGGAAATATTTCAAAAGAAAAACTAGAGAGTTGTATAAATAGTGACTTAGCTAACAATTATGGAAATTTATGTCAAAGAGTAACTGCTTTTAGTGAAAAAAACTGCCAGGCTCAAATACCAAAACTATATAAATTTAATGATGACGATTTTAAAATTTTAAATAAATTTTCAGATAATATAAAAAAAATTAGAGATTTTATAGATAATCAAAATTTAAATCTTTATATAGATTTTATAATAAATTCACTTTTTGAAGCTAATAAATATTTTAATGATCAAGAACCATGGAAAAAAAAGAATGATTTAGAGCGAATGAATACAATAGTTTTTGTTTCCTTAGAAGTTATAAGAAAAATAACTATAATGCTTTTTCCTATAATCCCTGAAACTTCAAAAAAAGTTTTAAAAATTTTTGGTTTAAAGGAAAATGATATAGTCTTTAATAGTATTTCAGATCATAATTATCTCAAATCAGTTAAAAATATTAATAAAATCTCAATACTTTTTAAAAAAATTGAAAAACAAAATGATTGATTCACATTGTCATTTAGATCATGAGCCATTAAATAAAGAAATTACAGATGTATTAATAAAAGCTAAAAATGTAGGTATAAAAAAAATTTTAACTATATCTACAACATTTAATAGTTTTGAAAAAATTTTAAAGATTATTGAGTTAGATGACATGATTTTTGGTAGCTGTGGCATTCATCCTCATGAAACTAATAATGAAACTCTTGATAGAGATGAATTAATTAAAAATGTTAAAAGAAATAAAAAAATTATTGCCATCGGCGAAACTGGATTAGATTTTTTTTATAATCACAGCAATCATGAAAAACAAATATTAAGTTTTAAATCTCATATTGAAGCAGCTTTAATTTTAGATATTCCTATAATTGTGCACTCAAGAAATGCTGAAAATGAAACATTTGATATCTTAAATTCTTATAAAAATGATAAACCAAAAATATTACTTCATTGTTTTACAGGCTCTACTGAACTTGCTAATAAATTAATGAATTTAAATACTTTTTTTTCATCAAGTGGTATTATTACATTCAAGAATAGTATTGATTTACAAAATACTTTTAAGATTATCCCCAATGATAGACTTTTAATAGAAACAGATAGTCCTTACTTAGCTCCAGTTCCGATGAGAGGAAAAACTAATGAACCTAGTTTTATTAAATTTACAGCACAGAAACTTGCTGAATTAAAAAATGTAAGTTTCGATGAGATTGTTAATATAACTACAAAAAATTTTAATACACTTTTTTCAAAAAAATGAAAATCAAATTAACTATTTTAGGATGTGGTAGTTCAATGGGAGTTCCAAGAGCAGATGGATATTGGGGTAAATGTAACCCTGCAATTAAAAAAAATGAAAGAAGTAGATGTTCAGCACTTATATCTTTTAATAATAAAAAGATTTTAATAGACACAAGTCCTGATTTAAGAACCCAATTAATTAAAGAGAATATAAAGTTTATAGATAGTGTTTTATATAGTCACCTTCATGCAGATCAAACCCACGGTATTAACGAATTAAGAGTTTTTTATTTAAAAAATAAAAAAAAGATTAATGTATATGCAGATGCTAGTACAAGAAAATATCTTAAAAGTAATTTTTCCTATTGTTTTAAAAAATCTCATGGATACCCACCAATTTTAAACTTAAAATTAATAAAAAAGCAAATTAGATTCTTAAGTAATAACGATACAATGAATATAAAATGTATACCTGTAAGACATGGACCTATAGAATCTGTTTCTTTTATAATTAATAAAAAGTGTGCATATATAAGTGACGCAAATGAAATTTATAAAAAAGATTTTCTAAATTTTAGAAAATTAAAATATCTAATAATTGATTGTTTAAGATTTGAACCTCATCCTTCACATTTTAGCTTGAAGGAAGTTTTAAAATTAACTAAAATTTTAAATCCAAAAAAAACTATTTTAACAAACCTTCATTCAGACCTTGATTATAATTATTTATTGAAAATTCTTCCAAAGAATGTAATACCTGCTTTTGACGGTTTATCCATTAATATAAAATGAAAAAAAATATAATAGTTATTACTGGTGGTGCAGGTTTTGTAGGAACAAATTTAATTAATTTTTTTTTAAAAAAAACTAAATTTAAAATTATTAGTATTGATAATTATTCTTCTGGAACTAAAAAAAATCATATAAAAAATAAAAGAGTTTCTTATTTAAAATCTGACACAAAAGATATTTTTAAAATATTAAAAAAACCAAATCTAATTAATTCTATTTTTCATTTTGGAGAATTTGCCAGAATATATCAAAGTTTTTTAAAGATGAATGAATGTATAAACTCTAATTCAATAGGTACAAATGCTGTTTTCAATTTTTGTCTTAAAAATAAAATTAAACTTATTTACTCAGCCACATCAGCTTCTCTTGGAAATAATGGAAATGATAAAAACTTATCTCCGTATGCATTTACAAAATCTAAAAATTTAGAATTATTAGAAAATTTAAAAAAATGGTTTAAATTTAAATATGAAGTGATTTATTTCTATAATGTTTATGGACCATATCAAATTTCCAAAGGTGATATGGCCACAGTTATTGGAATTTTTGAAGATCACTATAAATCACAAAAACCTTTACCTGTTGTAAAACCAGGTAACCAAACAAGAAGATTTACTCATATACATGATACTGTTGAAATTTGTTACAAAGCGTGGAAAAAAAATCAATGTAGACATTATAGCATAGCTAATAGGAAAAGTTATTCCATTTTACAAGTAGCTAAATTATTTGATTCTAAGATAAAATATTTACCAAAAAGAAGAGGTGAAAGATATGCTTCAGCTTTAACAAATATGAGTCTTTCTAATAAAGTTTATAAGTATTTTGGTAAAAATAATCTAATTGATTATATTGATAAAATAATTAAATAATTTTATCAATATATTAGTTTTTCTATTTTTGATGTTATTTTCTTTGACATTGGTTTTGTAAATGAGGCATATGTATCTTCTATTTTTCCATCTTTATTTATAAGAATTTTATGAAAATTCCACTTAGGTATTGTGGCCTTTCCATAATTTTTTTTAGCCCATAAATAAATAGAATGCGCGTTATCACCTTTAACATCAACTTTATCAGTGATAGGAAAGGTTATATTGAAATTAGTCTCACAAAATTTTTTTATTTCA
>MDSX01014873.1_pt1 | contig 10926 bp, 13 predicted proteins | sample 811141 | NCBI WGS metagenome assembly MDSX01 (sample SAMN05326642, study PRJNA326480) | marine metagenome | isolation source: seawater | place: Atlantic Ocean: South East | collected 2010
TAAGGCTAGACACGCTAAGAACATTAAGAAGGGTAAGCTCTCAGCAGCTTACTGGGCAGATAAGGTGAAGTGGTAATGGCAGCACCCAAACCAACTAACACGAAGTTGTACAACCGTGTTAAGGCAGAAGCTAAGAAAAAGTTTGACGTATGGCCCAGCGCTTATGCGTCTGCTTGGCTTACCAAGACATACAAGGCACGTGGAGGTAAATACAGTGGCAGTAAGAAAAACAAGGTCACGTAGCCAGCACGTTCTTCTTAGTACTCGTGGCTATTCTAAGGGTGGTCTAGGTAAATGGTTTGGTGAAGAGTGGACAGACGTTAAGACAGGTAAAGAGTGCGGTAGACAAAAGGGTGACGGTAGATCCTACCCAGCCTGTAGGCCAAAGGCAGTAGCATCTAAGATAAGTAAGCAAGAAGCGTCTAAGAAAACTGGACCTAAGAAAGTTAAGTGGTCTACGACAGCATCAGGAAAGAAGAGAACATGAAGGGTGTTAAGCATTATACTAAAGATGGTAAGGTGTGGAATGGTAAAACTCACAAACACTCAGATGGAACCGTTATGACGGGTGCTAAAATGACTAGCACCTCTAAGAAACTAGTACACTACAAAGATTTATCAGCTAAGGCTAAAAAGGGAATACAAAAATGATGAACAAAGGTATGAAAGCTCTCAAGAAAGAAGCACCAGAAGTAGCTAAAAAGATGGGTTACATGAAGGGTGGTATGCCTAAGAAGATGGGTTACAACAAAGGCGGCATGTGCGGTGCGTCTATGCCAGCTGCACGTCCCATGAAGAAGGGTAAGTAATGAAGTACTACCATAAATACAAAGACGCCTTAGAAGCTAAGGGTTATCGTGTAGATAACGCGGGATACGTGTGGGACTCTGCAGGTAATCAGTCTGCTGGTGAAGATAACTACGGTAATGTACAGAGTAAAGACCCTAATGTAAATTCTATATGCGAGGCAGCTGACATTGCTGCTGTTAAGCCTAAGAAGTCTAAAGCACCTAAGGGTAAGAAACGCGCTCGTACAGCTAAAGGTCACTTCATTAAGGATGACCCTAACACACCAGAAAATGAAGCGTGGGTTGATGAGTAATGACTGTTACACTCAATCATCCAGGTAGACCTGCTCGTAGGCGTTCTGTATATAATCATACTACAGGTACTACTACTGAGGATGTATATGAATGTCCTCCTAACTGTACGGCTGAGATTAGCTACCTTCACGTTATCAATACTACGGGTAATGTTAATATTGAGATTGAGTGGTTTGTTGCAGCAGATACTTATACATCCCACTTCCTCACTGGTAAGAACTTAGGTGCTGGTGAGTACGTAACTTTTTCAGACATTGAGATTGTACTAGCTCCTGGAGATAAGCTACAGGTTACACCTTCTGCAGCGGGGCATGTTGATACCATCCTAACAGTTACAGAGACCTTCTCAGCTTTGTAATAGCGGGTATGCAAACTTATCAGTTCTAACTAACAGTTATATATGTATAACTATGTTCGTAGACTAACAATAGTGTTAGCACAAAAACATAGGAAAATACAATGTACACATTAATCGTTAAGACATTCACAGACTTTTTGAAAAGCATACAAAAGTCACAACAAGCCCGTGCTGACTATTGGATTCTAACTAATATGTCAGACAGAGAGTTACATGATATTGGTATAGCACGTGGAGACATACGCAATGTTATATCAGAAAGTTTCAAGTAGGTAGGAGAGCTACTGTGGAAAACATAAAACTACCCATAGCTCTTGTACTTGCTATGGCTGTTCAGCTTGCAGGCGGTGTATGGTGGGTGTCTCAACAGGCGTCTACCATCTCCAACCTAGAAGAGACTGTTAGTCATCTTGGCTCACGTATGGCTATTGAGGACAACATTAATCTTAAGCGTGATGTTGAAGGCAATGGCGTAGAAATACAATACGTATGGGATGACATAGAAGAGCTATGGGATGAGCTTGCGTCTATGACTTTAGCTATTGGAGAGATAAATAAGCTAAAACAACGAATAGCTGTTATGGAGAGTGAGCTACGTTACATTAATCGTGACCATAGAGATATGGCAAGGTAAGATGATAGATCCTGTTACAGCTGTTGGTCTCGCAACTTCAGCTTTTAATATCTTAAAGCAAGGTATTAGTGCTGGAAAAGATATCCAAGAGATGAGTGGGACTTTAGCTAAATGGGGAAGTGCTTTTAGTGACTTCCAGTACGCAGAGGATAAATCTAAGAACCCTCCCTTCTACAAGATGATGAGTGACAATAGCTCAAACGCTATTGAGATATTCGCTCAGAAAAAGAAGATGGAGCAGATGCGTAAAGAAATAAAAGACCATATATCATGGACTTACGGGCCATCTGCTTGGGAAGAGGTACTAAGTATTGAGGCAAGTATGAGGCGTATCCGTAAGGAAGAAGCCTACAAGAAACAAGAATTTATAGATAACTGTATAAACGGTGTGATAGTTGCTTTTTGTTTAGCTGCAGGTGTAGGTTTACTGATAGTTGTGTTATACTTCACAGGACTAAAACAAGGCAAGTGGTAAGGATCAAATATGGCTAGAGCTTTAACAGATAAACAACAGCGTTTCTTAGAGGTACTGTTTGATGAAGCTGGTGGTGACGCTGTAGCAGCTAAGAAGTTAGCAGGCTATGATGCTGCATCAAGTACAGCTGCTATAGTTGAATCTCTGAAAGATGAGATTGGTGATAAGACACGTACATATTTTGCACGTACCGCACCTAAAGCTGCTATGGCTATGGTAGGTGCTTTATATGACCCAACAGAGCTAGGCATTAAAGAGAAGATGGTAGCAGCAAAAGACTTGCTTGATCGTGCAGGTCTTGGTAAAGTAGACAAGGTAGACGTAACGTCAGGTGGAGGTATATTCTATCTGCCGCCAAAAGAAGGTTCAAACGAATAGTACTAGAGAGAGACTTAGGGTTCTGGCAGCTACCTCGCCCTCCTAAGAACCATGAAAAAGAGTGGCATGTAATAGTCAGGGTTACTAAGAAGATACCCTTTGGTTATGCATTACATTCAGAGAATGACAGGTTACTTGTACCTATTGAGGAAGAGCTTGAAGCTTTAGAGCTTGCAAAGAGACACCTTAAGCAGTATAGTTACAGAGCAGTAGCCCTCTGGCTAAGTAAACAAACTGGGCGTCATATATCGCACATGGGTCTAAAGAAAAGAGTTGAAGTTGAGCAAAGACGTAAAAAGACACTTGCAATTAAACGCAAGTTTGCCAAATGGCTCCAAGAAACGCTTACGGAAATCGAAAAGCTTGAAACAAGAGGGGTTGGAGCATACGCAGATCCTCAAAGAAGAGAATCAACCACCACCTCCCCCCAAAGTAGAATCTGTACCTGCTCAAGTAAGAGCACCTGAGTATGACGTAGAAGAGGCTCAGAATGTAGTGTTCAAGCCCAATCCTGGGCCACAGACAAGCTTCTTAAGTTCCTCTGAAAGAGAGGTTCTATATGGTGGGGCTGCAGGCGGAGGTAAGAGCTACGCCATGTTAGCAGATCCTCTACATGGACTAGGCGATCCTAATTTTAGTGGTCTGCTTGTAAGACACACAACGGAAGAACTAAGGGAACTAATACAGAAAAGTCAGGAGTTATATCCCCGTGCAGTACCTGGTATTAAGTGGTCAGAACGTAAATCTCAGTGGACCTCACCTCAAGGAGGGCGTCTATGGATGTCTTACTTGGATAAAGATACAGATGTTACCCGCTACCAAGGGCAGGCGTTTAACTGGATTGGTTTTGATGAACTTACACAATGGACTAGCCCTTACGCTTGGGACTATATGAGGAGTCGCTTGAGATCTGCACACGCATCTGATCTTGGACTCTACATGAGAGCAACAACAAACCCTGGGGGAAACGGACATGCTTGGGTTAAAAAAATGTTTATTGATCCTTCAACGGCTAATATACCGTTTTGGGCAACTAATATTGAAACCAGTGAAACTATTACCTTCCCTAAAGGGCATAGCAAAGAGGGTAAACCTCTTTTTAAAAGACGTTTTATTCCAGCCTCTCTGTTTGACAATCCGTACCTATCTGACGCTGGAGACTATGAAGCAATGCTTCTTTCGTTGCCAGAGCATCAGCGTAAGCAGTTACTTGAAGGTAATTGGGATATTAATGAAGGTGCCGCTTTTCCAGAGTTTGACCGCAAGATTCACATTGTGGAGCAATTCGAGATCCCTGACTCTTGGGCAAAGTTTAGGGCTTGCGATTATGGTTATGGTAGTTACACTGGTGTTCTCTGGTTTGCTGTAGCTCCTGACGAACAGGTAATTGTCTACCGTGAGATGTATGTCTCTAAAGTTACAGCTTCTGATCTAGCAGACTTAATACTTGACGCAGAAGCACGTGATGGTACAATGAGATACGGGGTGCTGGATAGTTCTTTATGGCACAACCGTGGCGACACTGGACCTAGCTTGGCAGAGCAGATGAATATGAAAGGGTGCCGTTGGCGTCCATCTGACAGGTCAAGAGGTTCACGTGTCGCAGGTAAGAACGAAATACACAGAAGGCTAAAAGTAGATGACTTTACTGAGAAGCCACAACTAGTATTTATGGATAACTGTACAAATACAATTGCACAGATTCCTAGTATTCCTCTGGACAAGAAGAACCCAGAAGATGTTGATACTCACGCAGAGGATCACCTTTATGATGCTTTAAGATATGGTATTATGACACGTCCACGTAGCAGCATATGGGACTATAACCCAGCAAAACAACGCACTGGTTTTCAAGCTAGTGATCCCTCATTTGGATATTAACAATGGCAGAACAAGAAGAAATGTTTGAAACAGATGAAGTCATAGCTGCAGAAAACAGCAAAGACAGCATCTTTGAAGAGAAATCTAGTGTAGTGTCCTTTGTAAATGACCGCTACAAACGTGCTGAAGATGCTCGTTATGCAGATGAGGAAAGGTGGCTTAGGGCTTATCGTAACTACCGTGGTCTTTACAGTAAGGACGTACAGTTCACAGACACTGAAAAGTCACGTGTATTTGTAAAGGTTACTAAGACTAAGACACTAGCAGCTTATGGACAGATTGTTGATGTACTATTTGGAAACAATAAGTTTCCCCTATCAGTAAACCCCTCTGTATTACCAGATGGTGTAGCTGAATCATTAAATATCAATATAGATCCTAATGCAACAGCTGCAGGAAGTGCCATTAATAGTGCTGTAGAGAAGAAGCCTGGAACACCCTACATTATTAATGGTGATACTAAATTAAAGCCAGGTGAGACTCTTATGGATCTGTCTAATAGGCTTGGTCCCTTTGAGGATAAATTAGAAGCTGTATCTGATAAGATTGTAGAAGGTGATGGCACTACACCTACAACTGTATCATTTCATCCTGCTATGGTAGCAGCTAAAAAGATGGAAAAGAAGATACATGACCAACTACAAGAGTCTGGCGCTTCTACACACCTAAGATCTATGGCGTTTGAGATGTCTCTACTTGGCACAGGTGTTATGAAAGGTCCATTCGCTGTAGATAAAGAGTATCCTAATTGGGATGATGGTGGTGAGTATGATCCACTTGTAAAGACTGTACCAGAATGTAGTCACGTTTCTGTATGGGACTTCTATCCTGACCCAGAATCTAAGTCTATGAATGACGCTGAATACGTTGTTGAACGTCATAAGATGTCACGTACTCAATTACGTGCGTTAAAAGGGCGTCCTTATTTCATGGCTGACTCTATTGGTATGGCTATTGATAAAGGCCCAAACTATATTCAGAAGTACTGGGAAATGACTATGGAGGATGACGATACACAGCCATCCTCTGAGCGCTGGGAAGTACTGGAGTTCTGGGGCTTTGTAGACGTAGACGTACTAGAAGAGCATGGTGTAGATATTCCAAGTTCTCTAAAAGGATTAGATGAAGTAAATTGTAATGTATGGGTGTGTAACGGTGAGGTACTACGATTTGTACTTAATCCATTCAAGCCTACACGTATTCCTTACTACGCTGTACCCTATGAGCATAACCCTTACAGCTTCTTTGGTGTAGGTATTGCTGAGAATATGGATGATACACAGACGTTGATGAATGGCTTTATGCGTATGGCTATTGACAATGCTGCACTATCTGGTAATCTTATTATTGAAGTGGATGAGACTAACCTAGTTCCAGGCCAAGACTTATCTGTATACCCAGGCAAGGTGTTTAGGCGTCAGGGCGGCGCACCTGGTCAAGGAATCTTTGGCACCAAGTTCCCCAACGTAGCACAAGAGAACATGCAACTCTTTGATAAGGCGCGTGTATTAGCAGATGAAAGTACTGGATTCCCTAGTTTTGCTCATGGACAAACCGGAGTTTCTGGTGTTGGCCGTACAGCCTCTGGTATTAGTATGCTTATGTCTGCTGCTAACGGTTCTATTAGGACGGTAGTTAAGAATGTAGATGATTACTTAGTACGTCCTCTAGGCAAGGCCTTCTTCTCATTTAATATGCAGTTTGACTTTGATGAGTCTATTCGTGGTGATCTAGAGGTACATGCTTCTGGTACAGAGAGCCTTATGGCTAATGAAGTAAGGTCACAGCGTTTGATGCAATTCTTGCAGGTTGCACAGAACCCAGTATTAGCTCCCTTTGCTAAGATGGATTATATTATACGTGAGATTGCTAAGTCTATGGATCTGGACCCAGACAAGGTTACTAACTCCATGAGTGATGCAGCTATTCAGGCAGAGATACTGAAAGGCTTTCAGCAGCCAGCACAGCCCCCTGCAGGCCCAGAAGGTGTAAACATGCCCCAGGGTAGCCCAGAACCACAAGGACAGGCTCCACAGGGCGTACAGGACACGTCAGGTGGTGGTGGCTCTCAAATAGGCGTAGGAACAGTACCAACACCAGGTGAGCAAGGGTTTACTGGAAATGTCGCTTAAAAAGCTAGTTAACGATAAACAGATATGGGATGCGTTTCTTGTTGAGCTTGAGGAGCGCATCTCTACACAGCATCGTAGCATGGAGAGTGTTACAGATACAGCAGAGCTATACAGACATCAGGGTGCCTTACGTGCTCTTAGGCAACTACAATACTTGAGGGACAAAGTGAATGGCTGAAATAGATACTCAGACAGAGGAAGCCTTAGGTTGGGCTGCAGAGGGAGATAAGCTTGCAGTAGACATTCCAGAGGTGTCACTTAAAGAGGTTGGAACCTTTGTAGCTAGTATGACACCTATTATTGGTGATGCTATGGCAGCTAAAGATGTTTACGATGAGCTACAAAAGGATGAACCTAACTACTATTTAGCGGGTGCGCTGGGCGGCGCTGCAATTATAGGTCTCATTCCTGGTGTGGGTGATATAGCAGCTAAAGCTATTAGGAAGGGTGCTAAAGAAGTATTTGATGTAGCCAAGCGTGTAGAGGTTGACCCTAACGCTATGGGTTCTGGTTTAGGTAACTTGAGGTTGAAACCTAAACAAGACGATGTAGCAGAAGCTGCTGCCATCTTAGATAGCAATGAGGCTCTTTCAGCTTGGCAACAGTCTAACAAGATACCTGAGAATAAAAGACAGGCTAATACACAGAAAGCTCAAGCAGCAGCAGAAGATCTATATCAAGGCAGCATTACTTCTAAGGAAGCTAGGCAAATAATTAATGAAGACCTTCCTATAACTTCTTTGTATACAGCAGAGTCTATGCCTAACATGCCTACTGTTACTGAGGTTGCAGGATCTCTAGGTAAGAAAGTTCAAAAAACAGGTGTTGTAGGAGTAAAGGGTTTTGACATACCTGCGGGTACACGTGTTGGTTCTAGGCTAGATATTCCTGCATATAACAATTATGATAAGTGGGTTGTATCTATACATGATGGTAAGAATGATACAAAAGGTTCTGTATTAGGTTATGGTCAGGCTGTTCGCCTTAAAAACATTAAGTTTGGGTCTGAGTCTAAGGAAGCACTAAACATAGCTAGAGGTAAACGTACTACAACTAAAGGTGAAGAGAAGCCTATGCCTAAGGCTACTATTGCTCGTGTTTATGGTGATTATGTTCCTGAAGATCCTTACGCCTTACAAGAACTGGCCCGTACTCTTTTGTCTGACCCTGAGTGGACACAAGTAGGTATGAACCCTTACAGGCAGAGTAACTTCTATGATAAGAATACAGGATTTCCCGTGTTTGAGGCTGATGAGGTCATTCAAGTAGGGCCGTTAGTATTAGCTAAGGGAGTAAAGAAACCTACTAAATCACAACTAAAAGCTCTTGCTGTTAGAACAAAGGATGGCAAGCTTAGACTATTCAACGAAGGCGGAGCAGTAATGGATGAACAAATGGAAATGGCCTTCTCTGAAGGTGATCGTGTAGACCCTGTGTCAGGTAATGAGGTTCCTTTAGGCTCAACTCCAAAAGAAGTACGGGATGATATCCCTGCTCAACTGAGTGAGGGTGAGTATGTCGTACCTGCTGACGTTGTACGATTCTTTGGCGTCAAGCTATTTGAAGATTTACGTATGCAAGCAAAAATGGGCTTTCAACAGATGGAAGCTAACGGACGTATTGGTGGTGAGCCTGTAGAAGGTATGGAAGTTATTGAACCTGAAGATGATCTTGATATTACATTTGATGATTCTGACTTTGAAGTTGTAGATGGGTATGCAGAAGGCGGTGTTGTAGATTCTAGCGCTGCTCTTGGTGTACTTTCTGCTTCAGGTTTTCAAGGTAATACGGGCATGGAGACTCGTGAATACGTAAACTCAACAGGAAATATAATTAACATCTTATTTTTCAATGGTATGCCTATGTCAGCTATACCTCAAGGATATACTTATGTAGAGCCAAAACCTGATCCTGTTTCTACAGGAGGTTCTGTTACTACAGCTGCTGACGTTAGGGATGATGATAGTGATACTATTATGGACACCTCTGCACCAGAGGCATTAAACTATAAAGAGCTATCATCTAGTGAATTACAGGCTATGGTTGAAGACCAAAAAAGTGTTACTGGTGATGCTATAGGTCTTGGTGCTGCTGTTATTAATCCCTTCTTTGGAGTGGCTGTAAAAGCAGCAATGTGGCATCAACGAAAACAGGTTGAGAAAGAAATTACAAGACGTATGAATGATGAAACCCTTGGGGAGTCAGAACGAGGTCAGTATGCAGATCTCTTAGAGATTTCAATGGAGGACAGCCCAGGAATGTGGACACGTTTATTTGGCACAGAAGAGGAGAAAGATAGCAAAGGTATAGGTAAACTTCCCTTTGATCCTATTTCTGCTGAGCCAGAAGCTATTACTAATGCCCTTGAAGAAGCTATTGAGTATACAGGCCAAGAACCCGTACCAGATCCAGAACCTATAGAAGTTACATCCCTAAATGATGAGCCTGGTGCTAGGGACTACAAAGGGCCACTAGCAGATTTTGGCACTGAGGCAACTGCTACTCTCTCTCCTAGACTAGATAGTAAAGGTGAGTTACCAGATCCTTATGTCTTTAATCCTGAAACGCCTGCAGTATCAAGTAGTGGTTCTAACTTCTTAGCTTCTGAAGATGATGTCATTGCGGAACAGCGCCGTGAGGAAATCGCAAAGCGGGTGGCTAAACAAAAAGCAAAGAGTCAGCGTAAGATAGATGCCGTAGAAGCAAAGATTAGTGCTAGAGAAGCTATTGACAGAGATAGATCAGATGATGATTTACGTGACACAATGAAACGCGCCAGAGAAGCATATAATCGTAACAAAGATTCTAAACGTGGAGCACAAACTAAAAAAGGCAGTACAGCAGGAAGTAAGTCTGGCTACTTTGACTAATCACAACTAAATACCATATAATAATAAGGCTACCTAGCAATAATGCTGGCCCCAACATAAGGAAAGACAATGGCAGAAGCAATCCAAGTGGACTCAATGTCGCACAAACGTAACTTATCTCGTGTACAGCGTGATGAAGAAGAGCTAAAAGAACTGCTTAAACAAGCAGGAGTTACAACAGATGAAACAGAAGAAGAAGCTGTTGAAGCGGAACCCAATAGCTCAGAGCCTAGCGAACCCTCAATTCAGGCAGAGAGTGCTACCAAACAAGAAGAAGAACCAAAAGCTGAAGCACAAGAAGAAGATCTGAGTGCAGAGGAAAAGAACTTTAAGAAGCGTTATGGTGATTTACGGCGACACTCGCAAGAGAAAGAGAAAGAGTTTCAGGCACAGCTTGATACACTAAAGGCACAACTAGATTCTGCTACAAAGAACGAGCTTGTACTACCTAAGTCAGAAGACGAAGTAGAAGCTTGGGCTAAGAAGTACCCAGACGTTGCAGGTATCGTGGAAGCTATTGCTGATAAGAAAGCTAGTGAGCGTTCCTCAGAACTAGACGGGCGTTTAAAAGAGATCGAAGCATTACGAACTACAGCTAAACGTGAGAAGGCAGAGGCTGAGTTAATATCTATGCACCCTGACTTTGAAGAGATCCGTGCTGATGATGCCTTTCACTCTTGGGCTGAGAAGCAACCTAAAGTAGTGCAGGATGCTTTATATGAAAATAGTGAAGATGCTAAGTCTGTAGCACGAGTTATTGACTTGTATAAGTCTGATATTGGTATTAAGACTAGTAAGTCTAGTACTTCAGACAAAGCCGCTGCATCTTCAGTTAAGGCCAAAGGAAGAGCTACACCTGATACAGATGACTCTTCTAAGTACTTATCAGAATCACAAGTAGAAAAGATGTCTATGAAAGAATACGAGAAGCGCATGGATGAGATCTTTGATGCTCAGCGCAATGGTAAATTTATTTATGATATCTCAAAGAAATAGTTTGACAAATCTACAAAGGTAGATAAAACTATAGGTATGTACAGTGTCAGGCATAAACTGCCTGTACATGCTTTTCACTAAGCACTAACCACACGAAGA
>MDSX01026120.1_pt1 | contig 10926 bp, 3 predicted proteins | sample 811141 | NCBI WGS metagenome assembly MDSX01 (sample SAMN05326642, study PRJNA326480) | marine metagenome | isolation source: seawater | place: Atlantic Ocean: South East | collected 2010
AATATCGACTACTAGGTATTCAGCCAGTTGGTAGAAATTTAAAAGAATCTGGTAAAGAACAAGGATATTTTTGGATTTGGTATCCTTCTATCAGAGATGTTTTAAGTAATCATATGGTTTTTAATGATAAAAACAACAACAATAGAATCTCATTTGATGATCTTCTTGTAAATAGAAGATTCAGCTCCTTCATCTATAAATATGATAATGTTTATGGTGATAGAACTATTAGAGATTATATAAGACAAAGAAATGGTGAGTCGAATAGGCAATATCAATTGAGATTAATTATGGAGTCTGAAAGAATAAAAAAAGAAATTTTAGACTTTGATGTTGATATGTGGGGATATTAAACCTATCCTTCTTTAGCACTTTTATTTTATTATTATTTGATATAACTTTAAAAGGATGATTAAAAGTCTTCTTAAAGTTACATTTCTTCTTTTTGCTCTGAATTTTTATGGACAAGAGATTAGCTGGAATTACAATGAGAATTATCAAAACTCTGGAAATAAAGTTTTTTCCACTTCCTTGTCTGATATAATAAGTATAATAAATCAAAATAAATCTTCATTTAATTTACCTATTCCAATAACTCCGAAGACTACAAAAATTTTCAATTTCAAAAAGACAAATGTTTTTAAGCCTGACTTGGCTAATTCTAATAATATTGAAATTTATAGAGGAATTTCTGATGATGATAAAATCAAGGTTTATATTAATTTAATTGAAAATAATCTCTTATATATCACAATAATCAATGAAACACTTAAGATAACACTCAACAATACTTTAGACTCAAATATTTTTATTCAGACTGTAAAAATTGAGCCTGAATCAAATAAATTTTTGAAATTTGATGATGAAAACTGCGGTATAGATTCCAGAGAAGAAAAAAAAAAAACTTCAGTAGCTAATAATCTCGATCCTGTTGGTGAAACTCCTAATTTAATTAAATATAGAATAGCCGTAATTCCATCATCTGAATGGTCTAATTATTTTATCAATGAATATAATGCTCAAGATTTGGATAATTCCAAAAAAAGATCCATTGTTTTGGGTGAAATTGGAGTAACTCTCGCAGAAATCAACTCTATATATGAGAGAGATTTAGGAGTAACTTTTGAATTAATTGAAAACAATGAATTTTTAATTGAATTTGATACTACTAAAGATGGTATAACACACTATAATAAAGGAAAACAACTCTCAGAAAGTATAAATATTTTAAATAATGTCATTGGATTTAATAATTATGATATTGGTCATGTATTTGATGCTGCAAATTATGGTGGTGTAGCTTATTTAAATGCATTGTGTGGAGGTTTAAAAGCTGGTGGTGTTTCTGGTTCAGGTACACCTAATGATAATTTTTTTATGCATGTTGTCGCTCATGAAATAGGTCATCAATTTGGTGCTTTTCACACATTTAATTCTAACGTTGGGTCCGGAACGAACAGAGTTGAACCTGGAGCAGGTACAACAATTATGGGATATCGTGAAGCAGGGGAGTATAACCAATATTTTCATGCCAAGTCAATTAAAGAGATGACGAATCATATGAGAAATACCTCATGTGGAGTTTTAGCAGAAAATTTTTTAAATCCAAGTCCTGATTATAAAATACCTCCTGACAGACTAAATTATACAATTCCAACAGGTACACCATTTATGTTAGGTAATGGAATTCAGATTCAAGATAGTAATAATGAGGAAACTCAATTATTATATAGTTGGGAGCAAATGGATGGAGAAAAAACATTATCACCACCAGTTAATACAAGTGTTATTGGTCCAATGTTTAGATCTTTATTTCCTAACAACCAAATTATAAGAAGTTTTCCAAATACTGAAACTGTTGCTAATGGAGAAATACAGACCACATGGGAAGTAATTCCACAACTGTCACGTCAAATGAATTTTACATTTACTGTAAGGGATGACAATGAAGGTGGAGGAAGTGTTATGCAAGAGGATTATGTTATTAATGCAGAGTTTTCTGATGATGGTGCATTTAGTGTTTTGAGTCAAAAAGTAGAAGATTTAAAGTATCATCAAGATGAATATATGGAAGTTATTTGGAATCATCTAGCTGCTAAAAACTCGGCATTTATGAATATTGATTTATCCTTGGACGGAGGCTATACTTTCCCAATAAATCTTATATCTAACACACCTAATGATGGAGTTGAGAATGTAAAGGTTCCAAATTTCGTCAAAACAAAAACTGCTAGAGTTCGAGTTATGCCAACAGATAATATTTTTTATAATATTAATTCCGCAGATTTTGAAATAATTGACCCTAAACTAAAATTAAATTTAGTTTATCCTAAGCCAATTCAGTGTTATGGTGATACTGCAAGTATTATAATTAATCCTGTCGGTGGAGCTGGAGGTCCCTACAAAATTATTTGGAAAAAAAACATAGACAATGTATGGACAGAAATTGATGATACAGACAATGATCCTAAAACACTTATAAATCTTATTAATGGTAATTACAGGGTAACTTTAAATGATAAAGAAAATAATCAAATAGTATCTGAAACAATTTCTGTAATTGGGCCTTTATCAAGACCTGAAATAAACTTACAAAATGATAATAAACTAGAATTAAGTTGTTTTGGTGAAGATGATGGATATCTATCAATTAAGGCCTCAGGAGGAGTATCACCTTATACTGTTTTAGTAGATAATCAAGTAATCCAAAACAATATTAATGCTGATGAAGATTTTAAAATTTATAATTTAAGTGCTGGAATATATTCAATTAAAATTATTGATAATAATGGATGTGTATCTAACGATAATGTAATAACAATTACTCAACCTGAAGCTAGTTTAGATCTATCAAGTTTTAATATTATTAACTCAAGCACCACGGATGGAAATGGCTCAATAACTATTGAAATAAGTGGTGGAACCACTGATTATAGTTATGAATGGACAAACTCATCTTTAAATTTTAGTTCAAATAAAAAAAATATAGAAAATTTAAAGCCTGGCGTTTATTATTTAAAAGTAACAGACTCAAAAGGATGTTTTTTTGAAAAATCATTCGAAGTAGAAGATGTTGGAGACTTCAACTATAACTTATCAATAACAAATGTATTGTGTTATGGCGAATCAACGGGTGAAATTATAACCAATCCAAAAGGTGGGCAAGAACCTTACTCTATTTTATATTATGACTCTAATGATAAATTAATTTCAAATGATAGTAAGGCATCAAATTTAAAATCAGGAATATATAAATTAATTATTACTGACTCAGATGGAGAAAATTTTCCAGAAAAAAGTATAGAAATTATTGAACCAGAACAATCTTTAAATGTTGCACTATTATCTAAAAATAATATTATTTGTTTTGGTGAAGAAAATGCAGATTTTGAAATTACAGTTTCGGGTGGTACAGCTCCTTATCAGTACAAAATAAATAATGAATTAGTACTCTCTAACTCAGGAGACATTAATAAAAATCAAGATAATTTTAAGAGGTCTAAATTAAAGGCAGGTATTTATGAAATAGAAATAACTGACTTAAACAATTGTACTAATATTTTTGAAGTGATAATAGAGTCTCCAAGTAGTGAAGTTCAAGTAATAAATTCAGAAATATTTAATGTAACAAAATATGGATTAAATGATGGATCTATTTCGATGGAGGTTTTAGGTGGTACTTTAAAAAACAACTCTGATTATATTTTTAGTTGGTCTGGTCCTGAAAATTATTCCTCTAGTGAAAAAAGTATTAAAAATTTAAAGCCCGGTATTTATACAGTATTAATTTCAGATGATAACAATTGCTCTGTCGAGAAAACTTTTGAAATTAAATCTCCACAAATATTTAATTTTAATTCTGTTGTAACTTCAAACCCAATTTGCTATGATGGTAATGATGGTACTATAACCATAGAATATAGTGGAGGATATGGCCAACCATATATAGTAAATTGGTATCAAAAAGATTCAAATAACAATCTTAACCCTGTAACTAGCTCATCTTCAACAAAAAATAAGTTAGAAGGAATTAAGTCAGGAGTTTATAGAGTTGAAGTTTTAGATTCTTATGGCTCATCATATTTTTACGAAAATGATATAATAATAGAAACAATAGATGAGTTTAAAATTGAACTTCCTTATTCAATAAAATCTGAATCTTGTCCTGGTCAATCAGATGGTGCCTTTAGCATAAAAATTAATGGAGGTACAGCTCCTTATTCATATTATTTTGATGATAAAATGATTGCGTCAGATAGAGGAAACATTACCACAAACTCTGATGATTTTAGTCTTGATAATCTTGAACGAAATATTTATACATTTTACGCAATTGATAAAAATGGATGTACTTCAAATGTGGTAAATATTAATATAACTGGAAATCAACCTATAACTGTAGCTAATGAGCCTGTAGCAGTAAATAATATAAGTTGCTTTGGTGCTAAAGATGGTTCAATTAATGTAGCTATTGTTGGTGGAGATGGAAGTGGGAATTTTAATTATTCATGGTCAGGACCAAATAATTTTTCGAGTAAAACTAATAGTATAAGTAATTTAGAATTTCCAGGTAAATATGTATTGAATGTTAAACAGAGTGAATGTGAGGAGAATTTTGAATTTACTGTAACAGAACCTACAGAGTTACAAGCAAAGGTTATTGATCTAAAGCATTACAATTGTAATAAAGAAAATCCATTTTTTGGATCATATAAAATTCAAATTGAAGGTGGTACTCCACCTTACTATATTAATGGTGAAATTTTTGGAGTACCAGGGATCAGCAGTTATACTGTAAATTACTCAAGACAGTATGCGGGTGAAAAAAATCATGAAATAAAAGATTCAAATGAATGTAAAATAATAACATTAAATCCTGAAATTTTGGCACCTGAAAGTATTCTCCAAATTGAGGAAAATGTAATAAACAGTTGTGAAAGTGGAGAAAAAAATAAATTAGAGATTAAATTAACAGGCGGTACCCCATTTCAAAATCCAAATGATATAAGCGAAAAATTTTATAATATTAAACTTTCAGGACCTAATTATGAAGAAAAGTTTCAGGTCCCCCCTGGTTTAATATTTTTAATTGAAAATTTAGATAGTGGCAATTACTATCTTGAAGTTGAGGAAAGGGATTTTATGAGTAGTTCTGAGTCGGAACAGATTGGTTGCAGAACTGGTAAAAGTATTTTTGTGAGCTCTACTATCGTTTGGAGTGGTAAGTTTATTAATGATATAAAATGTAACAATAATCAAAACTTAAGTGATGATGGAGATGTTGAATATAAACAACTGAGAGGCGGAAGCCCTTTTATAAAAGATGGTAATACAAAATATTATAAATATGATTTAGTTTTAGATAATGTTTTGATTGAATCTGGAGAAGTTAATGAAAATGGAGATATTAAGTTAGAAGATTTAGAAAAAGGAAACTATATAATTAAATTTATTGATCAGAATGATTGTATAATCAGTGATAATTTTACAATTGATAACCCTGCTCCTCTTGAAATCAAGTTTAATGAAATTATTGAGGCGTGTAATAGCAGTAATCTAACATCCTCCAAAGGAGGAGTTAACTTTAATATTAGATATGGTAATGCACCATATGAGATATATATAATAGATGATAATAATGATATAACTTTTTCTGGACTTAAAGGAGGTAATGCAGATGACGAAAACACTAAAGGATATACTGAAACTCTTCAGGGACTTTCTGTTGGTAAATATAAACTCAAAGTTATTGATGATGAAGGGTGTGAATTGATCTCTGATGAATTCGAAATTACTGTTCTTCCTGAATTTAAAGTTGATAATTTGATTTTTGATGATGTCGAATGTTTTGGTGAGCAATCAGGAAAAGTAGTAATTGGAAATGTAGTGGGAGGAAGATCACCTTACAATGTAGTTTTGCAATCCAGTAATTATTATTTTGAAAGAAGTTTTTCAGATGAAATTTCAAATTTTTCAATCGAAAATATACCATCAGGAAATTATAACATAACTATTCAGGATTCAGAGGGTAATTGCGGAACTTTTTATGAGGAATTTATTATATCGGAGCCAGAGGAGATTAAAGTTAATTTTATTGAAAAAAGTAATCAGTTGTGTTATGATTCTCCAAATGGAAAAGCTTCTATTGATATTGAAGGAGGAAGTTTATCTAATGTTCCAGTAGATTATAAAATTAGTTGGTTTAAGGATAATGTTTTATTAAATGAATACGACAATAATTTGAGTGTAAATAATCTTGAATACGGGTTTTATCAAGTTAGTGTTTCTGCAATATCAATTATTAATGGAAATGAAGTTAAATGTGTTCGAGATGAATATTTTCAAATTGACAGACCTGATGGATTATATGCATCTGAAGTTTTAGAAAAACACGTAGATGTTGATTGCCATGCTGGAAGTAATGGCCAATTCGAGGTCTATTTTATAGGTGGAGTAGCACCATATAATGTTTCAGTTAATGGATCTATTGTTGGTGAGAATATTTTTGGTAATTTCTATCAGATTACTGATTTAAAAGGTGGTGAATACATTGTAGATATAATTGATGCAAATGGCTGTAGATTTTCAGAATCATCAAACTCTATTACTGGGGAGATGAATAGTGAGTTAATTATTCAAATTGACCAGCCTGAAAAAGTTATTGATGTAAATATTGAAACAACTAATGTGTCCTGTTTTGGCTCAAGTGATGGTATTGTTGAAGTTTATGTGAGTGGAGGAAAGGCACCTTATTCAATTAATTGGCTTTCAGACGTTAGTTATGAAGTTATTGAAAGTGATGTAGAAAATGGATTTTTTAAAATTAAATCAGGTGCAGGAAAAATTTATGCTAATGTAGTTGATGCTACCAATTATTGTGGAACGGGTGAAACACAAGTTGAGGTAGCCCAACCAACTGATTTAAAAATCACTGAGATTAATAAACAAAATAATATATGTTATGGGGAGGAAAATGGAGAATTTGAAATATTTGTTTCTGGTGATAAAACTATTTATAATCATGAAATAAAATGGTTTTATTATGATAATGAAAAATATATTGAAATCACAAATCAAAATAATATCAACATTTCAAATGATAGATTAACTGCAACAGGTATGCCTAATGGAAAATATAAAATTGAGGTTGAAAGATCTCATTTTAGAAATTTTTTGGATGGTGAAATAATAACATGTGATTCAAGTCTAACTTTCGAAATTACATCTAATGATTTATTTAACATCGAGGAAGATATTTATTATCATCAAAATATAACATGTGATTCAAATAAGGGATCTATAAAAATAAATTATTTGGGCGGAATTCTACCCTTCAAAGTAAGCGTCAATAATCTATATAGAGGATTACATGAAGCTAATAATAGCTTAATTGTAGATAATTTATTAAAAGGTGAAAACATAATTACTATTGAGGATAGTTCTGGATGTATTCAAACAATTACAACAACTATTGAGCAATTAGATCCTCTTTTTGATATAGAATTTAAGAAGGTTGATAGTAACTTAAATGGTATAATCGAGGCAAATTCTCCTATTTGTTATAATGGTCTTGGTTCATTTGAGTTTAGAATTTTAAATAATAAATCATCTAAACCTCTTAAATTTTATTTAAATGAGATTGAATTAGAAATTGATAAAAATATACTCTACTTGCAAGACTCATTCTATGTAAATGATATTAATCTTGGGAAAAATCAAATTAAAGTAATTGATGATATTGGCGCATGTAGAATAATTGATTTTGAGGTTTTAAATTCTGAAAAAATTAGATTTAAAGAACCTGATCTTAATTACTATATAGAAAAAATAATCAGCTGTGCTGACCAACAAGATAATTCTGAATTAAATACCGGAATAATTGATGTTACTAATGGTTTAATTGGGGGCAACCCATTTGATAATGATCAAAAGTATATTTATAAATGGTCTGGACCAAACTTTTCAAGTGATGAACCAAGAGTTATAGTTAATGAGCCAGGATTATATAATTTACAAATAACCGATAGTCTAAATTGTATTAGTGAAATATTTACTTTTAACATGAATGTTTCTGAAATTAAATCTAATACCGATGTTATTAATTTAGGATGTGATACATCTACTGGATCCTTAGTAGCCAATCCCTCAGGTGGAAATGGAGCTTATCAAATAGAATGGTTTAATTCCAATAAAGATGGAGATGTTTTAGGAAAAATAGGTTCAGGATTAAGAATTGATAATTTAAATATTGGATATTATATTTCAAAAGTTACTGACTTTAATGGATGTAAGAAAACAGAATTACATCATTTGATTGATGAAAAAGTTTTCACGATTTCAGAACCAACAATTACTCAGTCATTATGTCTTATGGAGCCCGGTAGCGTTGAAATTAAAATATATAATCCTTATGATACACAAATTCAATTTTTATATAATAATGAAAATCTTGTTTCAAGTATTATTGATGATACTGACTCATATATTAGGTATAAAGTTGAAATCGAAAACCCAATTGAATTTGAAAATCTAATTGTTAAAAATAACTTTGGCTGTACGTATGAGTATCTTTTAAATTTAGGTATTGGTAAACCAGATTTCAATATAATTTCTGATGGTGTTATTATTGATGATTTTGGTAAGCTTGCATTTAGAAATAATAAAATTACGCTTCAAAATAATTCTGAAGGAAAATATCATTCAGTCAGTTATGACTTGGGTGACGGATCTGATGAGATAGTACAACTAAGAGATAGTCAATCATCAATTGATCATAGTTATAAGGAAGAGGGTTATTATGTGATTACTCAAAAACTATATAATAGACAGGGGTGTTTTAAGGAAATAAAGAAAACAATCCTAATTGGTAAGGGTTACACTTTTGAAGTCCCAAATGCATTTACACCTAATAATGATGGAGTCAATGATTACTTTAGACCAATAATTTCTGGACTTGTAAAGGGTGAATTTTATGTATATGACAATAGTGGGAATATTCTTTATTCTGAAGATTTTGATATAAGTAATAACCTAAAACAAAATATATTACTTAATGGTTGGGATGGATATAATAGAATGAACAAAAATAAACTTTACTATTTTAAGTTTGTAGGTTACACTTTAGATGAATCTGAAATATATGAATCTGGATATTTTTCAATAATTGAATAAATGAAAAAAATATTTATCATATTAATTTTTAATTTTTATTGTTTTTCTCAGGAGCATAAATCTTTATTCTATACTTCTACTGCAGGGATTAATAATCCTGGATTCATTGCTATTAATGATGAAATAAATCATTTAACTCTGGAAACTATTCAGTCTTTTGATAAAAATAAAAAGACATCAAATAATTCCATATTTTACGGATCCACGTATTTTGAAGATTACAATTTTTTTCTAGGATACAAAGTTTCATCTAATTATTTTTCAAATATTGGACTTGGTGAAGCCAAATTGGAACTGAGTTATACCCATAGATTAAGACTTAATCCTAAATATGTCTTATATCCTTTTATTTCTGCACATTTTAGAATTCCTAGTAAGTTTTCAAATTTGTATTTTGAGGATCAAATTTTTAGTGGTTTATCTTCAAACGATCCTGTATTGGATTATTACAAAGCAAAAGGTTATATAGATTTTAATTCTGGTTTTTTAATTAAAAATCAAAATTTATTTTTTGGTTTATCTATCAATAATATAACTAAAGCTAATACATCAAGTGATAATGAACTAGCTGTTAAAATTGGTAGGAGTGCAGATATAAATCTAGGTTTCCAAAAAGAATTTAAAAATTTTGGACTCTTTGCTATGGGTACATATTTCTACAGACCAACATTGGACAAAGGGATTAATTTCTCAGAATTTAGATTAGATCAAGAAATAATATTTTATAATTTTAGTATTAACATTTTTGAAGAATTTTTCTCAAATACCTATTCAAATGGCCTCAAAAGTATTGGTATGTCATTGATATTTCCAATTGAAAACTATGAAATTGGATTCGGTTATAAGTCTAATTTGAATGAATCAATAAGAAGTAATGATAATTTCATTGGTTTGATTTTTAAATTTAATTTTGAAACATTACCATTTGCAACTTTTCTAAAATGGGAAGATTCTGATTATTATTAATTTTAATCTAATAATTATAATTGAAAATCATAAAATTTTCTTAAATTAATTGTTTACTTAAAAATTAAACATGAAAAATATATTTATATTATTTGTACTTACATTACTTATTGCATGTCAAGCACCTGTGACCAATGCCGTTAGCGAAGAAAACCAAGCTAAATTTGAACAACAAATCGAAGCTTTTGAAACTTTTACAAAAGGATTTTATAATGAAGATATAGATGAATTGATGAGTGTTGTTGCCGATTCAGTTCAATGGAGTCCTCCTCAATACAATGGAGGTGAGTTATTAGGTTACGAAGATTTTAAAGCCGCTGGACAATACTATTTTGATAATTTTGATGAAATCACTTTTAATCCTGGTGACGGTTTAATCGGCTCCGATTATGCATATTGGTCAGGATCATTATACTCTCAGGGTGAAACCAATACCGAACCTAATGTTATGAGGGTTTATGGAACCTGGAAGTCAACACATACTGAGACTGGTGCATCAGTTTACAATAAGTGGTATGGAGTAATCAATTTTAATGAAGATAATAAGATTGCTACATTCTCAGATTGGATGGATGTCAATGGAATGGCTGTACAAATAGAAAATTTTGTAAATAAAAATTAAAAATTAAAAATTATGAAAAAATTTATTTTAATATTTATTGCAGCTCTTTTTGTTGGCTGCACATCAACAGGTGTTCAAGTGACATTTGATGATGAAAAATCGAATGCAATTCGAGCTCATTTTCAAAATTATTTGAATAATGATATGGATGGTTTAAAGTCTCTGTG
>MDSX01107167.1_pt1 | contig 10924 bp, 7 predicted proteins | sample 811141 | NCBI WGS metagenome assembly MDSX01 (sample SAMN05326642, study PRJNA326480) | marine metagenome | isolation source: seawater | place: Atlantic Ocean: South East | collected 2010
CTCTCTGGTTAATAGAGATATAAAAATACGTATTGACCCAAAATCAAACCCTGCTTGGTTTGAAAGGTATATAGATACAAATAAAGGGATTGTATCTTACGGTGAAGATCCAGTCCTAGCGCTCAAAGCGATTAAAAATAGTATCGAATTAACAGGAACTCGTAATGCACATGTTAGAGATGGAGTGGCTTTTGCTAGGTTTTTGCATTGGTTTGAAGAAAATAAATCACTAGGGCAATTAGATGAAATTGGCGTTGCAAATCAACTAAAATCATATAGAGAAGAGGACCCACTTTATAAGGATCAGAGTTTTGATGCTATATCTGGCTCGGGGCCAAATGGAGCAATAGTTCATTATCGCGTTAGTCCGGCGACAAATAGAATTCTTCGGAAGGGCGACTTATATCTTATCGATTCTGGGGCTCAATATCTTGACGGAACCACTGATATCACTCGAACTCTCGCTATTGGTAATCCAGGAGATGAAGCACGCGATCGCTTTACTCGTGTTTTAAAAGGGCATATTGGGTTAGCAACTCAAAAATTTCCGAAAGGAACCACAGGCTCGCAAATTGACGTACTCGCTCGCGCTCCGTTGTGGTCAATTGGAGCGGACTTTGATCATGGTACAGGTCATGGGGTCGGCTCTTATCTGGGAGTGCATGAGGGCCCCCAGCGTATATCGAAAACACCAAGCTCCGTAGCTCTGCAACCCGGGATGATTATTTCTAACGAACCTGGTTATTACAAAAAATCTTCTTATGGAATCAGGTTAGAAAATTTAGTGGTTGTCCAAGCTGTTAATTTAGAAAGTGCCGATAGGGAAATGCTAGGTTTTGAGACAATAACATTTGCACCATTTGATAATTCAATGATCGATGCAAGCTTACTGACACATCTGGAAATTGAGTGGATAAATTCTTATCATGCCTCTGTGAGGCAGACACTAGGTCCTTTACTCCCGCCGGAGGTAGCGTCCTGGCTTGAAAAAGCGACAATGAAGATACAATGAAAATATCTAAGTCTAAAATTTGGAGCGACTAATGACCTATAAAACAATCCTCTACAGCGTGGAAGACGGTGTTGCAAAAGTTATTTTTAATCGTGCGGATTCAGGTCATTCTATTAACAGGGAGTTTGCCCATGAGTTTATGAACGTAGCAATCGAGGCTACAACTGATAAAGATGTAAAATGTATTTTGATTTCTGCCACAGGCTCTATGTATAGTTTTGGTGGTGACCTCAAGTTTTTTTCAACAGAAATGGATAAAATAGAATCTACATTATTAGAACTTACAGCTGTCCTTCATCAGGGAATTCAAAGATTTCATAATTGTAGTGTTCCTGTGATAATTGCCGTAAACGGCATGGCCGCGGGTGGCGGATTCAGTATGGCACTGTTTGGAGATGTTGTCTTTGCTGCCAGATCAGCAAAATTTGTGATGGCATATACGAATGCGGGACTATCGCCTGATGGAAGCTCCTCTTACTATTTGCCCCGGGTAGTTGGTCTCAGAAGAGCACAGGAGCTTATGTTAACAAATCGAATGTTGTCTGCTGAAGAAGCGCAGGAGTGGGGAATAGTGACAACGGTAGTAGATGACGATGTCCTTTTAGAAGAGGCTGAGAAACTTGCAAAAAAATTAGCAAAAGGGCCCACAAGAGCCTATGGTGCAGTTAAGAAGTTATTGTCAAAAACGTTTGAACAATCATTGGAAGAGCAACTTGAAATTGAGTCCCGTCACATAGCGAAGATGGCTGATTCTGTTGATGGGAGAGAGGGGCTAGATGCATTTCTGAAAAAGCGAAAGCCATCCTTTAAAGGGAATTAATTCATTTAAACATTTTAAATTTTTTATTGCGCCAAGACATCTTTCTCTATTTGCTCTCGAAAACTACAATAGCTTTGCAGTAGATGCCCCATCTAGTGCACCGAATACTATACTTGCACAATTAGTAAAAATTTCATGTACCTTGTGATCTTTTATTGTGTAGGTGTTGCGAGCTTGAGAAGCGGTGATAAATTGTCCGATAAAATTACCCCGACAGAACATTGGACTATACATTGCGGATCCCATGCGAGCCGTCTTCAGAATTTGTTTAAAATCTGGGTGTTCATCAGTATTGGATAAGAGAAGTGATTTCTTATTTTTTACCACCCAGCCTGGATGACCAATATTGTCCGGTATAGACAGTCTGTGTTGTTCTTTTGGGAAACCTTGTTCGGCGAAAAGACAGCTTTCTTGTTTTTGTGGTATGTGAAGAAAAAAACCTGCGATAGAAAATTGAGATTCGCCTTCTTTTAGATTGCCTGGAATTTGGGCGGCGGATGAGTCCCCTAATATTCTTGTTGCTGCGAGACTAAAGGCCTTAAGCACAGTTTCAACATTACCTCCAGATTGAGCAAGTATCATTAATTGATTGAGTTGGTAGAGTTGTACGGAGTTGATTTGTGGAGATTTTGAAGATGGCTTATCTGTCATAGTAGGTATCCATTTAATCAAACTGGTAAAACTAATGGTTTTACAAAAAAAAAATTAAATTTAGAAAGTGATTTTAGATTGGATCAGATATGTGAAGCACTACAGAAGCGTATTATGTTTATCTTCATAAAATAGTTTAACATCAAGTTGTTTGTCGATTTAAATTGTGATTGAAAAGGAAACTAGTAAGTGACGGGCAAGTGTCAGAATCTAAAATTTGGTTTTACCGCAGCAGCCACATCAGCAGATACAGAGTGCAGTAGCGATGGTGAACGATACGCTCAAATGCTCACAGATTGTAAGCTTGGGTTCGAGTTAGGGTATGATTGTGCCTGGGTTTTAGAACATCATTTCACCGATTATTTTCCGACACCTAGCCCAATAGTTGTGATGTCACATTTGGCAGCAGCGTTTCCTGGCTTATCTTTGGGCTCGTGTGTTCTGGTTTTACCTTGGTATAACCCCTTACGGCTTGCCGAAGAAATATCCATGTTGAGTCATTTTTGTAAGGGGGATTTGCATCTAGCTTTTGGCCGTGGAACGGCAAAAATCGAATATGATGCTTACGGTATTGATATGTCGTCAGCCAAAGAGCGTTTTAAAGAAGCGATAAGAATTATCAATCAGGCCTTATTGGGTGAGCCCTTTGAGTTTAAGGGAGATTTTTATGAGGTTGGGCGAAAAGTAGCGATAAGACCAACACCTAATCGGGAGAAAATTCATTTTTATGGGGCAGTGGGGAGTAAAGAAAGTGCGGCGGGAAACGCAGATATGGGGATGCCTATTCTACTAAATACGCAATTTCCCCCCCATATGTTAAAAAAAGTCACAACTGGATGGCAAGCAAGAGCCGATGAAATAGGTTTTGTGGCCGCTGGCGATCGTCCAATTTCGACTAATTGTGTGGTAGCAGATAGTGACGAAGAGGCGCGTGAGGTTGCCAGAGGATATATGGCATCATTTTTTGCTCTTCAAGCAGATCATTATGAGGCAGATGCGGATCACTGGAAAGATATTGAGGGATATAAACAGTTTTCAAAGACGTTTGGAAATTTGAGAAAGATGGCTGATCCAGCAAATTTGGATGGGTTTCTGGATAATCAGTTGATTGGATCCCCTAGCACTATTGCAGGAAAATTAGAAGAGTATCGAGACCTTGGTTTCAATCATTTTATTCTTAACTGCGCGCGTGAAGGCTGGCCTGCAGAGTTGAGGAAAATTACTATGCAACGATTTGCTAAAGAAATTGCCCCTGGGTTCAAAAATTGAATTTACAAGTATTGGGTTGAGCTAGCTATGACTTACAAAAATCTCATTGTTGAATATCGGAATGAAATAGCCACAATAAGCTTCAACAGAGCTAATAGGGCTAATGCTTTAAACTATGATTTAATTTATGAGATTGAAGCAGTAGCATTATCTTTTCGTGATGATATCGACACTAGAGTGGTGGTTTTTACGGGGCTAGGAAAGAATTTTTGTGCTGGTGCAGATTTAGGCGATCCGGGGATTGGATATTCTGGACCGTTAATTCAGAGACGTCGACGGCGTAGAATAGGGGAAAGGGCTATTCAGGCAATTCTAGAGATGGATCAAATTACGATAGCGGCATGGAATGGAGCAGCTGCAGGTGGTGGTGGCTGTCTAGCGATGGCCATGGATTTTAGACTAGGCACAAAAGATAGCTTGTTATTTTTTCCTGAGGTTGATTTAGGTTTAAACCTAATGTGGCGGGCGATGCCTTTATGTGTCAGTTTAGTTGGACCAGCCAGGGCAAAAAGATTGATGGTTGGTGGTGAACGTATTATGGGTAAAAAGTTGCTCGATTGGGGCGTATTAGATGAGGTTGTTTCACCAAATACGTTAATGCAAAAGACTTATGAAATGGCAGAGTTTTATGCTGGAAAGCCTCATATAGCAGCTCAAATGATTAAACGCAGTATTAATAGTTATACGACCGCTTTGGATAAAGCGATCATGCATTCCGATGTAGATCAGTTTCTTTTAGCTCAATCTACGGATGATCATTCAATTGCAGCTGAGGCCTACCGGGATAAAAAAAAGCCAAACCTTAAGGGAGATTAAGAATGATAAGAATTTTATATATCAGAAATAAAAATGGATTTTAGTTAAACTAATAAGGAGAAAGTTTATGAAATTAGGCCTTTCTTTTCCACAAACGGAAATTGGTACTGATCCAGTAAAGATAAAGGACTTTATTCAAACTGCTGAGGGTCTGGGCTATGACTTTATAACGTTTGTAGATCATGTGCTTGGAGAGGAAGCGCCGCGTGGGGCTAGTTTTGCTGGAAACTATACGCGTGATTATATGTTTCATGAGGTGATGGTTCTGATGGGATATGCTGCTGCAGTTACAAAGACGATAGGCCTGGGAACAGCTGTGATGATATTACCTCAGAGGCAGGCGGTACTTGTTGCAAAGCAGTCTGCGGAAGTAGACCTTCTATCCGGTGGACGAATGCGATTAGGCGTCGGTTTAGGCTGGAATAAGGTTGAGTACGATGGCCTTGGTATGTCGTTTAAAAATCGAGCTAAGCGCTTCAGTGAACAGATAGAGGTGATGCGAGAGCTATGGTCGAATAGGGTTGTCGAATACAGAGGAGAGTTCCACAGCTTTGATAGTGCAGGTATAAATCCAGAACCAATCCAGCGGCCAATACCTGTTTGGATAGGCGCAATGAAAGATGTCGCTGTTCGACGTGCGGCTCGTATTGGCGATGGATGGTTCATGTACCCGCGTCAGGAACCGAGTGATGACGCTCACGAGATGATTTCAATTTATCGGCAGGCTGCTGCTGAGGCAGGCCGAGAGCCAGATAGTTTGGGTATAAATGCGACAGTTTTTGCCAATCAAGGCTTAGGACCAGATGAATGGCGGTCAATTATGGAAAAATGGAAAGAAATGGGCGTAAATGAATTCACTTTCCGCACAGCAGAATCAGATCTGAAAAATTTAGAAGCTCATATGAATGCTATAAAAGAAATGGCAGAGGTTAGATAGGGGAAAAAAATGCGATTAGATCATGTCGTTATTAATGTAAGAGCAGATATGGATGTTGCCGAGGCAACATTTCGTGATCTTGACTTCACTGTTACACCTCGGGGTTATCATACGTTGGGGTCCATTAATCATCTGATGATATTCGAAACTGACTATTTAGAATTAATTGGTATTCCCGAGGGGGGAGAGACAAGGCGTGCCGATTTACTAACCGCTCCTCTAGGAATCAATGGTTTAGTATTTAAAAGCGAAGATGTTGATGTAACGTTTAACCATCTAAAAGAATTAGGGATGGATGGTGAGCCCCCCAGATCTTTTAGTCGGCCTGTTGAAGTCAATCAGAAGACCGTTGATGCTAAATTTAGGACTGTATCGGTGAGGCCGGATGTTTTTCCGGAAGGACGAGTTTACTTTTGCGAACACGGTACACCCGAGCTTGTTTGGAGAAAAGAGTGGCAAAACCATAAAAATAGAACCACTGCCGTGACAGAAATAGTAGTTGTTACGAATAATGTTGCGGGAACTACCACGAATTATACCAACTTAGTTAATAGCAAAGCTGAAATACAGAGTAGCGATCTTGCTAATATTGTAACCGACGATGTGCTGCTTACCATTTATTCGCCAGAGCGATATCATGACCGTTATGGAGAAGCGGGTTCAGATCTAGGCGATAGGGGATCTATGTTTGGAGCATTAGTTTTTAAAAGCGAAGAGAAGTCAAATATCATACGCTTACCAAATTACGACGCTCTATTAGAATTTAAAAACTAGAAATAAAAGTAGATGCTTATCAGTGGGGATGATACGCGGTTTGGGACGCATCCGGCGTGGATGGAAATAGATGCACAAGCCTTACGACATAATTTAAAGCAAATACGAAAGCGTGCTGCTTCAAATGTAATGGTAATTGGTTCCGTCAAGGCTAATGGTTATGGGCATGGCGTTTTACCAATTTGTAAAATTTTAGAAGAGGCTGGGGTTGACATGTTAACCACGGGCTCTTTTTCTGATGCTAGGATTCTTAGAAATGAAGGGATTACTACTCCAATTGTAATGCTAGGAGGAGCATTGCCTGTAGGAATTAGTGAGTTAGTCCAAGAAAAAGTTATACCAACTATATATAATATTGAAGCCGCTAATGCTGTAGATGTAGCAGCCGGTTCTATGGGTGCCAATGGTAAGATCCCTGTATTCATCAAGGTCGATTGTGGCATGGGGCGCCTAGGGATCAGTCTAAGCGGAGCCGTCTCCTTCATAGAAAAGGTATCAAAATTAAAAAATTTATGGATACAAGGTCTGTACACACACTTATCCTTTAAAGATGAAAATGGAATGGCTTTTGCAGAAAAAAGATTGATTTTATTTTATGACCTAATCGGAGAATTAAAAAAACGTGGCCATAACATTCCAATCACGCAAGCATTAGCAAGTTCTGCGCTAGCGGTGGGGTGGCAAGATCAATGCAGTGCTATATGCCCAGGCCATCTTCTTTACGGCTTGCCATCAATTGTTTCTCACTTGGGAGATATAGATGAATTTTTACCTGTCTGTAAGAACGTAAGAACGAGAGTAATTCATTTAGCAGATCATCAAAACGACCCAAATCTGCGCTCGGGGGGCTACCATACCGAAAGATCGTTACCGAAAACTGGGGTGGTGCCATTTGGCTTAAACGATGGAAATCGTTCATTTTCCAAAGATAAAAAACCTGTAGTTCTGTTCAAAGGGCAGCGTTTGCCTGTTTTAGGAGTTTCTTTAGAGCACCTAACTTTTGAAATGCCAAATAACGTTGCAATTAATTTAGGGGATGTAATCACTATTATCGGTAAGTCGGGTAATGACTGCATCGGAATGGAGGAATTTTCAAGCTGGTTCGACAGCACGAGCCTTGAGACTATGTTATCTTTAAGTAACCGAATGCCAATTATCTTAAGGAATGAGAACTATAATAGGTAATTATTTTTGTATTATAATTCACTATTATAATGGGTCTCCGAAACCACCGCCACCGGGTGTACCTAAAGTGATTATGCTTCCAGGAGAGATAATATGCTGTGTTTTAGGGTCAATTGGTTTCCCATTTATTTTGAGAATACCTGTCTCCCCGTCCCCTCCACCATATAAACCTTTCGCAGGGCTCTTCATGCGCTCAGCTAGAAATGCTAGGATACCGTCCGTCACTCCCGTATATTCTAATTCAACAATTTGTCCGTCGCCTCCATTATATTTTCCAACTCCTCCTGACCCTTCTCGTAATGCTCTCTTTCTCACTTTTATAGGCAGACGGTTTTCTATCTCTTCTGCCGGTGTAGATGAGATATTTGAGGGCCAACTAACACAAGATAATCCATCAGCGTCTGCTGAAGCACCCATTCCTCCATTGAAGAAAAATAACCCCGTAATTGGTATACCTATTGCGTTGGTGCCGCTAATATTTACGCACCAAATTGGAGAACCAGCACCCGCTAAAATGCGGTTTGGCGCGACCCTCGATAATGCATCCATTATAAGCGCGGGGATATAATGTCCAGTTAGAACACGGCTACCAACAGATGCCGGGTGCTGAGGGTTTACTATATTACCTTCTGGAGAAACAACTTTGATTGGTCTAAGGGCCCCATCATTATTTGGAAGTTCAGGAGCTAAAGCTGATTTAATTGCGTAAGACGTCATTGCGCGCGTATAGCAAAGGGGGCAGTTTATTGCTTTAGATACTTGCTTCGAGGATCCGGAGTAATCAACTTCTATTGTATCGTCTTTAATTATGACTTCCACTACTATTTCAATTGGTTGTTCAGACAGTCCATCAGTGGTGACTGATGATTTATATACACCATCGGGTAAGCTTTTTATTTCTTTCCGGGTTGCTTGTTCTGTCCTTCGACATACGGCTTCGGATAATTCGGATAAATTACCGAGCTGATAAGTATTTATAAGGTCGTTTATGCGCCGTGCCATAGTATCCAGTGCACCAAGTTGGGCTTCTAGGTCCCCCTCAACTTGATCAGCTACGCGAACGTTCTTTCTTAGCATAGACATTAAAGTTTCATTGACTTCACCCGCATCAATGAGCTTTAACATAGGTATTTGCAACCCTTCCTCGTAAACTTCTCTTGGTTCGGGAGATCTGATTTTTCCACCAATATCTGGAGCGTGGGCAGTACTCGCTGAGAACCCTATTAATTCGTTGTTATTGAATAGTGGTTTGCAGACACTGATGTCAGGTAAATGGCCTGTCCCAAGATAAGGGTCGTTGGTGATAAGGACATCTCCAGGTGACAAATTTTCCGACGAAAAATAATTGATAAAATGTTTTACTGTATCAGGTAATGTGCCAATAAATGAAGGAATACTGTCAGAAGCTTGCGCCAGAGCATTCCCATCGGAGTCGGTTATAACACAAGAGAAATCATAGGATTCGCGAACAACTGTGGAGAAAGAGGAACGTAGTAGAGATGCAGCAGCTTCGTCAGCTGCCGCGATAACCTTGTTCCAAAGAATTTCTAGATGTATCGGATCGTCTATTTTGGCTAAAGGTCTTTTAGTCTGACTATCGTCATTTCCTATCTCAATAATTAAATTACCAACGGGATCAATTTTAACACTGGTATTGTGAGGCAGTACTGTCGTTGATTGACCTTCCTCTATTATCGCGGGCCCCTTGATGTTTTGGCCGGGTCTAAGTGCTTGTCGGTTAAAAACGTTTACTTCCGTATATAATTCTTCTCCAGGCAAAAGAATTTCCCGGGTCTTATTTATAATACCAGTTTCACCTTGGCTGCCTAATTTTGGTTGTAAATCTTCTTCTGTCGTTGTGGCTTGGACCTCCACTCTCGCAGTAATGAATTCTACCAACACATTTTCAAAGCATCGCCCATAAGTTATTTGGTGGGCATTATTAAACGCATCATTTATGGCTTGGAGTGGGGTGCTTGAAAGTAGTGCGCCTGTGATATCTACAACTAGTACCGCTCCTTGCCCGGAATATCTCAATTCAGCTAAACGGCGTTTCGAAATTTTAGATGTTTTGATAGATTGTGATATGATTTGAGCAGCTTCATCTTCAAGCTTTGAAAATAAGCCTTCTAATTCTTTTGATTCTATGTCCTGTATAATTCTTCCAACACTAATGCTCCTATCTACACGAGCCGGTGCAAGGGTCAGTCCTAAAGCAGACGCAACTCCAGCAGCTGGAGGGATAATAACTCGGCTAATTCCAAGACGCTCGGCTACGGCACAGGCATGTACAGGAGCGGCACCTCCGGTTGCATACAGTGCATAATCTCTGGGGTCACGACCTTTTTTTGCTAGATGAACTTGTGCAGCCATTGCCATGTTTTCACATACTACTTGATGAATGCCTAACGCTATATTACTGGACGAAACTTTAAATGCTCTACCAAGAGCTTCCAGTGCTACTACTGATTTTGGCATATTGATACTCAAAGTACCTTCGGAAAAACCCGACGCGTCTAAATATCCCAGATGCAAGTCGGCGTCCGTGACAGTAACATCAACGCCGCCACGATCGTAACAAACAGGCCCAGGAACTGACCCGGCGCTTTTGGGCCCCACTTTTAACAGATCAAGGCTATCTTTTTTGGCTATACTACCACCACCCGCACCGATCTCGACCAACTCCACGGTTGTTATACGGACTGGGAGCCCGCTGCCAGGAGCAAATCGACGTTCTCTAGCAGCCTCAAAAGAAAAAGTCACTTCTGGACTGCCATCATCCACAATGGCAAGCTTTGCCGTTGTGCCTCCCATGTCAAAAGCCAAAAGTCTATTTTCTCCAGCCTTTCCACCTATCAAGGCTGCGGAGAGTGCACCAGCGGCAGGACCTGACTCTAATAATTGGACAGGCCTTCTTTTCGCTTCATCTAAATGGGTAAGTCCACCGTTAGACAGCATTAACATCAAGGGGGCTTGTATATCTAGGTTGAGTAAAACGTTTTGAAGCCTGTCAATATATTGACTGGCTAAGGGCTTTATAAAGGCATTTATTACGGCGCTGGATGTGCGTTCGAATTCTCCAGGTTCGCGTCCGATATCCGAGGATAAAGTAATAGATAACTCCGGAAAGTGAGAGGCAATTAATTGGCCAGCCTCTTGCTCATGGGCCGGGTTGATGTGAGAATTAACGAATGATATGGCTATAGATTCAACTCCTTGTTTCTTGAGCCTTGCTATTATGCCAATAAACGCCTTTTCATCGAGTTTCGTAACAATTTGTCCTGTGTTTGTAATCCGTTCTGAAACCTCATATCGCAAATCTTTGAAAACTAATGGGTCGGGAAAAGTTAAAAAGAGATCATAGATATCGTATTTGCGTTCACGACGTAGTTCTAGTGTATCCTTAAATCCATCAGAGGTAACTAATCCTGTTTTTGAACCTTTTCGTTCAATCAGTGCA
>MDSX01003452.1_pt1 | contig 10922 bp, 9 predicted proteins | sample 811141 | NCBI WGS metagenome assembly MDSX01 (sample SAMN05326642, study PRJNA326480) | marine metagenome | isolation source: seawater | place: Atlantic Ocean: South East | collected 2010
TCACTTCATGTAAACACTCAAAATATGCCATCTCTGGTGGATATCCATCTTCAACTAACACTTCGTAACCGTTTTGAATTAATTGAGTTAAGCCACCACAAAGTACAGCCTGTTCGCCAAATAAATCTGTCTCGGTTTCATCTTTGAAGTTGGTTTCTATTATGCCCGCTCTTCCAGAACCTATAGCAGAAGCGTAAGACAAACCTATTTCTTTTGCATTGCCTGAGACATCTTTATGAATTGCGATAAGACAAGGTACTCCAGCACCAATTTCGTATTGAGATCTAACTGTATGACCAGGTCCTTTGGGAGCAACCATAATAACGTCGAGGTCTTTTCTAGGCTCTATCATGTCAAAGTGAATATTAAACCCATGCGCAAAAGCTAAAACAGCTCCTTCATTAATATTATTTTCTATTTCACTTTTATAAGTGGCTGATTGCAATTCATCAGGCATTAAAATCATGACCATATCAGCATCTTTCACAGCTTCAGATACTTCTTGAACATTCAGTCCGGCTGCTTCAGCTTTGGCCCATGAAGCAGACTCTTTTCTTAATGCAACGGTTACATTACCGCCCGAATCTTTAAGGTTATTTGCGTGTGCATGACCTTGAGAACCGTAACCAACGATGACTACTTTTTTATTTTTTATAATATCTAGATCAGCATCTTTATCATAATAAACTTGCATAACTCACTCCTTTTAATTTTCTATACTTAATGTATTTTTATCTGACGAGATCCCCAGAGAACCAGATCTGACAACTTCTATAGGATTGCTTCCTTCAATCTCTTTGATTAATGTATCTAATTCTGATGAGGTGCCCACTACTTGTACATTAATAACTTCATCATTTTTAGAAACAACATTAGATTCTTTAAAAGCATTCTTAGGAAAAGAATCTTTTCTAAACTTAATCAGCATTAACTCTCTTTCAACAAATTCAGACTCGCTTAAGTTTGTAACCAAGACTACATCAATTAATTTATCTAATTGCTTAGTTATCTGTTCAACCACTTTTTCATCACCTTCTGTAGACATAGTTAGTCTTGATAAAGTTGGATCAGTGGTAGGTGCTACAACTAATGTTTCAATGTTATAACCTCTTTGAGAAAAGAGCCCAACAACTCTTGAGAGAGCACCGGGTTGGTTCTCCATTAATAATGCGACAACTCTTTTCATTTCCAAGTCTTTTCTTCTTTACCTAACCACATATGATCCATTGCATTTCCAGCTTCGAGCATAGGATAAACATGCTCATTTGGATCAACATCAACATCTAAAAATACCAATTTGTCTTTTAGGGATATACATTCTTTCATTGCAGCTTCTAAGTCATCAAATTTGGTAACTTTGATTCCAATGTGGCCATAGGATTCAGCTAAAGCAATAAAATCAGGAAGTGAATTTTCATAAGTACTGGAAGAGTGTCTGCCTCCATATTGCATATCTTGCCATTGTCTAACCATTCCAAGAGCAGCATTATTTATGTTGATTATCTTGATTGGTAATGCGTATTGAAGACAGGTAGAAAGTTCTTGTATACACATTTGAATACTTCCTTCTCCCGTCACACAAGCTACCGTAGATTCTGGAAAAGCCAATTGAACACCCATAGCAGATGGAAGACCAAATCCCATAGTCCCAAGGCCACCAGAATTAATCCATTGTCTCGGTTTATCAAAATGATAGTACTGAGCAGCGAACATTTGATGTTGGCCTACGTCAGAAGTAATAAAAGCATCTCCATTTGTTTCTTTATATAGTGACTGAACCACTTGTTGAGGAAGTATCTTTCCATTTTGAGGACCAAGCTCTAAAAGAGAATGGTTCAAGCCATGTGCATCCCTCCAAGAAGATATTTGTTGATTCCATTCTGAGAGATCGGATTCATTTAACTTTAGATCTCTAGAATTCAACTCTTGTAGTAACACAGATAAACATTCTTTGGCAGAGCCAACAATTGGTATATCAGCGTGTATTATTTTAGATACAGATGCAGCATCTACATCAATGTGTATTTTTTTAGCTCCAAGAGAAAACTGTTTAGGGTCGTTAGTTATCCGATCATCAAATCTTGCTCCAACAGCTATTATCAAATCAGCATTATGCATCGCCATATTTGCTTGATAAGTTCCATGCATGCCTAACATGCCCATAAATTGTGGATCAGAACCAGGGAAAGCACCTAATCCCATTAAAGTATTAGTAACTGGGAAGTTAAGCAGTTTTGCCAATGTAATCAATTCATCGGAAGCATCATTTTGGATGACTCCTCCTCCAGAATAAATTACAGGTTTCTTTGCGGCTTCTATTAAATCTACAGCTTCCTTTATTCTTGAAATATCACCTTCCTTAGGAGGGTTATAGGAACGCATGTTAACTTCTTTAGGGTAATTAAACTCAAACTTATACTCGGGATCAGTTAAGTCTTTCGGAACATCAATCACGACTGGCCCCGGTCTTCCGGTTGTAGCTATATGAAATGCTTTTTTTACTATTTCAGGAATATCTTCAGCTTTTTGAACAAGAAAGCTGTGTTTAACAATTGGACGAGAAACCCCAATCATATCTGTTTCTTGAAAAGAATCTGTGCCGATTAAATTAGATTTAACTTGACCAGAAATAACTACAATAGGAGTTGAGTCCATATAGGCAGTTGCTAGCCCAGTTATAGCATTAGTCGCACCTGGTCCCGATGTGACAAGGGCAACACCAGGTTTTCCAGTTGCTCTAGCATAACCATCTGCAGCATGGACTGCTCCCTGTTCATGTCTTACCAAAATATGCTCAACATAGTTTTGGTTAAATATTGCATCATATATATGCAATGCAGCTCCGCCTGGATATCCAAACATAAGCTCCACTCCTTCAAGATGAAGAGAGTGAATTAGTGCTTCAGCACCAGATTTATTACTTTTATCCATTTAATTCTTTAAAAAATTACTCCAAACTTTCGGAGGTTGAGCATTGTGACACCTGAGGGGTCTAAGTCAAGAAAACCTTATAATATCAACATCTAAGGGGTTTTAGAAATTGAGAATTTAAAATTACCATCTCGAGACAGAACAATATCAGAAAAACTGGGTAGTTCCTCTAAAATATAGTGAGTTAGTCGCTCATAATGCATTACGAAGCGGTATACCTCATCTTTACTCATAATCTTTTCTTTAAGGATGGGATCAGTTACCGTTTTTGCTAAAGTTTGCTCTTGTATCCATCTACTTTCGTATACAAAGTCCATATTTGGTACCTTAATCATGAGAAGTAGATCGAATAATGAAAATAGAGTTTGATAATCTTTAGAAAGCTCTTTATTGCTCCACTTTGACCATACGCCGTCTGGATCCTCTTCAATCTCTAGTTGATTTAAGGGAGGAAGCCAATCTTTTTCAGGTAAAGGCTTAGCCCCGCCACACCATGCATCAAAGAAAATAAAATCAGGCTTTCCTTTGTATATAGGCCATTCTTCTTGTGGATAATGCTTATCCTCAGGTTTACAAAAGGCAGGAATCTTAGTCTCTGTCTCTAGATTTGCACAGGATAGATCATTAATTAGATCCAAGCCCATTTTTATATCATGGGTTCCAGGTACTCCTCTTACATAACAAAGGGGATGGATTTCATTGGCGAGAGATCTTCTTTCCTCTTGAGATTTATAGATATCATCAATAGAAAACCCCATTGCAGGTCTATGACATATTGCATTGAGGACCTTCTGTATGAAAAAAGAAAGAGTAGTCTTTCCAGAACCCTGACCACCAGTAAAACATATAAAGTATGGATCCGATCTTACTGGAAATTTCTTATCTAAATATAAAGAAATAGGAACTACTATCTCTTCCAGAAAGTTTTCACTTAAATTATCAATTTTCATATCCCTAGACAATTCAAATAAACTTTCTTTAGATTCAAATAGAAGTTTTTGTACCTCTCTGTCAGTAGGTTGGGGAAAATTAGTCATTCTTTTGTAGTCTTTTTAACAAACTAGAGGTATCCCATCTTCTGCCACCCATATCTTGGACATCTTTGTAGAAACCATCCACAAGTCTTGTAATTTCTAAATAAACTCCTTTTCTTTCAGCTTCTTCTATAGCTATCTTTAAGTCTTTACGCATGTGATCAACGGCAAAACCATGATCATAATTATCTAAAGACATAGTTTCCCAACGATTATCCATCTGCCATGATTGTGCAGCTCCTTTAGATATAACCTCTATAACATCTTTAGTTTCTAGACCAACTTTCTCAGAAAAATTCATACCTTCCGCCAGCCCCTGAACTAAACCAGCTATACATATTTGATTTACCATCTTGGTTAATTGACCAGAACCTGAGGGACCCATTAGCTTTGAAAATTTTGTATAGCAATCCATAGTTATACTGGCCTTGTTATAAGCAGTTTCATCACCTCCAGCCATGATTGTAAGAGCTCCATTTTCAGCTCCAGCTTGTCCTCCAGAAACTGGTGCATCTATATAATATATATGTTTTTTTAAACAAAGTTTGGACATCTCATTAGCGAGTTCAGAAGAAGTAGTTGTATGATCAACTATGATGCCTCCAGCTTGCATAGAATTCAAAATACCTTTTTTCCCAGAAATAACTTCTCTGACGTCATCATCATTACCAATACACATAAAAATTTCATTGCACGTACTCCCGAGATCCTCTGGGCTGTATGCAACTGTTCCTGAATGTCTAGCCACCCAATCTGCTGATTTAGATTCTGAACGATTGTAAACTTCAGTTTGGTATTCTTTAGAGATATGTCCCGCCATAGGAAACCCCATTACACCCAATCCAATAAACCCTTTAGTGTTCATTTATCTCTCCAAATAATTGTTACTATTCTATGTTCGGTCTGTTCTTTTCTATATGAATATAATAATTCTGAGTCAAAAGTGCAGATATCTGAACACTGAACCTGAATCTTAAACTTTTCAAGGACTCTTTTTGCCTCACCTTGAAGGTCTAATAGCCATTTATTAGAAGCTTGATTATAAAAACTTGATTTAGAGTCTTTGTCTTTAGACAGAAAAGAATTGTAAACATCCTCTTCAACCTCATAATTCTTAGCGGAAATAGCCGGACCAATCCATGCAGATATATTCTTGTCATTGGTAAAAGAAGATATACAAGATTCAATTACTCCAGACACTAAACCTTTCCATCCGGCATGTATGATAGCAAATTCACTTCCGTCTCTTTTTGATAAAGTAATAGGAACACAATCAGCTGACAGAGCAGCAAGCGCTAAATTGCTTGTAGAAGAAAATAAAGCATCAGTCCTTTCACTTGGCATTGAAGAATAAGAGGATATGACTTGAGAAGTGTATCCGTGGACTTGATCCATATATTGAATAGGTATTTCTTTGTATGAAGTAAAACTTCTTAGTAATTCTTTTTTACTTGTATTAACTTTATTATTTTGAAAGAACTGCTTAGTTAAGGTTAAGCAATTTACCTTGTCTGCGAGAGGTTTGGCTGGTTGGAAGAAATCAGAATTCATTAAAGCTTAATTTGATCTACTAAAGTTTGCATATCTTCTGGCATTGGAGTTTTGAAGGATATTATTTCTTTAGTGCTAGGATGAATTAATTCTAGCTCTTCAGCATGCAATGCTTGCCTTTTGAAACTTGAAATAATCTTTTTCAATTGTTCATCTGTTCCTGAAGAAAATTTATTTCTGTTACCATAAATAGGATCTCCAATGATTGGATAACCTATGTGAGATAAATGGACTCTAATTTGATGAGTTCTTCCTGTTTCTAGATTAACTCTTAATAATGAATATCCCTCTAAAGCTTCTAATACACTGAATCTTGTAATAGCTTCCTTGCCATTCTTGATAATAGCTTGCTTAGTCCTAATTTTAGGATGTCTGCCGATCGGCTCATCAATGGTTTTATTTGTAACTGGAACACCAACTACTATTGCCAAATAAGATCTTTTTACAGATCTTTCTCTGAGTTGTTCAATAAGATTTAAGTATGCACCCTCTGTTTTTGATACCACCATGAGTCCAGTAGTATCTTTGTCCAATCTATGGACAATTCCGGCTCTAGGAAGAAAGCCCAGATTTTTGTTATGTGACAACAAAGCGTTCACTAAGGTGCCATTCTTATTTCCTGACCCAGGATGAACTACCAAATCTGCTGGTTTATTAATTATCATTACTTCCTCATCCTCAAAAATAATATCAAGTGGAATATCTTCAGGAAGATCAATTAATTGAGGTTCTTCCCAAAAATTAACTGATATCTCATCATTGATTTGCAGGGTCTGCTTGGCTTTTGTTTTTTTACCATTAACTAATAGATCTCCGTCTTTTATCCATTTTTGAATATGTGCTCTTGAATAATCTGGAAATTGCTTAGCAGCTATTTGATCAACTCTAGATCCCTCATCAGAAATGAGTACAGTATGATCAAGTGATATTTTTTTCTTATTTTCCATTCGAGAAAATGTGAACCCTACAAACCTTTTTCTGTCCAAGAACTGATCTGATCTGTAGAATTCGTAACTTAAATGACAATCGTTCACAATTTTTCTATATCTAGCAAGAGAAATCTTGGTATTTTGACTATTTTTATTTTGATATTCGGTCTGTCTTCTTGTTCCTCCAATGAAGAAATACCGGATGAAAGGCTAATAGAAAAAGAGCTTTATGATCAAGCTCAATCTCGCTTAAAAAGTGCAAGCTATTCTTCTGCAATTATGAGTTTAGAGGCTCTGGAGTCTAGATTTCCATTTGGAAGGTACGCTGAACAAGCTCAGGCAGAGTTGATCTATGCTTATTATATGAACTCTCAGTTTGAAGCTAGCCAATCTGCAGCTGAAAGATTTATAAACCTTCATCCAAGGCACTCTCATACAGGCTATGCCTTTTACATGAAAGGTCTTGCTGCTTTTACGGATGATTCAGGTTTGTTCTCAAGATATTTCCAGTCTGATCTTGCAAAAAGAGAAGTGATAATGGCTCAATCTTCTTTTGATGAACTTTCTGATTTTGTATCAAGATATCCTAGAAGTGAGTATGTTCCTCATGCCAAACAAAGGATGATTTATTTAAGGAATCTTTTAGCAGAGCATGAAATATATGTAGCAGATTTCTATATGAAAAGAGGAGCTTACTTAGCAGCTATTGGAAGGGCTAAGTACGTCATTGAACATTTACCAAATACCCCCCAAACACCTTATGCACTTTCTATTCTTGTAGAAGCATACGAAATCCTAGATTACAAAGAACTAAAGCAAACCAGTTTAGTTATATTAAATTCAAATTATCCGGAGTTTGATCTAGGAGAGAACGAATCTGTAAAAGAACGTTCGTGGACTAATATTTTAACTTTAGGCCTCATGGGCAAGGAAGATATTAAAAGACCAATTTCTGAAATGCCTTAAATATGTGGCAGGTTTTAATCTTAATATCAGTAATCCTTTTGGTTTATATTATCTCTAAGGTTACAAGAAATTCTTATAATCTTATTCAAACTGGTCAAAATGAGATTGTTAAATGTCAAGTTTGTGAATTGAACGTTCCTGACAATCAATCAATAAAGAAAGGAGAATCTCTTTATTGCTCAGAAGAATGTAGTTCTAAAAACGATATCTAACCTTAACAGTAAAAGTATCGGCTTGAGGTTCATTCCAAGGCCGTTTATAAATTTCTTCTAGATCATTCTCAAGGTCTGTCTGTACTATCCTTCCGCCTTTGGAGTAGACAACATAAAGATAAGCTAGTGGTAGTATTTCATATCTATATCTGACCTGAAACGCTAGGTCGCTAAGAGTGAAAGGATCTAAGGATAATTCTATTGGGTTAAGTTGACCTTGAGAGTCACCAAGATAAGGTCTTGGATCTCTTGCAGTGAATGCGACCATCTGAGCTTTGATTCTCAATTCATGCTTATCACCACCAAACCAATTCAAATCTGCAACAGTTGTTCTTTGTTTTCTAGAATAAATACCCAATAGATTGTCTTGAATCCAATTTAACCATTGATCTTCTACTAGGTGCTGATAGTAAATTGAAAAGTTTAAATTATCTTTTGGAGCAAAACTGAGTTTCGTTGCATAAGAATTTGCAAAACCTATAGCTGACCTCCATTGACTTCCTTTTTCTCTTTTTAATTCAACAAAGTAGTTAAAAAAGTTTCTTGAGGGTCCACTAAATTGAATATTTGAACCATAATTTTCAGGTTTCTGAATAAATGGTGCTGTAGTATCTTTTCTAGTAATCCAATAGTCTTTACTTGCAGTTCTATAAAAATTGGTAAATTCAAGAAAAGAAGTATTTTTGAAATAACTTTTAGAGGTCAAATAAGTGAAATTAGCTGATTTATCTAGATCTCCATTAGCTTCATACCCAACCCCCATTTCAACTTGATTTGATTGGAATATTGAAGTGTTGTCATAATCGGTAAATTTCAAACCATTTTGTGAACCGACAAATAACCAGTTATTCTCCATCTGATAACCCATATCCGTAATATCTAGGTTTTCATCGAAGTAAAAAATACCTACATCATGATATCTTTTCTTAGTTGGTGAAGTGGTCATCCTAAATCTGAATGCATTTCCAGAATCTTTACTTACTAGAGGATCATCAATTTTTGAATTTATAAAAATAGTGTCAAAACGCAATGTATCTTTAGGTCTGTAGATAATATCCACAGAACTAACATTAGCCTCTCTATCAAGAATAGGTCTTTTGGTAAAAGTTCCTAAATAACCAATTGAAAATTTCTTCTCTGCTTTACGTAATCTAACAGAATAAAAATCCCTACCAAGACTAAAATCTTCATCTGCTTCCGAAGCACCCAGAAAACCGAAATCTAAAGATTCATTCTGTTGTGTATATCGAACTGCATAATCTATATCAGAGATGCCTACTTGAGATGACTCACATAAATCTTTTAAAGATTGATTATATAAAGAACAGTTGTAATCCGGAGCTGCCCCTATTCTTCTTGTATTTATAACATAGAAGAACATATACCCCTTTACGTCAAAAAGGGAATGGTTTTCGGAAAAAAAGGGTCGTTTATCTGAATAAAAAGTCTCGCTAGAGTTAAAATTAACTACCAATTCATCACTCTCAACTTGTCCAAAATCAGGATTTATTGCTATGTTTAATTGTTTGCCGGCATCAATCTTCCAAAATATTTCTGCACCTACTTTGGAAACATTTTCGTCTAGCACTCTATCCTCAGATAGATTGAGGTAAGGAAAATAGTCTATCTTTGAAACACTATAATTATTGAACTCGTAATCATTAAAAATTGAAATGAACTTTTCAGTCCTAGGATTGCCTTTTATAGTTGTATAAACTTTAAATTCACCTCTTAGCCATCTATAAAAAGAAAGCTTAACTTTTCTTTTATCTCCTCTTTGGGCTTTCATAGGAGCTACGCTCCATGGTATAAACATTTCTGCGTACCAGATATCGCCGTCTATATTTACCCCATAACCCCAGTCTGCATCCCAGTCATAGTTGACTTCATTCTCATTTCGCACGACATTATCAAGAATAGAGCCTCCAGCTGAGATAGAGAACCCATAAGATAATAGTCCATCGCCATCAAAGTCTATTGAGACCCCAACCATGTCTGCGTTGGCCATTTCATCATCTCGTTGATGTTTTTGAGTTCTTATAGTTCCTTGATCTTGGTAATTTATAAAGCCTAGATAAATCCCCTCCTCATCCTCCAGAACAAGAACTTTTTGAAAACCTGAGGCATCGTTTAGAGTATAAGGGAGACTTTCATAATACTTAGTTATCTCTTTAGCCTCTGACCATTCTTTCTCTTCTAACTTTCCGTCAACAATAATATCTAATGAATGGATTGATGAGGTAAAAAGTACTAATAGTACTGTTGTAAAAAGAACGAGCTTCCTATGCAATGTATATCCCCTTGAAGGGCGACATTTTATAGCTTTAAAAGCTTAAAATCTATATCTTAGTTTTACAGTAAAGTTTTCATCAGTTGGATTATCCCAAGGCCTTTGATAAAGATCTGATAGGCTATCCTCTTCATCATCAGCGGATATTCTTCCACCTTTTGAATACACTACATAAAGATATGCTAGCGGTAAAACTTCATATCTATATCTAACCTGAAAAGCTAACTCACTAATTGTTATTCCAGGGATCTCTAGATTAGTGTTCTGAAGATTTCCGTTTATATCACCTAGATATGGAACAGGATTTCTTCCTGTAAATGCAACAAATTGACCTTTTATTCTAAGTTCATGTTTTGTTCCTGAGAACCATTCCATACCTATGATACTGGTTCTTTGCTTCTTATCGAAAGTTGATAATAAATTTCCATTAATCCAATTTAACCAATTGTCTTCTTGGTCATGTTTATGAAAAAAGCTAAAAGATAAGAATTCTGTAGGGGTATATTTGATCATTCCCCTTAATGAAGTTCGCCAGCCTAATTGTGGAGAGTGTTCACTTCCTCCCTTCTCTCTTTTAAATTTTACGCTATAAAAATAAAGAGGATTTCTTGGTCCATTATATTCAATATCACCTCCATATCCTTCAGGCATATTTATATAAGGCGCCAATTTAGAATTTCTAGTTATTCTATGGTCTCTTCCGGTAGATCTATAAAATATTTCAGAATTCATATCCGAAGTATTGCTGAAGGTACTTTCAATTTTAAAAGCAGCATTTGCAGCTTGTTTCAAGAAATTAGCATTTGTCTTATAGCCATATCCTATCTCATACATTCTTGAACGAAATATAGAAGTATCAGAGAAATTAGTATTTTTAAATTGAGTACGACCCATGAACATGGCTCGATTATTTAAAGCCAGATAACCTGCATCATTTATATCTAATTTCTTATCTAAAAAGTAAAAGGCACCCCCTGTAGAGAAATTTTTATCTGGATCGTACCCAAAA
>MDSX01075791.1_pt1 | contig 10918 bp, 9 predicted proteins | sample 811141 | NCBI WGS metagenome assembly MDSX01 (sample SAMN05326642, study PRJNA326480) | marine metagenome | isolation source: seawater | place: Atlantic Ocean: South East | collected 2010
AACGATATGAGTTGAAACAATGGCAGAAGGTTCCGGAATAGCAACAATAATGATATTTGCAATAGTTTTAGTCCTAGTGGCTACCACAATATTTTTCGCGCAGCGATATAAAAGATGCCCTCCTGATAAGATAATGGTTGTTTACGGTCGTACTTCCAAAGGTGCAGCCTCACGATCAATTCATGGAGGCGCTACATTAGTTTGGCCATTAATTCAGGATTATTCTTTCCTTTCATTAACTCCAATTACAATAAATATTGATTTGAGAAATGCTCTGTCAATGCAAAATATTCGAATTAATGTGCCGAGTACATTTACTGTAGGAATCAGTACAGAACCAGCAATCATGACTAATGCAGCAGAAAGGTTACTGCAATTATCCCCTCAACAAATCGAAGAAATGGCAAAAGAAATTATCTTTGGTCAACTTCGTTTAACAGTAGCATCGCTAACAATTGAGCAAATTAATCAAGATAGAGATACATTCCTTGAAATGACTAGAACTAATGTAGATACTGAGCTACAAAAGATTGGTATTCATTTGATTAACGTTAACCTAGTAGATATTACCGATGAGTCCGATTATATCGAGAGTATCGGTAAGAAAGCGGCTTCAACAGCAGTTGAGAATGCACGTATTGACGTCGCTAACGCAGAGAGGGATGGAGCAGTTGGTGCAGCAAAGGCAAACAGAGTTCGTGAAATTGAAGTTGCTAATAACCTAGCAGAAGCAGAGAAAGGTCGTAAGACAGCAGAGGCTGATCAGCGTGTATATGTTGGTAATCAAGAAGCTCTGGCAGTTTCTGGTGAGAATGCCGCAACTGCAATAGTTAAGAATTCGGATGCAGATTTAGCTGAGATTGAAGCAGCTGCAAAACAACGTGCAGCAGTTGCTGCTGCCCAAGCAGAAGCAGAAATTCAGCGTGCTTTCTTCAAAGAAGAGGAAGCAAGATTACAAGCAAGTGAAATTGTTCGTGAACAAATTCAGAAACAACAAATAGAAATTTCTGCAGAGGCAGAAGCTGAACGTCTTCGCCGTATTGCTAGAGGAGATGCAGATGCCATCCTTGCTAGATATGAAGCTGAAGCAGCAGGTATTCAGAAGGTATTGGATGCCAAAGCTAGTGGTTACGCAGGTTTAGTTAAGAGCGCTGGTGGAGATACCAAAGCAGCAGCGACTCTACTTATGGTCGAGAAAATTGAAAACATGGTTGCAGCACAGGTTGAAGCTATACGCAATATGAAAATCGACAAGGTTACTGTATGGGATGGTGGCAGCAATACTGATGGTTCGTCTGCGACAAGTAATTTTGTCAGTAGCTTAGTTCAAAGCCTACCTCCTATTCATGATGTTGCAAAAATGGCAGGTGTAGATCTACCAGACTATCTTGGATCATTAACTGAAGATACCCCAAGCGAATGAGACATTGTCCTAACTGGACAGTCACCCTCATGAATGACTTACATCTCGGACTGTCATGGTCGTTGAAGATGTAGTGATTATTGGTGGAGCACGTACGCCTTTTTGTGAATGGTACGGGGGTAAGAGAGGCGATGGTTTACCTGGTGGTTTATTGAAGGACACTAGTGCATTGAAATTAGGCGAAATAGCAATTTCGGGTGCACTTGAAAAAACGGGGACATCTCCAGAAAGTGTAGATCATGTAGTAATGGGATATGCATTACAGACCTGTGATCAAGCTATATTTGGTGCTAGACATGCAGGATTAGGAGCAGGTATTCCACAAGAAGTCCCTATGCTCACGCTTTCACGTATTTGTGGTTCAGGAGTTCAGTCAATTGTTACAGGAGCTCAAATGATTATGCTTGGTGAGGCATCAACTGTAGTTTCAGGTGGTATGGAGAATCTTTCTCAAGCGCCCCATGTTCTTCGTGGAATGAGGGATGTTTACAAATTAGCAAGACCACCAAAAGAAGGAATGACTCTAGAGAAAAATATGGAAGATTATCTTTTCACAAATTTATTAGATGGTATGTGTGGTTCTTTTATGGCTCAGACCTCTGATGAAATTTGTAAAAGAAAAGGTGTGACTCGTGAAGAAACAGATGAGTTTGCTGCTCTATCACATTCCAGAACAGCTTCTTCAATTGCTAACGATATATGGGAAAAAGAGATAGTTTCTGTTGGTAATATTGGACATAAAGACGAAGATCATGTTGTGTTAAATTCTACCCCTGAATCTTTGTCACAACTTAGGACGGCATTTGGACCTGACAGCTTAGTTACTGCTGGTAATGCTAGTGGTGTAGTGGACGGTGCTGCTGCAGTAGTTATCAAGTCAGCATCACAAGCATCAATTGATGGTGATTCTCCACTCGCAAGAATTGTTTCTTGGGGTATTGTAGGTCTTGACCCTGCAATTATGGCATATGGTCCAGTCCCTAGTAGTCGACTAGCACTAGAAAAAGCAGGTCTTTCAATAGATGATATCGATCGTTGGGAAATCAATGAAGCCTTTGCAGGACAAGCAGTAGCTTGTATCAAGGATTTAGGCTTAGATATTGAAAAAGTTAATGTTAACGGAGGAGCAGTAGGTTTAGGTCATCCATTAGCTGCAACAGGTACCAGACTTGTACTAACACTTGCTCATGAATTACAGCGATGTGGTGGTAAATATGGTGTTGCAACTGCCTGTATTGGTGGCGGGCAAGGTATTGCTATGATCATTGAATCTTTCTAAATCAACATTGAAATGATTTCTTGAGTATATTTTATGATACTGAATGAAATTATTATCATGAATAAACTAGTGATTGTCCTTACTGGTAGATAATTTATTGCATACTTTGCACCGCTAAATGATAGTGTGGCAACTAAGAAAGGAATAATGATCGCGTATACAGTGGCTTGATCATATATTTCAGAAGCAGTCCCATCAATAATAATATGTGAAATAATTGCTGTTGGAACTACCATCGCTGCTAACATGAAAGAAGTCCCTGATGCGGATTTAGAATCGAATCCTCCATAATTTCGATTTGTTGTAACGAATATACCTCCTCCTCCTATTCCAAGTAGGCCAGATGAAATTCCTCCAAAGAAAACCCCTATCGACCAGTATTTCTCATTCATTTCTCCGATTGCTTCTCCAGTTATGTCTTCTCGATTTTTCATTCTAATTATTGCCTTGTACAGTATCCAAATAACTATACATAGAGCCATTATTTTAATAGTGATGTCACTAATATTTTCAATTAGGAGATAAGCAATAATCGTCCCAATTATCGCGCCGGGTATAGCAAAAAAACTACCTTTTTTAGCGATTTCTAAATCTCCAAAACCTTGTTTATTATGAGCAATTTGACTCCCCATCGCTACAGACCAAACTAATATTAATGAACCCAATATAGCTATTTTAATTTCCCATCCTAGTAAATAATGAAGGATTGGCATGAATATTACACCTCCTCCAAGACCTAGTGGTGAAAAAATCAGCCCAGTCATAAATATTAGAAAGATTACTAAAATAGTGTCCAGATCCATATATTTCTCCATTAACTATAATTTATGATAATATTATTATTGTTGCATAACTACTAATCAGCATTGCAATAGTTGAAATTATTCCCACTATTAAGATAACTCCACCTGCCTCCTTCATACTTTCTCTTGTGATGAAAAATCCTACTGAAGCAAGTAATGGTAGTAGTAAATATTTTCCAATTATTGCTAAAATATTTGAAATATTATCCGGTAAAATCCAAGTAGATAATATTGCAGCTATGACAAATCCTGGGATGAAATAAGGAATTGAACCAATTGTTGTTTTTTCTTCGTTTTCTTTATTAATTCTATTACCTAGTATAGTACATAATGGTACTATGATTATTAGTAGCGATACTCTAGATAATTTTACAGCTGTGGCTATTACCATTGCCTCCTGTCCTATTGTTTCACCTGCAGCAATTGCTTGAGGTACTGCATGAATAACCGAACCGGCCCAAATCCCTCCATTTTGTTCAGATAAACCAAGAATTGATGATAATAATGGGACTAGTAAGAAAGTAATCAACCCTAGTAAATTAATTATTGCTAATATCACTGCAACTCTTTCTTCCTTTAATCTTAAACCGGGAGATACCGCTACTACAGCACTATTCCCACAAACTGCCCCACCTGTACCAATTGCAACACATGTAGCTATATCTAAATCTAGATATTTACCAACAAAATAACACATGATAAAGCTAGTGATAGCTGTAGTAAATGCTGCTGCTACGCCAATTAGTCCGATTTCTGGGACAAAAAAAGCCGTTAAATTCAGTCCGAAACCAAGTAATATTATTGAAATTGGTAGTACCATATTAATCATCCACTTACCGCCTTCTTCTAGGCTGGGGATGTAGCATGCAATAATAGCTCCAAAAATTAATGCTAAAGTACTAGAACCAATGCTAATATCTTGTTTTGAGAGGAATATATTTACAAGAAATGAAACTATTGCAATAATTATTGCTATACTTATTCCTATATTTTTAGTCATTAAATATCCACCTTATTAAAAGAATATATTGAAAATTGCACCACCAGCTAATAGTGAACCTGCAGTTGAACCTATATTCCCTCCAACTACCACTAACATTACTCTACCTACCTTATTTTTCCAAAAAATTGAGTAATCTGGAAGTGTAATGAATTCTTGAGCATCTTTCCCTGAAGGAGGAGCCATTTTGATTTGCGTGTAGCCCGCGAACCAACCAGCTGCCAAGCTTGGATTTAGAGATGTAAATGGTGATGCTAAAGCACCTACAATTACCGATAAAGGATGACCTCCTGCAATTAGTACACCAAGTCCCGCAAGTGCAGCATTTAATAGCAGCCAAATTGATAACGAATCCCATACTTTAGAGAAATCTCCGTCATATGCCATTTTACCAACTAATGCGACAAGAACAATTGGTATCATCAGCATCAAATATTTTGGCCAATTAGGTGTCTTAGGTTGTATTTTTAATTCGGATAATTTTGAGGTTGTTTCCATGGATGGTTTGTTAAGATTATCTTTTATTCCTGATAGGTGCCCTGCTCCGACTATAGCTAGAATTCTCCCTTTACCACGAATTTGTTGTATCCGTCCACTAAGATATTCATCTCTTTCATCTATCAGTACTCGACCTGCGTTGGGTGCGACTTTGTATACATCTTCCATCATTGCACTAAGTAAATCACTATCTTCAAGTAGCTCTTCTAAATCAAAATTATCCTCTTCGTCTTCCTCCCATAACAATGCATTAAGTACGCGCCATTTTTCTCTAATTCCCATTTTATGCCATGCTCTTCTTAAGGTGATAATTACGTCTCTATCAATTAACTCAACTGGAATTTCTGCTTCATCTGCTACATTAATCGCAGCTAATAATTCTGCACCAGGCTTTTCTCCAGAATTAATCCCCATTTTTCGTTGCTGCACTGACAGCGCAGTTTGTAGAATGATCATTGCTGATTTTCCATCACTAATTATTTTCAACAAATCTTCATTATCAATTCCTTCGGGTCTCTTTAGCGAGGCTAATCTTGATTCACAGAGTTCGACAGCAACAATATCTGGCTTATACTCAGCAATTTGATTCTTAACCAGATTAACCGAGGTTGTACTTACATGAGCAGTTCCAAGTAAGCGAAGATTTTCATCAATATCTATAATATTCTTTATAACTTCTGACATTATAATTCCTCCAATACTGACATCGCTCTGAATAGGTCTGTATGTTCTGGGACATCATGCACTCTGATGATATCGACGGCTCTAGACCTAGCCATTGCAGCTATTCCTAAAGTCCCAGCTAGTCTATCATTTGCCTCAGTTCTTCCTAGTAAATCTGAAAACATTCTTTTTCTACTAACACCCCACATTAACCCTATGTTTTGTATAGGAATCACATCTCTTCCAGCAGATAAAAGTGCAATATTATGTTCTAATAATTTCCCGAATCCTATCCCTGGATCACCAATTATTTGATTTGGTTTAATCCCAGCGTCTATTAGAATTTTTATTTTTTCAGCAAGTACTTGTTTAACTTCTGCTACGACATCTCCATATTTTGGATTATTTTGCATATTTTCAGGTAAACCTTTCATATGCATTATGCAAATAGGACATTTTCTTGATTTAATCACCTCTAACATTCTGGGATCACTTAGTGCTGAGACATCATTTATCATATCTGCTCCTTCATCTAATGCTAATTCAGCAACACTTGCTCTTCTAGTATCAATTGAAATCCCTACATTCGGAAATTTATCTCTTACTGCACGAATTATTGGTAAAATTCTTCTAATTTCTTCATCAGTATCTATTATTTCAGCTCCGGGTCTAGTAGATTCCCCTCCTATATCCAACCAATCTGCTCCATTTTCAATCATTATAGTAGCTTTCTTCAGAGTTTCCTCCACATTTGATAGTCTAGAATCAGCATAAAATGAATCAGGAGTGATATTTAATACCCCCATTATTCGTGGATATCCATCATTTCGGCGACTCATCAAGGGTCTCCAGTCAGCCATATTGACGCCTCGATTCTACCAACCCTTTATGATGTGATGTAGCGGCAATCCAACGATGGTTATTGGAGACGATACACTTAATGATGGTCTAGATACGGTTTCTAGCCCAGTTTCTTCTACTGTAGAAGGCGATTCTATGAATCAATCTTCGTTGGAAATGATGGAATCAATTATCCAAAGGTTACAACCACAAAATAGGCATGATATTAGAGATATGATATTTCAAAGAGGTAGGATATCTGGTGCAATGTTAATCATGGCAATATTACTATGGTGGATTTCAGTAGAAAAAGGCGCGGAAAGGTTAGGTGATTCAGCTATTCCTATTTCTCAACTAGGAGGTTTTGAATTTTCTGAATTAAGTATCATAGTTCCTTCGATCGCTCTATTAGCAACTTTGGTTATGTCGATTGGTAGAGAGCAAGGCAATGCGATTCTGTCAAATATTGCAGGGATCCTAATGATCCTTGGAGTATTCTACATTTTAGAACCATTTGGCAATCTTGCTTTGGATGTAGGGGACATAGATGTCCAAAATGCAATGTTTGCAAGTGGACGTCTCTTAATCCTCGCAATACTACTACATTTCGCGACTAAATTCTTTTTTGATGCATTACTTCTTCAGTGGGTAAGGACTTGGTTACTATCTAATGATGTAGATATTTTTCCTTCTCCTAATACAACTCTCTATGAGGGTCATGCTGATGAAGAATCACCTCTCGGATAAGAAATATGGATAACCCTAGGCCTCCGCATATTGGTGTTCTCCGTCTAGGACATAGAAGAGAGAGAGATAAAAGAATCACATCTCACCTAGGTTTGACTGCTAGAGCTTTTGGTGCTGATGAAGTATTTCTAGCAGGTGAAGAGGATTCTTCTGCTTTAGAGACATGGATTTCAGTCTCTAAAAGATTTGGTGGAAACTTTCATTGTCGATATGAAGAAAAACCATTGAGCCTTCTAAGGAGATTTTCAAAAAATAGTGGAAACGGTGAACCTGGTAATATAATTCATCTAACAATGTATGGTGAACCTTGGAAAAAGGCTCTGCCTAAAATCAATCTAGATAAAAAAATGATTATAGTTGTTGGTGGGACAAAAGTTCCTGGTGAAGTTTATCGATTAGCAGATTACAATATATCTGTAGGGAATCAACCGCATTCCGAGGTAGCTGCATTGGCAATTTTTCTCGATTCTCTTATTGGACCTATAGATGATGAAAGTCATTTTTCTGGCGGAGAATTACGTGTAATCCCGAATGCCTTGCGGAAGCAAGTAGTGAATATTGAAGAAGAATAAAATAAAACTAATACATATTCTACTGAATATTAAACATCAATGATTAATAATCGGGTTCCGGCAGTATTGTTGATGTCGAAGTCGACACCGGCTAGAGGATTTTCTCCCGGTGCTAATGTTTTGGGTGTAAAAAACGCTCCAATATTCACAGATGCAGCAGATATTCTGATAGATTCAGATGATATTCAACCCGCTAGTTTAGCCCCTGGGGTGCTTTTATTGGCAGATGGTACTAGATTCAAGGGTTCTTTATTTGGTTCTGAAACTATTGCCCAAGGGGAGTTAGTTTTCACTACTGGAATGTGTGGATATCAAGAAAGTCTTACTGATCCATCATTCGCTGGTCAAGTTCTAACATTTACTTGGCCACTTCTTGGTAATTATGGAATTCATGCTAATAGTTCTGAGTCATCAGGAGTTTGGCCTAGGGGAGTTGTTTGTCGTGAATTAATGAAAGTTCCAGATCATAGAAATTCTATAGGTAGTGTTCATGAATTTTTACTATCTCATGGAGTCCCAGGAATAGAAGGAATTGATACAAGAGCATTGACAAGAAGGGTGAGAGAACATGGTACTGTACTTTGCGTATTTGGACCAATCGATAAAGAACAAGAAATGCAATTAATTCTTGACAATCTTACTCCTCCTGACTCTGAAGATTTAGTCTCCGAAGTAACTTGCTCTGAATCAGTACTTTTGAATGAGGGCGCAACAGATATTGACGGAAATCCCCTACCTCGTATTGCTGCAATAGATTGCGGAGTTAAATTTAATATTCTCAGAGAATTATGTCGCAGATTTGAGGTAGTTTGGTGCCCTGCTAGCATGTCATTTGAAGATATTATTGAGCAATGGTCTCCTTCTGCATTTTTTTCATCTAATGGCCCAGGGGATCCAGCTCATCCAGGAGCTGCGACAATTGCTAGGAACACGCTCTCATCTGCAGTAAGGTCGGATTTCCCTGTAATGGGTATATGTCTGGGACATCAATTAATGGGTCTAGCGGCAGGTTTGAGGACATATAAGTTAAGATATGGTCATAGAGGAGCAAATCAACCTGTAATCGATTTAGAAAGTGGAATAGTACATATTACTAGTCAAAATCATGGTTTTGCTGTAGAGGACCCTGAACAAGGTATGCTCGCCCCCCATCCAACTGGTGCTTGTTCCGAAAAAGGAAATAATGTTCTGGGTGCTGATTTTAGAGTGAGGTATGTTAATGCAAATGATAGAACCGTTGAAGGCCTAGATTTAGTAGGAAAGGCATCATTCACCGTACAATTTCATCCTGAAGCTTGTCCAGGCCCACATGATGCGGCACCTCTATTTGATAGGTTTTCAGAAATCGTTGCAGAATATCTAATTGGAAATAAAGTTACAAAAACTCTACAGGGTGATAAATAATGCCTCGGAGAAATGATTTGCAAAGAATAGTTATTCTTGGTAGTGGGCCAATAAGAATTGGGCAAGCAGCAGAGTTTGATTTTTCAGGATCTCAGGCGTGTAGAGCATTAAGAGCTGATGGATATGAAGTTATTTTAATTAATTCTAATCCCGCTACTATACAAAACGATCCTGAAATGGCAGATAGGATATATATCGAACCATTGTTGCCAGAGGTAGTAAAAAGAATTCTAGAAATGGAAAAACCAGATGCTATTCTTGCTGGTATGGGTGGACAAACTGCATTGAATATCGCTATGGCTCTTGCACATGATGGATCTCTGGATGAATTAGGTGTTGAACTAATAGGTTGTAATTTAGCATCTATTGATGAGGCAGAAGATAGAGATTTATTCAAGAAAGTATGTGAAGAAATAGATCTCCCAGTTTGCAAAGCAATAGCGTGTGATTCTATAGAAGAGGTTATCCAAGCAGCAGATACTCTCGGTGGTTTCCCTCTTCTAATCAGGCCTGCTTTTACTCTTGGTGGATTGGGTGGCGGTACTGCATTCAATATGGGAGAATTAGTAGAAATTGCAAGTCAGGGAATTCTTCACTCAGCAATAGGTCAAGTGCTAATAGAGGTAAGTATTCTAGGTTGGCAAGAACATGAATATGAAGTGATGAGAGATGATGCGGATAATGCAATAATTGTTTGCACGATGGAAAATCTTGATCCAATGGGAGTTCATACAGGAGAGTCAGTTGTTGTAGCACCTCAGCAAACTCTTTCAGATCGCGATCATCAAAAATTAAGAAATGCTGCATTAAAATTAATTAGAAGATTGAATATTAAAGGGGGATGTAATGTTCAATTTGCATTCAACCAGAATGATGGTGAATATCGCGTGATTGAAGTTAATCCACGCGTATCTCGTTCTTCTGCTTTAGCATCTAAGGCTACAGGATATCCAATAGCAAGAATGGCAGCCTTAATTGCAGTTGGTTATACTCTCGATGAACTTCCAAATCCTATTACTGGTGAGGGCACAACTGCTGCCTTTGAACCAACTTTAGATTATTGTGTAGTGAAAATACCTCGGTGGCCGTTTGATAAATTTAGGACAGCAGATAGGACGATTGGGACATCAATGAAATCTACTGGCGAAGTAATGGCAATTGGACGGTGCTTCGAAGAAGCATTTCTCAAAGCATGGGCTAGTTTGGAATATGGTCAACCTCATCCAAGACCTCTTACTCTGGCTGATGCATCAGGTGGTGAAACAATGGATGAGAGAGCATCTCAGTCATTACCAGAAGCAATACTAGTAGATTGGTTGAGAATACCTACAGATAGAAGAATGGGCGCACTATTTGAGGCATTTAGAAGGGGGTATTCTATTGAGGATGTCCGTGACTTAACTGGTGGAGTTACTCGATGGTTTTTACATAGATTTGAGAGAATGGCGGCAGTTGAAACTGAGATAAGAGCTGCTGGAGAATTAGGGCTGACTCCATCTCAGATACCTGCTGAGGAAATGCGTTCATGGAAAGGTCTTGGTTTCTCTGATTTACATATTGCAGACGCTCTTTGTGGGTTCCCTGTTTCAGGATTCAAACAGTTACCTGTTGGTGAAGATGAATATTCAGTTACTTTGCGCAGACATGAGTTGTCCATACATCCAAGATTCAGGATGGTAGATTCTTGCG
>MDSX01012343.1_pt1 | contig 10914 bp, 7 predicted proteins | sample 811141 | NCBI WGS metagenome assembly MDSX01 (sample SAMN05326642, study PRJNA326480) | marine metagenome | isolation source: seawater | place: Atlantic Ocean: South East | collected 2010
GGGGTCCACTGGTCGGGGTGTTTGTCCGCGAGTCCGGCGTTGGACACGAAGTCGACTCGCTTGCCCGGGTTCGCGGCGGTGACGTTCGGGAGGAAGGCGCAGGATGGGTCGAAGAACACCACGTGCCGCCCGCTGACGAACGAGGGCATGTCCGTGAGGTGGTACACGCTGTTGAACCCCACGCCGAACCGCCCGGTCTTGCCCACCTGCGTCCGCTTGACCGAGTCGCCGATGCGGGAGATCGACTCGAAGTCGCTCTCTTTGAACGTGGAGTCGTTGAACACCAGCAGCGACGGACCTTGGAACTGCGCTAAACGCTCGTACGCAAGCGTGTCGGTGCCGTGCGAGCGCTCGTCGAGGCACACCTTGACAGTCCTCGCGCCGGCATCGTCCTGGGGAAGGGGTGGGGGAGGAGTGGAGATCAGAGGACTGGACTGGTGGGCACCCCGCTAACAACACGAGATGGTCGAGGGATCGAGACGTGACGCGCACGCACCGCGTTCTGGACGAGCTCCTTGAGGATGCTCGTGCCCTCCGGGTAGTTGAGGAGGATCTCACGAAGCCTCGCGGTGAGGTCCACCTTCTGCCCGAAGTCATCCCACTCGTCGCCCGGGACGTCCATCGTTGTTGGGCGCCCCTCTCTCTGAGTGTGTGTGTGAACGCATCAGATCGTCCGATGAGAAAGCACGTGTTTGATGACTGACAATCAGTGGTGATCGGTTACATTATTTGCGTATTTATTGTTAACGATGACTAACCACCTGTGCAAATATTCCATAATTGTGTTTCTGGTTATCCAATTTAGCAATGTCCAGTCACAAAGTTGGTTGCCAGGATTTCACGACACCAACGCCCATTGAGAGGGGGCGCGCAACGAGATCGTTGCACCGAACCGCGGATCGTGCGACTCGAGCGAGCGCGCGAAGTGACGACGAAACCGAGCGGGCGCGTCCGGCGAGTCTAGGGTCTTTCCATCACACGGGAAGTGCGCGAGGGGAACCTTAGGTTTCGGATAACGGGAGCGGCGGAAAAGATGGGCGTCTCGTGCGTGCGAGCGCCGTCCGCCTCGGCGGCGCGCCTTCGCGCCCCGTGCGGACGGGCGTCGCACCGATCCCGCGCCGCGGTCGTCCCACGGGTCGCCGCGGAGGGATCGAGCGTGGATGCCGCGTGCATCGTGTCCTACGAGGAGACCGCCGCGGGCGACGCCTTCTACGCCTTCCATCACGACGACCCGAGTTGCCCGGAGACGCGCGACCTGCTCTTCTCGTGCGACGGCGTGACCGTCTACGGCGACTCCATGGACGAGGACTCCATGGACGTCGCCGTAGCGGATCCCGTCGAGGACATGGAGCTCGTCGCCGTGGTCCACGCGGACGACGATATCGAGGAAGCGAGCGCGGCCCTCGAGGAGGCCGAGCCATACGAGGCCGCCCCGAGCCCGCCCGTGTTTGTCAGCTACCACGAGGAGGCTGGATGCTTCGAGGTGTGCCTGGACGTCTCGCGCGGCATCCGCGCCACGGGCATCGTGTTCGAGCCCGGGCCCGACGGCAGGCCATTCGTGACAACCGTGTCCACGGACGGCAACGCGCACGGGGAGGTGATCGTGGGCGACGTGCTCATGGAAACGTCCACGGTGGAGCTTCGCGAATCATCGCTGCAACTAGCGTGGCACGACACCAAGGATTCATCATTCACCGAGAGCATGGCGGCGATGAGGAAGTGCGCGGACACGCTCACCATGAGAATGTGCCGGGACTACGCGCCGAGCGACGTGATGGTGGCATCGTGTGGGGGTGAGGGGTCGGGCGAAGGGGACGACGGACGGTCGTGGGCTGCCAGGATGGCGGGCGCGGCGTGAACGGAAAGAAGGAAGGCGTCAACGCTAGCTATGATTTTTTGTTGTCATTCAAGTTGATTTAGACCGTCGCGTGGAGTCATCAACGCCGCTAGATGGGGAGCCTCGGCGGGAGCTTCTCGTTGTCGAGCTCCTTCGCGCTCTCCTTGACGCGCTCGTCGAACAGCTCGAGCGCGAAATCGTGCAACCGGACGTCCAGGTGGTTAATCTCGCGAATCTTGTCGATCAGCGAACTCGGAATGAGTTTCCGGTCCTCCTTCACGAATGGCTCGAACTCCCCTTCCACGTGCTGGTGCAAGGACCTGAACGCCTTGGTCTTGAGCCGCGAGTACTTCCGCTTCTGCGCCCGCTCGCACTCCCTGTACCGTTGGCCCAAGGGCATGTACTCCGGATCTGTGCCGAAATCGTCGACGTCGATGTCGTACGTCCCCGGCGTCTCACTCGACACCGCGGCTCGGCCCTCGGCGAGGATGTTCATGGTTCCGTACGCGTCGAAGCCGTCGGCGCCGTCCACCAGGAACCCCGCGTCGCTCTCGTCCCTCCTCGCCTCTCTCAGCCGCTCCAGCAGCGTGTCCGGCGACAACACCTTCGCGTCGCGCGGGAATTCCTCCGCGTAATCCGCCGGGAATCGCACGATTGCGATTTGGAATCCCATCTCGTTCGCCCTCCAGTCGTCCCGTTGATGCGGTGTTATCGCCACGTCCTCCGGGGACACCCGCGTCGCGATCGCCAGCGCCGCTCGCATCGCGCGTTCGTACCCTTGCCTCCACGGATTCTTCTCCAGCTGATCCCCAGTGAGTTTATCAAAGTTGAACACGAACCCGACCACCGCGGATGGCTCAACGTCTCGTTTGTTCCGCTCGAGCCACCGAGCCATGCGCTTCTTCAGCGTCGCCGTGTGCCGCGGCGGTGGCCTGTTGGGCACGTAGCTCGGGCCCGACATGTGCATGCCGAGCGCCGCGGACGAGTACCGGAGGCTATCGTCCAACCGTTCGTGCACCACGGTCACGTCGATCTCCTCGCGCAGGCGCCTCTTGGCGTAGTCGAACAAGACCTCCACGGCTTTCCCGTCTCGGACGCACTCGCGGAGTTTATGCGCGTGCGGCTCAGTCTCCGGTGACGCGTTCGACGTCATACCCATCAGCTGCATGAACTGCCCGTTGTGCAGGTCATCGTGCGCCATGGGCAGCTCGACAAACTCGTGCAAGGGCGTGTACACTGAGTTGTTGTACACGTTTTGTATGGATTCCTTCAACCCGTCTTCGTCTACGCGTTTTTTGTACGATCGTAAGTCGTTGTCGATGTGCCGGACGCAGTGCTCCCACGGCCAGATCTCCCTGGTGCTGACCCGCTGCTTATTAGTGGTGTGCACGTCGTTGCCGAACGATCGCACGGAGACCTCCACGGCGAACTCGTAGGACGAGAGGAACCTGGCCACCGGGTCGCGAAGCATCGTGACGATCTTCGGCTGTCGGTCGAAGCGTTCGACTAAGGAGTAGTCGTCGTGCGTCGCGAGCATCTCGCAGTGCGGGTCGTGCGGGTCCATGCGGAGCTCGTCGTAGCTCTTGTCGCATCGCTTGCGCTCCGGGGTGGCGAGCTTGAGGTAGCAGAAGTGGAACGATCGGCCTGCCGTGCGGGGAATGTGGAGGAAGAAGAGTAGATCTGACTTGCCCCCTTTGGCCATCCGCGCCGCGTAGTCGCGCTCCCTGCGATCGACCCACTCCCGCGCCGCCACGTCGCACTGCTCCTCGGACCACACGTCATCACCGAGGTGCCCGTCGTCCTTATCCAGCGCCGATGCGCGGGTCTCGGTACCGGCGGTCTTCACCCGCTCATGCTTCCGAGTGGCGTGGCCCGTCGCCTCGTTGTGGCTCAGATTCGGCACTCCCGCGCCCGGCGTGTCTTCCGCCTGAACCCGTCGGTACTCGTCTTCGTCGTACTTGTCCCCGCGGTCCTGCGCCTCCTCGCGCTCCTCCGGTGTCTCCCTCTGGATGTCGTCGACGAAACCGACGTCATCGGGCACCTCGGCGACGGTGTTCGGCACGCGCGGGTCCGTCTCGGAGACGTCCTGACTCGCGCCCCCGTCCAGCTTCCACCACTGGCCGTCCTTCGATTCGGTGGACTGACTGGGATCCGGGACACCCTTCGGCTTGGCAACCGCGATCGGCTCGGCGTCTACGGGCGGCGCGCGTCTCTCGAGGCGGGAGAGCCTGGCGCGCGCGGCGGTCTCGCGCATGAGTCGCGCGGTCCCATCCTCGTGTTCGGTACCGAGGAAGAGAAAGTACACAACCGCGATCGACGACACGAAGAGGAGCGCCCACGGGAGCCACACGCGTTTGCGCCCGTCGACCCGCACCGCTCGTTTCGTGGGGAGGAGCGGTCCCCTGGATCGCATGTTGCCTCGGACGGCACCCTCCTGACCTACCCCGGCGCCGGCGGGTATGCCCCATGCGGGGCCGCGGATCCAGCAAATTGCAGTCGGCTGCTGATTTTCGTTGTTGTTGCAAACCATCGTCGTCAAATCGTCCGGGCCCTCTCCGTCCCGCCACTCGGTGGGTCGCACGGCACGGGGTCGAGTGACCTCACGATGCCCCCGAAGAGGAAGGCTATAAATGTCGAAGCAGGCCAGAATGCGGAGCTGGTCGCTCTCAAGGCGGAGAACGCAGAGCTGAAGGCGGAGGTGAGCGAGTTGCGTGACGCGAAACGAAAGCGAGATGCCGAGGATGATGCGCCGGTGAAGTGGTACACCCCTGGGTACACCCCTGACGATCATGAAGAGCTCAACACACTCGAGCTGGAGCGATACGTGCGCCATCTCTCTCTCCCAGCCTTCGGCATTGAAGGGCAGGCGAAGCTCAAGAACGCCAGGGTGCTCATCGTCGGCGTCGGCGGTCTGGGATCTCCCGCCGCTCTCTACCTCGCCGCGGCGGGCGTAGGTTTCATCACTCTTTGCGACGCCGATACAGTTGAGGTTACCAATCTGCATCGACAGATCATACACGCAAATGACCGGGTCGACGTTTCAAAGGCTCACTCCGGCGCTATGTCATGCAAGGCGCTCAACCCTCACGTTAACGTTGAGGTTGCGCTCGAGGGTCTGACAAAGGACAATGCTTTGGGGCTTGTGGATCGTCATAATATCGTGCTCGACTGCACCGACAACGTACCGACGCGATATATGCTGTCAGATGCGTGCGTGTTAATGGACACGCCGCTGGTCTCCGCGGCGGCGGTGAGCCTTGAAGGACAGCTCACGGTCTATAATTTACACGAGGACACGCCGTGCTATCGATGCGTGTGGCCCAAGCCTCCCGCTGCTGGTGACTGCACCAGTTGTGCTCGAGGCGGGGTGCTAGGCCCTGTGCCCGGTGTCATGGGTGTCCTCCAGGCGCTCGAGGCGGTCAAGGTCATCGCCGGTCTCGGGGAATCGTACGACGGAAAGATGCTCATGTTTGACGCTTGCTCCGCCGCAAGACCGTTCACGGTGATGAAACTTCGCAAGAGGGACACCGAAAAGTGCTTGGTATGCGGTGAATCCCGGCATGCAGTATGCCCCAGCACCTATGACTACGAGGCGTTCACCGCCGGGACGTGCACGGTGAAACCAAAGTCAAAGTTCCAAGAGTACATCGACGATGAGCATAAATGGATTTGTGAGAGAATCTCTGCTCTGAAAGCTTTGCCGGCGTCTGAAAGTTTTTCGGAGGACACTGGTACGGACTGGATGCGAATTGTATCGTGCGTGATGCCCTCAACAAATGACCTTGGAATCCCGCTGGACACGAAGGCGAAGCCTGCATTACCGGGGAACACGTTTCAGCTCCATCGCATGAATGCTGAAGGTTTAAGGGATCACAAAAACACAGTGATTGACGTGCGGCCGAGGCATTTATCTCAGACCGCCATGCTTCAGGGGGCGCTGCAGATACCTTTGGCGGAGATGGAGGGACGCTTCGAAGAGATTGAACGTCACTCGAAGGATAAACGAATATCAAGAATCATATGCGTGTGCTCAAGGGGAAACGACTCACAACTCGCCGCGGCGTGGCTGCGATCGAAGGGATTGTATGCTGCCGATGTCAGGGGGGGGATGGAAGAATATAGGCGGACGATCGATCCCACGTTTCCAAAGCTAGTTTGACGACGTTACAATCACTGAAAGTCGCCGTACTCACGAAGCTAACCCGCGCCCTTCCCTGTCCTTCAAGCGCTGCGCGGCCCCTGCCCTGCTGTCGCACGCCTCCGGCCACTCGCACGCGCACGCGCCCTCCCGTCTGCTCCGAAACGTGAAGCTCACCCTCCGTTCCTCCCGCGTCTCGCACTCGTCCTCCCCGACGAGCGCGTCGCGCTTACGGTGCGGTATGTAGTGCAGCCACCGGTATCTCGCCTCGCCGTGAAGCACCAGCAGCGACCGCGGCGGCATCAAGATCGCGCGCCTCTCGCTCGGCTCGTTCGAGTCGCCGCCCTCGTGCAGCCGAAACTCCATCACCGCTCGACCCGCGAGGGACAGCGACATGATGGTAGCCCCGAACGCGCTGTGCGTGTCCACGTGCGGTGCTATGCCCACGCCGCATACGTACTCGTTCACTGTGAGCTGATCGCAATCTAAACACTCACCCGCGCCCGGTGCGTTCAACGCGGCCGCCCTGGTAAGTATTTCATTCACGAACGCGGGCATCGGTTTGGTTGGCTCATTCGCGTCCCGGGTTCCGTAATCAAACGCGTACCCGTAGTGAAGAACTTTACGTTTAGCCAGCCTCTGCCACCGCTCGTCGCCGTCCACGCACGCGAGCATCTCCAACTCCTCCTGCTCCGTCACGAAGTCCTCGATGAGCGTCGCGCCGGGCACGCCGAGGCTCGCGGAGTCGCGAACGGCGGCGCACCACAGCTCTTCCTGTTTGGTAACCTCCGGCTCCTCTTCGATCGTATCCGGATCACTCGAGAACTGCACCCAAAGCCTTCGATCGCCGAGGTCCGACCTGCACGTCTCGTGCGTCGCCGCCTGCGCCCGTTCCGCCTCCTCCAACGTTCTCATCGTCACCACGCACCGCGCCATCGACGGATCGAACACGTCGACCCTGTCGACATCGCCAAACTCCCCAAAACATTCCGCCACCCGCTCGGTCGACACCCCGACGCACGGACCCACGCCGTTGACGAACAGGAACCGCGTCGGCGTCAGCGAGTGCCTCGGCTTACCCACCGGAACAGACGCGGGCGGCGGTGGATCGCACTTTGCCGACACAGCTGTGTCCGTGTCGTCGAAAACGAACGCCTTGAGCGCGTCTCTGAACTCTTTGCTGAACGGCACTCCATGTCCCCCCGCGTGGTGGAAGAACGAGGGGGACGTGAACGACGACGCCAGGGCCTCCATTCGCGCCGTCGACACCATCCTGTCGGCATCGCCGTGCACGTGCAATGACCGGGCGGTGATGTGCGCGGCGTGGAGCGCGGCCGCCGCGCCCGGGTCCATGGGCTCAAAGCCGGAGAAGAGGATCGCGAATCGCACCGTGTCCCGGAGGGACGGGACGAGCGCAAGCGCGAGCGCGGCGGCGGACGCGCCCTGCGAGAAACCCAGGACGCCGTCGAACGGGCCGTGTGATTCCACCGCGGCGGCGATGGCGGCCGCGGCGTCGTCCCAGCCGCGCATCTGCCGCGACTGCACGGGGCGAACCGGAGATGTTGATGATGTCGACGGGTCGTCGTCGCCGTCTAGCGCCGCGCGCGCGGCGGCGACGGACGCCGACGCGTTCTCCCCGACGAGCCACCACGCCCTGGGTCCCACGCCGTCGCCCGCGGTTCCCAGCGCGGACGCGTCGTCATCGCCGAACGCCCCCGACGCGTCGTGCGGCGCGTCGATGAAGACAAAGTCGATCTTCTTCTTGAGCTGCTTCCGAATGCTCCCCGTGCGCTGGCGGAAGGTCTCGCCGTTCTGCGTGAAACCGTGCAGGCACAGCACCCGCAGCTTACGATCGGCGTCGCCCATCTCGCCGGCGCCCATCCCCACCACCGTCGCGCGCGTGCTCGTGTGCGCCAACTCGTGTGGTCGCGTCCGAGGAAATATTTCTGATTGATAAAAGTCAGTCATCAGCCGAGCTCGTCGTCAGTCGAGGGTGGGCGCGGTGGGGCGACGATGGAAGGCGCCGAGACGCTGGATGCGCGCGAGTACGCCGATGCGGACGCTCTCGTATCGGCGGCGGCGGCGGCGGCGTCCGCGGGCGACGGAACGGTCACGTTGACGAACCTCCGGGTCACCCATCGGAAACGAAGAGGAGCGAAGCAGTTCTGGGTGACCGCCGCCGCGATGGGTCACGGCGCGTTTGAGGTGCAGATGTCGTTCAGGCGCGCGGATTTGGACGACGCGGGACGCACGGGCGACGCCGCGATGCGGTGGGAAACCGAAGCGCACGCGGCGGCGTTCGAAGCCGCGACGCCGGGCACTGTTATCACCTCCGCGGTGGGGACGCTCGAGGCGCCCCGCCGACGGATGGAGGACGGGGACGTCGATCCCGCGACGCGTCGGTGCATGTGGTGCGGCGCGGCGTCGTGCGCGGGGTCGAGCCCGGGGGGTAAATGCCCGGCCGCCGCGCCGGTGCTTCGCTGCGGGCGATGCGAGTGGGCCGACGCGCACGCACCGACTTCCGTCGACGACTTCCACGACGCCGATGATGTTCAAAAAGAATCACCCGGCGAATGCGACGCCTGGCTCGTCTTCGACATGGCCTTCGACCGAGACATGAACGTCGCGGAGCACGGCGCTTTGAGCCGGCAGGTGTCCATGTGCGTCGCCGCCAACAGACGCGCGCGGCGGCCGTTCAGACTCGCGGCGATATCCACGAACGAAGAGGACGACGCCGCCGTAAATCCAAATGACTTCCATGACGAGTCTGTCGAGTCCCGCTCCAAATCCCCGTTCGTCGTGGACGACGCGGACGTCGCGAACCCGGCGATGGGCCCGAACGCGTGGCGACGGCTCCCGTGGACGCGATGGGGCGCCAGGTGCGGCGGGCCTAAGACGTGGCAAACGTTCGACGCGAGCCGCGTGGTGTACCTCACAGCGGATGCGGAGGATACTTTGGATACGATCAGGGACGGGGACGTGTTGGTGTTGGGCGGACTCGTGGACCACAGGGAGAAGACGGGGATGGCGTTGGACCGCGCCGTGGACTATGGCGTCGCGCCGGTGCGGTGGAGGACCGCGAGGCTGCCCTTGGGCGGGCACGTCCGGCTCCTGAAGAACGCGCACCTGCCGTGTTTGGCCGTGTGCCAACTCTTGCTTTTGGCGCGGCAACTTACTCCTCGCGGCGACCAGGGCGTCGCGGCGCTGAACGACGCGTTGGACCGCGGCGTCGCATCGGCGACGAAGAAAGTGAGAGGGAAAGGGCGCCGCGGGAGACGGAGGAAGGACGGGGAAGAGGAAGGGGGTGCGGAGTTGGACGAGAGGGAGGAGGGTGGCGAGTTGGAGGGTGGAGCGATGACGGGTGTGTGGAACGCGGCCATCGCGTCGTGTCCCGCGTTCAGGTGTGCGCCCCTGCACAAATACGTGGTGTGGTTGCCGCCGCACGATGCGCTGAACGATTAGCGAAGGGGCGGTGCGAGGGCGAGGCCGAGTGGCGTGACGGACGTTCGGGCGTTCTTAATGGCAAATAGGCCAAATCCTCAATCTATAAGCACTGGTTGGATGCACGCGCCTGGAAAATCCACGAACTTCGGCCAACTTCGTAACGGCCGCGCCGAGGAAAAAGTGAAATTGCGGCTGACATGAAAAGTTCGTGATGCCGACGCCGGCTCGCCACTCAAGGGCGCCCGAGCCCCGCCTCTCGGCGGAAATTCGCCGGGCGTTTTCCCAGAGGCACCCATAGGGCACCATGGAACACCACCACGCGCACGAGACCGCCGCGTGGAGGTCGGAGTCCCAGCGCGAGCTCAGCCACGCGTGGGATCTCAACATGGCTGCCGCGTTCGCGCTTTGCTCTGCGACCGTCGTGACCCACGGTGTGGTGACCAGGCGACGCAGGCTGGCGACGATCCAGCAGCAGGACAACCCGGCCGGCGACGATAGTGCGTACGAGGCCGCCGACGACGTGGAGCGCGCGGCGCTCGTCTCCGGTGCCTCGTCCCTCGCGCTGAACGACCTCGTAGGATGCTGCGATGGACAAAAAGCTCCTCCTCTGAAAGTTCCTACGCACCGACGAAAGTTCCCCACCGCCCAACCGACCCTAGCCGCTCGCGTATACCACGCGCTCGTGACCACCCTCGTGACCACCCCGTACATCGCACAGCTCGTGGACGTCGCGCTCTTCGCGTCCATCGCGTGGGGCGTGATGTACGTCGGCCACGACTGGTTGTGCGGAGCGGTCATGAGATGCGAGTGCACTTTTCCTTGGCGAGGCGGCTGGAGTCGATGCAACGCGCACAACGCGATGGGCGGACCGAGGTGCCCGTGGTGCACGGCGCCGTACTGGGTGAGCGTGCTGACGCAGAAATCGTGCGCGGCGGTGATGATTGCGGCGTACGCGGTGGGATTCTGCGCACCCTCGAGTGATCCCTCGAGGGCTTTAGCCGCCGATCACGAAACCGCCGACGTGTGTCAGCCGTGCGTTCCCGTCGCGTCGCCGTCGTCCGCGCCGTTGCTGTTCACCGTGGCGCGATGCTGCATCCCGGGTTTGAAGCGGGAGATGAACCGCGGGAGTCGCGGCACCACGAAGGAGAAGGAGGAGGACGAGGGCGCGAGGGAAAGGAGCGGGACATCGGGGCGAGAGGACGAGGACGTGACTTCATCTGCGTCGGTGCTGCTCCGACGGATCGTCGCCGCGTTCATCGTGTGGTTCTGCGTCGAGATGTTCTGGCAGGCGTTCTTCTGGCTCACGCTGGGCACCAAGCAGGACCCGACGTACCCGTGTTTCGTCTTTTGCTGGGACTCGCCAAAAGTGCCGGGGAATAATCCGCCGTCGCCGCTGTCCATGGCGGACGCGCCTCCCATGCGACGGCTGTACGACGACGTGGTGGGGAGCGTCGGGTGACCGATAGTCCCGATGGTTTCCGATAGTCACACGCAC
>MDSX01039416.1_pt1 | contig 10911 bp, 6 predicted proteins | sample 811141 | NCBI WGS metagenome assembly MDSX01 (sample SAMN05326642, study PRJNA326480) | marine metagenome | isolation source: seawater | place: Atlantic Ocean: South East | collected 2010
TCCCCTACATACTCATCCATCCATTGAAACCCGCTTTGACTATACGGAACGCATACGCTGTTCTGCCCTAAAATCACGGCAGCACCCCAGAACTCATCGAAGTCATGGTATATGATATCTACAAGATCAAAATTAATCATAGCCTCATCGAACTCTTCATTTAAGTGCTCGTGAGCGTCCATGATAATATCTTCAGGTATGTAGCTGTCTGGAAAGCTGTCGGTGTAGTGTATGTGATAAACGTAGTCTATTTCCTCCCATTGAATAGGGTCTGGGACATACCCCATCATCCTAGGCTGCAAATCTTCGTTACCGAACACAGCGCAGGAATCCTGTCCTACAATCACGTACTGTGAGAGCAGGCATAGCGCCAGGAGAAGGGATCTCATTGCACTTGGTTCTTGGCTAGAAGAAGTTTCACCTCTTGAACTTCCCTCAACAGCTGCTTTATATCCTCTTTAAACTCAGAGTTGTCAGCTTCAAGAACGGCAACACGCGCTGAAAGTCTATTGTAGTCTGCTTGAAATTTTATCCAACCCCCTACTAGAGCACCAGCAACTGCTAAAAATTCAAAATGACTTAAGTTTTCAGGCATTACTTCCTGGTTTTTTCTACGGTCCTACCAGCAAAGTAAGCTCCGAACACGGTTAACATTAATATCTCAAGCAAAGATACGTAACTGTTTTTAACGTTAAACGGCTGATTATCAAGGCTGTCAAAGACCATTGTTGTTACAAAAACAACTATTAAAACAATTAACATGACTGGACGAATCAACTTAGCAAGCTTTACATCGCTCCCCATGTCTGCCTTCCATCTTTCTGTAACGTTATTCTGAAAGGATATTTCCGCATCCACCTTTGCCTTGGCCTCTGCTGGGTCGATACCTGACTCCTTATCGAGCAGGTTTTTAACTAACCCCAGCGCCCCCTGATTGGGTAGCAGATCCCCCACTGTATCTAGTACGTTAGGGGCTTTCTCCCTGAGCCACTCCCCAAGCTTCGTATCCCTTACCTTCTTATTGTCGCTCATTTCTATACATTTCTTCAAGGAAATCCAACATTAATATCGTGTGGCTCCTGAACCCCCCGTACTCGTTAAGCTCAAGGGTGCTTCTAAAGCTGTCGTTTAGGTCATTTAACAATTGTATCTTACCGTTGTCTGAGTATCTATCGTAATTTGGATGACTCATAACTTGTTGAGCCAGAGCGTATCGCTCTTGACCAGCAACCTCCATCAGTGAATTAATCTGCTCTGTATTTAATTTAATTCTAGATTCGGTGAAATCCTGATCACCAAAAAAAGTATATTGCTTTCCAGTTGCTAGAACAGCATTAAGATGTTTTTTACTGTTTATGTCTGGCACACTGACTGCCCTCGCCCTAGCAAAATAAGGGGTTGAAACCAAAGAAGAAACCTCCCCTGTGTTATTGTAAAGTCGGTACACTTCGTTTGACACTGCATCATCTTCTGCATTTCTTGCCTTCAAGATATCAAACAGGTGATAAGAAAATGGATTAGCCCCAGTTGGAGTCTGCTTGATTTTTTCACCCTTCCAGTTAACTCTAACAGGAACCGCACTGTCCAAGTTAAAGGTTCTATCCATTATAGTATACTTGAGTCTAGCTAGAAACCTATCGGATCGATTCATATCCTCCAACACCCTTGTGTCTGGAAGGAACTCTCTGTCAACTCTGTTTAAAGCGGAGAAGGTATTTGGAAGGACGATAGAGGTCATTGCCTTAGATGTTCCGTACACCCACTTCTCAAACTTATCATACAGTCTTTCCTCATCCGTCTCACCAATCAACTGCGTCAGGTTGTTCACCCCCTGCAAAAAACTTTGGTTGAGAACGTGGTTCAAGGTTGAAAGCGGTTGAAGTCCAACGACTTCCCCAAACAAGTCAAATCCCTTTTCCACCTCATCAACCCTTGATCCAGCCAGGGTAGCCCTAGACCCAAGTATAACTCCTGGTATACCAAGCTTGGTGTAGTTGTAGAATCTATCGTTAGGCTGTGTAGCAGGGTCGTCGCCGTTCAAAAGACGCTGCACCCCTGACACATTTATTGAGTTAGGTGGGAACTGATCATAAGACAGATTCTTTTTCTTCTCGTCCGACTCGTACTCAATCTCCCCTGATAGCAGCCCCTCGGCAATAAGGTTGTGAGCTAACTCAGCCATCATTAACCCCATAAACCCTTTGGCTACATCTTGAGATGCGTCTTTTATCTTCCCGTCATAAATTTTCTTAGAAGCTGAAGCCATGGCAAAAGTAAATGAAGAGTACTTCATTGTTTCACTTAAAATATTGGCTGGAGTCCTTACGTAAGGGACCTGAGATCTAATCAAAAAATCAGCCATGTCCCTACCTATGACCTTAGATAAGATTCGTGAAGCTCCAGACACCATGGCTTCAAGGGTTTCCGAGGTCTCCGTCTTCTCTTGGAAGGTGAGCTTTCTCCCCTCCCTCTGCGCCTCCATCAATACGTCTTCTGGTGGGTACTTAAGAAACAGCTCTAATTCCCTGCCTGTCAGGTTTTTAGATTTTGCTGCTTGATATATCACTTTCCCCTCCATGTACTTCCTAAAAGGAGTATCACCAAGAGACAGGAATCTAAACATTATTTCAGCGGGGACACCAAATGTAGCCTGAACCCTAAGTTTTATTCTTTGTTTTTTGCTAATTGGGGCATCAACCTCAATCCCATTCTTTTTTGCTATCCTAGTTCCAATTCCCGTACCATGAAACGCTTGCAAAAACGACATCAACGGCATGAATCCCCTCTGCATCCTCCACTCAGTTACATAATCCGTTGGCTCCCCCTTAATAACCTCGTTCTTTAAAGTATTTGCAAACGAAGGACCCATCATTCTAAGACCGTGCAAAAACGCAGCATAAGAATACACTCTATCTGCGGGGGCTGACTTCATAAACCACCTGATCGCGGTTTCAATTGGGAGGGACATAATATCCCTTGGAATAGCCAACCCCATATTCACTAGGTTGGCGAATATATTTGTTGTCTGAGACATAGGTGTCAGCAGATTACCCTGTATAAGCATCGTGCCCAACTCACCAAAACCTCTCTCTACATTTGCATTCATCCATTGGTTTAGTTTTTTCTGACTTGCATTCAGCTCTAAACCAACTCTTTTAAATTCATTTTCCATTCTCAGGAGATCCACATCAGTCATATCGTATGGCTGATTTCTCTCTTTAATTAACCCCACCATCTCTTTCTGCAAAGCAAAAACTGGTTCCAACAAACTCAAAAGCTTCTCTCTCTGAGCGTCAGTAAGCTTTTTACCTCTCTTCTCCACCTCAGAAAGCATAACATCATACATACCCTTGACGGTAGAGCTTTTTAGCTCACCAAAGTGCCTAAGCATTCTACCCACACTGGTACCGAGCTTACCGAGCTGCTCAACAATAGCTGCCGCCTTTGCATTGCCCTCTGGTGTACCTTCTGCCATCGCCCTATTCAATGCCTCTATACCAGCAAGGACTCCAGTCTGATCTTGTACGTTGAGCAGGTTTGAAAGGGATGTCTCGTTCATGTTCTCGACGAGCTCATCCATAGTCATATTCTCAAGGTTAGCTTTAATATCTGAAAGCTTCTGAGGTGTAAAATAATTCTCAGGATTGTTGACGATGTCGTCCTTAATCTGTTTATAGTTTCTTTGCGCCCTTTGAGTAAAACGCCTTCTCTTTTCCCTTAAGTCAGCAGATCTTTCATTGGCATTTGTGGCCTCATTCTGAGCCTTGCTTTCAGATACAAAATTATCTCTATACGTTTTTGCCTCATCATAAGACTCAAAGGTGCGCTCTTCAGGATTCATTTTTCCGTCAGGATCGTAAGCCATGAAGACAACATCAGGGGTTCCGTGCTTCTCCTTGTTCCACCCGTCAGGAGCGTATTGCTCATCAAAAGGTACGCGAGAAATAACTCTAAACCCGTTATCCTTGTGTATCTTACTTAAGTATGGTATGTCAAAATTGTCCAGAACCCTGCCGCCAGCCTTAACGGCAGCTTTAATAAGCCTTGCACCCACACCCTTAGCTTTTGGATCCGTTTTAGCCATCCCAACAATGTTTCCACTATCATCAACTAGTGCTGAACCACCTTCAGTCTCAACAACAGTCCCACCATCTATTGAGGCATCATCAGGAACATCCACACTCCACATACCCTCTGGATCGGCTTCTTTTGCCGCCTCTAAAGTCTCCTTATATCTCTGTTTCGTTGTCGCTTCCGACTGAGTGTTATTCTCGTTTGCCTGAGGGCGCTCTTTAGAGATTATTTCGTCGATTTCCTTATCTATCTCTTGAACTCTTTTCTTTGAGGATTGCCACTTCGACTCCGCTTTTTGAGATCGCTCTTTCTCTAAAGCAATCAACTTTTTCCTGTCCTCCCCCTGAATAGACGGATCAATTGACTTATCGATGGTTTGATCGGTAATCTTTTCCTGCACCATCCTGGACGTAGCCTTATCGTTCTCCACCTTTACTTCTAGTGGGTTCCCCTCATTGTCTACGGTAAGATCTTTCTCAGTCTCAATAAACTCCGTAAACTGATCCTTTGTAAGCTCCTTTCCGCTCACATAATACTTAGGTGGATTGATTACGTCTGAAATATTTTTAACTGCCTTTACAGCCCCTTTCCTGCCCGTGTGGACAACTCCCATTCCGAACTGCCCAACCCCTTCTGCAACAATGGCAGAGGCCGAAATCTCATCTCCCCTTACAACCTGTGCTGAAGCCTCCCCAGCCATTCCACCAGCAGCCTCTACAGCCCCAGCAGCCAATGTTTTAAGTACTGGCTTTTCAACTGCTTTAACTACTTGACCAGCAAGACCAAACGCTACGAAGTCAAAAACTCCAATTGCAACACCCCCTTTGATGGCTTTGTTTCTATTTTCTCGCAACCATTCCTGATCAGCTAAAATCTTTCGAGTGTTTTCTTTGGTTAAATCCATGCCCCTAGCCTCCAGCTCTTCCTTCAGGTAACCAGAAAAAGTAGCTGTTGCGTCCAAAACTCCTGAAGCTGCACCAATACCACTCCTCAATCCCCAAAACGCTCCTGCCGCTGCCCCAGGGGCTGCACCCACTCCCCCAGCAGTGCTACCAATAGCAGCACCCGCTCCAGCACCAGAAACTGTAGACCCCGTGACTACACCAGTATTCAATTCCTGACCAACAAGTCCTGCTAGAGAACCAAGAGCATCCTCAAATACAACTGTAGGGTTGTGCCAGTAGGCGGTTACTGTATTCCAAACTGTATCGCCCTCATCCTTAATCTCTTTTTGCCAAGCTCTTCTCTCGTCTGAAATTCCGTATTTCTGAATTTCATTTGTGGCTTCGATATATTTATTTAAATCCTCATCGCCAATATTGCCCCCCATTAAATCGGCCACCTCTGGTGTTAAAGCGCCCTCACCATACTGGGTAGCCATTGCTCGACCTACATCATCGAAGAAGTCCCCAAACCCCCCTAAGCCATCTCCAAAAAAGGCTTTTTCTTGAGGCGTGTCTGCGATCGAAGCTTTTTTTTTAATAGGCATATCTAAGTACGAGGAGAAAGAATTGAAATCACCCTGGTACAACTGCTTATCAACGACTAGTTGGTGCAGTTTTTTTTGGTTGTCAACCAATGACATGGAGGCGGAAAACTCATCGTAGCTCCCCTGATAAAAGTTCCTATCAACCATAAGGTTGTAGATAGTCTGTAAATTGTCATTCATTGATCCTTCCGTTTTCTCTCAGGAGCTGCATCGCAACATCTTCTGCAACCTGAACGTTTTCGTCTTCTGCTGTAGATCTTCCAATCGTACGAGCAAGTCTAGTCCTCCAACTGCCAGTTCCGCCAGGCAGTGAAGTGTATCCGCTATCTTGTAGTCTATTGTAAAATTCTCTAGACCCCATGAGAAAATCAATATCATCCTGACTCACGCCATTGTCTCTTAAAACACTTTGAAACTTACCAAGATTTTTGTCGTTCTTGCCCAGATCATAATATCCCTCTGGCCTTGGACTGGTCACCGCTGGATTTTCTGGGATTGGGTCTAGCATTTCGTTCAACAAGAATCCTTTACCAACCTGGGCGTCTGGGTTTGGCTTTGGTAACTCGCCAGCAACTAAGTCTTTAAGCCTGGCACCACCATACTTAGCCATTATGTACCTATCAACAGCATCGTAATTCTGTCCGCTTAGCTCAATTTCCCCGCTTGTAAGATTAGTCATTCCTGTACCACCCGTAGCGGCAAGCTGATTCAGAACGTCAGGTGATAAATTAGTACCAGTAGTGCTGTACTTAAGTACATGCCTACCTTTGTCATTAATGTAATGATACTCTGGTATAGCGCTTACTAACCCGCTTTCTGTTTGAATGGATATCGCTGTGCTGTCCCCCACTTTTCTTATGTACCTAGCCGTAGCTGGACCATTTAATATTGGGGCGCTCGGCTCCATCTGGCCAGATGTTATGATCATATCTTGCAGCTCACGATCTACTCTTCTTGAGTTTCTTCTTGCTGCATCAGAGGCTATTGTATTAGGCTCAAAATAAGTGGCGTCTTGCCATAGCTCTTTCTCTCTCTCCCTTTTAAACAAAGACTCAGCTAATCCACCACTACCCCAAACACTTTCGTATCCCGCGCTTTCTGGGTTCATATTTATAAAAGCCTCCTTTTGCTGATCAGTAAGAACAGGGTCCGATTGAGAATCTTCAAGAGAGGCTTCAAAACTGGCTAAGAATTGAGCCCTATGAGCCTGTCCTTCTCTGTTATTTAGGTTAATGTGACTGTCGAAGTATTTGTATGCAGCATCCTTGTTCCATCTACCGCCTACGTTTACGACTTCTTTTGCCTGCTGAGTACTACCCCAATCGTACAAGTCCCCTATGTCTTGATTGCTCAGCTGCTGATCAAACAGATTATCATATGATCCAATTCCCTGCAACAACTCAGGTTTAACGTACGCATCAGCTATTGGGTCATAAACCTGAACGCTACCGTCTTCCTGAAAAATTGGCTCCCCATCAAGTATGTTAAACTTTTGATTTAGCTGATTATTTTTCATCTCAGCTAACTGACCTACATCCATGGGTGTATAAACCTGACCAATAGGAAGGTTATTGTTGTATTGATCTAAAAGATTAGGATTAGTCGCTAACTTCTGGTGCATATCCCAAGTCTCATTAAATGGCTTAGCATGTATGCTGTAGTACTTTTGATAGTCATTAATCAAACCAAGTACAAGGCCCTTAGACTGCGCTGGTGATATGTTTCCGTTTATAACCTGATCGGCCACCCTATCGGCTTGCAATTTCCAAAGGCCACCAAATGACTCCCCTAATTTATAAGCATCGTACTGTAGCAGCGTGTTTAAATCCTCTCTCTTAGCGTTCTCCCCTATCTTAAACATCTCAAACTGCCGCTCCTTAGCGTTTGACAGCTGTTGAATTAAAGTGTCTGACCCTGAGCTAGGCTTCTGCAACGGATTTAACGGTTGCGGAATCGGTACGTTTGAAAATAAATCAGCCATTATGCCATGTTCTCAGCCGCGTCCATTTGGAATTGTGGCTGGTCAGTTTCTTTTTTAATTATCGCAAACAAAGCCTCAGGGTCGTTCGATCTCAAAGCCTCAATAATCATCCTTGTTGCCTCGTCGTCGAATACAAGCTCACCCCCCATAGCCTCCCCTATTTTTTGCCCCGCATCGTTTATCATGTGGATAGGATTGGTTTCGTGAGATGGCTCACCTGGAGTAATCATGGTTCTACCACCATCCTCAAAAGTGTTTGTCTCACCCATTCTGCCCCCAACCGTGTCAAGAAAACCACCAAGAAGATACTTTGGTACCCTACCACCCTCCTCTACATTATTAACCAAATATTTTCTATAATTTTCCATATTCTCATCACTCGTATTGCCAAGCTCTGCAGCGCCAGCACCAGTGGCATCGCCAATACCACCAATCATAGACTGAGTTCCTTCCTGGAACATCCCCAAGCCCTGCTGTTCCATACCTGACCCTCTAGCCATCATCATAGACTCAAGCTGTTGTCTGGCGGTTTGATTTGCAGTTTTAATCTGTTGCTCTGCCTGAGCCAATCCAGATGTAGCCTCTGCTTGGTTCTGAGCGGCCTTGAAGTTAGCGTCAGACATACCACTCATAACTGTCTGAGCTGTTTTAGGCATAAGGAAGGCTGTTCTTGGGTCCCCGTATCGAGTGTTAGCCACCGCACTAGAAATAGCTGATCTTCCAGCCTCCCCAGTCCTTCCAGCCGCTTCCTCAGCGAGCCTCTGTGTATTAGTAAAGGCATCGTATACGCCCTGACCAAGACTAAGGTCGTACTTACCAGCTCTGAAATCAGAAACTTGTTGATCAAACAGACCCCTCCCTTCTTCCTGTAATCCCTCCCCCTTTCCTCTTTGTTGAAGACCTTTAACCCCCTGAGTGACCCCTTTAGTTATCAACGCAATGGTCAGTGGGTCTAACGCTAGTGACAATCCTGGATAGTCAAACCCAAATATCAAGTTTTGTAAAAATTCTATCATGATGCAAATATAATCAACAATCACCTAGAGTGATCAAGGTTAGTAGGTTCATAATTAAGGTTTAGGGAGTACAGCTCAAACTTTTCGCTTCCAAGCGCTACGGCAAGATCACAGTACTGCCCCCTAGGGTCATCTCCGTATACGTTGTTTCTGCTAACTTGGTACAGAAGATAAACGGATTTGCCTAGAGTTGTGTTGTGAACTGGCTCTTCATCCACCGTTGTTACGTCTTCTGACCAAACAACAGAGATGTTATCGTTTTCTAATCCACTTGAAAATGGTGTCCTCAATTTTAAAATCTTACTACCATTATAGTAATTAGGAATGCCTATAGTGGGGTCTTGTAGGTCAAACGGATAGTATGCTGTTTCATCAATTTCAGTAAAGTAGCTGGATATCTCCCCCCAAGACCCAGCAACCTTTGCGTCGTTTATCCCTGGGAAACCATCCTCTATCCCAGCGTAGTCCCCAACGTATTCTGGTTGTCCCTGTGATCCATCATCATTTATTGTTATTCTTTTCACAAAATACAAACACCCACTGTATTCCTCTCCAATTCCTTGGGCCAGAGAAGAGGCACTTAAATCAAATGCGTTAACCTTAACATCAATGTATTGTTCAGGATCTGATTGATCTGATACAGCGGTATTAAAAGGATGATCATCATTCGACACAATGGCTTGAATGCTTGTTATGCTACCAATACACTTCACGTTGGCTGAACTGTTCTTTTGACTTTGTCCAATATCAAAGTAAAGAATCCCCCCTTTATCCTTAACTGTACCGATGCTAAACTGTTTGTCAGGTAAGTTATCTGAGTTGACCACGAAAACACCAGGTTGATTTACGATATTTTGAGTCCCCTCTAACGACATAGATTTAAATATCTTATTCGTAGATACATTGTCATTGAATGAAACCTGAATAGCACTACCCATACTCACATCCCCATGGAAGCTGTTGTACGTTAGGGTCTGATCATGGATATGAATAATATCGTGAGGATCATTTTCATTCGTTGGCTCAACAAACTCAGCTTTTTTGAATGACGTCAAAACCTTATTTAGCCACCCATAACAAGACGATATAAACGAGTATCGCGTCTTCCAAAATTTATCCTTGTTATCAAAGGCAACGGTTACTTTTGTTGTGTAGTAGCTATTAAGTGCCATTATTGTTCAGTATCTGTTATTGAACCAGGTGGTATAACCACTGCTCCAGGGTCGGTAGCTATTTCAAACCCAGTCTGACCCTCAAATTGTTGCAAAAAATCTATATTCAAAAAAAGTCCGTATGAAGAGAGGAGTTGTAGCAAATCATTCGTCCCAATAGTAAAGTCTCCACTTATGTCGGAATCACGGGTTTGAATGCTATTGAAATTGTTAAGATTTTCTAGCTGTGCATCGGTAAATCCAGCGGTCAAGTCTTCATTTTCAGCCAGCGATACAAAATAAGAATTAATAGCTTCTTCGAATACACCCTGAAAGTCTTCTGCCTCCTCGACGGTGACCCCATTTTCATTTACGAATTCAAGGAGAGTTGGAGAGTTGGCACTCGATATCTCTGTGAAAGCAGGCAAAGACAACGCCTCAATTTTTTTAATGATTGATTCGTCGTGGATCACCACAAGAAGAACGTGTGTTTGAATGCTGGCGGCTATAGCAGGGTTTCCATCAGTTGGGAAATACTCACGCGTTACAATCGTTATTTGATTAGCTTGCAGTGATTCAATGGACGGGTTTAAAGCATAGTCGCCAAAGACATCTTTAGCGGCGCTAATACTACCTACATTGTTGCCTTCGGCTATGTCTTCACTGATATAATTATTAACCGTCTCCAAAGAATCGGCTTGAAAAAGAACGTGTTCAACGTTATGATTAGCGGCGGTACTAAAAACAGAAGATGAAAACTCAAAGCCCTGTACTTCCGACCCATCAAGATTTGTTGTCCAGTCAACACTTTCGATATTAATATCAAATACATCTACACCACCTCCAAGGCCAGATGGAGTTTCAAAAATCTGTGTTTTTGAATCAATAACTGATTGGGCATCAACCACTAAAACGATAAAATAAAAGGCACCACCACCAGTAACTTCATTGTTAGATACCGTAATATTGACAGAAGAATCATTTTCGACACTTTGCAGCTCTATATTACCTACATCCCCAACACTATTCTGTAGGTTAACGACTAAAAAAATACCTGGATCAAAATCACTCTCACTGATAAAACCATAAATAGTAACGGTATTTTCATCAGTTACATTCGATACAGACACAGGCAACGAGAAAGTAGCAGAATTGGAAGTAATTGTAGAACTAAAATCTCCAAACTCCACAGAGAGCTCA
>MDSX01063804.1_pt1 | contig 10910 bp, 9 predicted proteins | sample 811141 | NCBI WGS metagenome assembly MDSX01 (sample SAMN05326642, study PRJNA326480) | marine metagenome | isolation source: seawater | place: Atlantic Ocean: South East | collected 2010
AGCTCCGGCGTGTGCGCCTGCGACTGCTCGAAGTAGGACAGCTGCAGACAGGGCATCCCCAGCACCTCCAGCAAGCGGTGCAGCTGCGCCTCGGGCGTGTCTTCCCCTTCCTCCTCCTCCTCTTCCCCTTCCTCTTCCTCTTCCCCTACCTCTTCCTCTTCCCCTTCCCCTACCTCTTCCTCTTCCCCTTCCTCTTTTTCTTCCCCTTCCCCTTCCTCTTCAACACACTTGTTATCACCTTCCACCTCTTTGTTTTCATCATCATCACAAATTTCACTAACTAATTCCGTATCAACCAACTCATCATCATTTAGTTCCTCAATATTAGACTTAACCATATAATTTAATAGTTTAAATACTTTTAAATTATAGTTTTAATTATATAATTTACATAATCTAGTTAAATTAATAATATATTTCATTGATTGTTTTTTATTTGTTTCGCTTTGATTTGCTACCTGATCTCTTATTTCATCTATTTTTTCATTTATATATGAATAATCATAATCACCCCAATTCCTTTTATCTGCAAATGATTTTGTATCTTCGTTATAATCTTTATTTAAAAAAAAACTGAAATCACCCTTCTCTACCTCTTTCTCATATTTATCTACAATTAATATTTTCCATGATGTTAGCAATAATCTTGGATTCATCTTTCTAATACCCTCAAAATATATTTTTGTTGCTGCTAAATCCTTATCCTCTGGAAATATTCTAACAATATCGTTGATAAATTCACTAAATTGATTCAAAAATGTTTTAAAAATTATACTCTTACTTGCCATATTATTTATAATCTAATAATTTGTTTATATTTAAATTGTTATATTTTTTTAATTGGTTGAGGAATTTCACTATTACGTTGTTCTTGCAACTGTTCTAAAGATACATTTCCTATTTTATCTGGTTCATATGAATCTGGCGGTGTTTCTATATTATTACTACTATTTAATGCAACATAATTATGCATCTGTCTCATTCCTCCGCTACCTTGTGCCGATAATTCATCTGAAGATTGATCCCAAAAACTATAACTATCTGATATGCTATTCATTTGTCCTAATCCATAAGCTTGAGGTTCTTCATTACCCATTGTTGCTGTTGTATTCATCTCATTTTGTTTTGGTTGTAAATGATTATATATCTGCTCTCCAAATAAAACATGATGACTATGATTAAGTAATAATAATGCTGGCACCCTTGTTACTGTTGGGGGTAATAACACTCGTTGATTATTCTCAAGCACTATATATGTAGCATTATTCTTTCCAGTTATTCTTTTATCAATACATAAAAAATGGATATCATCCTTAATTTTCGATCCAGATATAGTTTTAATTAGTTTTTTTGATGGTTCGCAGTAATTACTATAATATAAGATACTACTCATTATATTATTTATACCAATTTATAAATTTATATTTAACTCAAAAAAAATTGAATAAATAAATATTTATATGTATAATATAAAAATGAATAATCCAAAAGTAACCGATATTACTGAAGTTAATAATAATCTTGAATTTAAAATAGAAAATACCAACGTAAGTATCGTAAATGCTATAAGAAGAACCATACTTTCTGATATACCTATTTTGGTATTTAAAACTACACCATACGAACAAAATTTAAGTAATATTATTGTAAATACTAGTCGTTTTAATAATGAAATTCTTAAACAACGCCTTAGTTGTATTCCTGTACATATAAAAGATTTAGATATACCATATGATAATATGCTAATTGTCCTTGATGTAATTAATGATACATCTCAGGTTAAGTATGTTACAACAGAAGACTTTCAAATTAAAGATACTAGCACTGATACATTTATTTCTAAAGAAGATGTTAAAAAAATATTTCCAAAAAATACTATAACAAACGATTATATTCAATTTCTTAAATTACGACCTAAATTAGGAGACAATCTTAAAGGAGAAGAAATTCAACTAACTGCTAAACTAAGTATAGCGACTGCTAAAGAAAACGGTATGTTTAATGTTGTTTATGTATGTTCATTTAGTAATATCCCTGATCTTGAAAAAATAAAAGAAAAATGGACTGATAAAGAAAAAGAACTAAAAGAATCTGGAATGAAAAAAGATGAAATTGATGATTTTAAAATTAATTGGGGACTCCTTGATGCCAAAAGAATTTATAAAGAAAATTCATTTGATTTTATAATTAAAAGTATCGGTATATACACACCAACTGAATTAATTAAGTCCGCATGTGATATTATAATTAAACAACTAAATATAATTACTAATGGCGATGGATTTACAATTAAACCAAACCAAACAACCATGAACAACTGCTTTGATGTGATTTTTGATAATGAGGATTATACAATAGGCAAGACATTAGAATATATGTTTTATGATAATTATTATATTAATTCTGATATTCTTTCCTATGTAACATTTTATAAATCACATCCACATAATACAGAAGCCATATTAAGATTAGCATTTAATAATACTGTCGAAACATCGGCTATCACACAATTTATTACATCTGTTTGCTCTAATGCAATATCTATTTTTGAAGAAATCAAAAATCAATTTTAATACTTCTATAATATATATATATATATATGATACAAGAGGAAATATCATGGGTTCCTAAAATTATTGTATGTAAAAAGTGTCAAAGAAAGTTCTTAGAAAGAGAAAAAAAATATTATTCATATAAAGATTCCTTATGTTCTATGTGCAATGAAACATTATTATTTAGATTATGTATGTGTTTTTTAAAACAAGATTAATTATTTTTTCATTAATCACTATTTAATGAAATAATATCTAATTTAAATATAAGATATGACTACTCCTGAAAAACTTGAAGATCTTAGTCTTGAACTATCAGACATTATACAGATAATATCGCCACTTAACAAAGAAACACATGAACAAATATATATAATTAAATACATAGATAACAAGTTAATTAAACTAATTAATACAAATTCTTTATCAGAATTAATAGTTAATATCAGCGACGATGGAAATTTAGTTGAAGATTTTATTGCTGAAATTCATTTACTTGATAGAAATGATGATAAAGGTTATATAAAACAAAATAATCTAAAAATAGACTCCTGGATTGATATTCATTTCTCTGGAGACTTACCATATATTGTTACTGGTAAAATTACTAATATTGAGGAAGATATGATTGAAATAACTACCACTAAAAATGAAACGATATATATTGATTTTGCTTATCAGGGAATACCACTAGATTTTAATATTAAAGAAATAAATATTAGACCTGAACCTAAAGAAAATATTGAATTAGATAAACCTGAATCAGATAAACCTGAATCAGATAAACCTGAATCAGATAAAGAAAATATCGAACAAACAGAAGAAGAATATGAGATGGATTTTTATGTATTACCTGAAGAATCCGAAACTAAAAATATTCAAAAAGACATTATTGATGCAGATAATATTATTTTTGGAGAAGAATTAGATGAAATTACTGAAACAATCAATATAGATGATCAATATAAACGTTATAGCATTGAATCACAGACTAATGACATGTTAGATGATATATTATCAACTATACCTGCTGTTGAAAGAACCAATAAAGTACTTAATAATATACATACTATTATTGAACGCTATAAACAATTACGTTTACAATATTCTGTATTTGATGATAACCTAAATGCAAATAAACCTGAATTAAAAGGAGCTAATTATAAACCCTTGATTGATAATTTGTATAATATGAGTCAAAAACTTTATTGGATATTACCTGTCGTAACTCTTAAAAAGAAAATATATCTTGAAAGTTTAGATTTTGATCAAGATGACTACATTACGACAGAAAATAATTTACTAGGATTAGAGTTAAACGATCAATTAAGTTTATATGATAATTACACCAGTAATTCACAATCTAATGATAAAAATAAATACCAATATTTGTATCAACAGTTAAATGAATATTTTACACCTTATGTTAATAATTCTAATAATGAAGGTATTCTTAAAGAAGTTAATACTGATATATTAGCACTTATTAATAATTATGATGATTATAATACAGATGTTATAAATGTTTTCTCATCAGGTAAAGAAGAAATTGAAGAAATTGTTAAAAAAAAATACGTATTACAACAATATAATATTGGACTTAAAAATGGGGAGTTAACCAACAATGATAAAATTCATTTTAATTCATTTTTGACAATGCCTGAACCTGTTGTTAGATTTTCTGCTATATCATTACCAGAGACTGATATCCTTACTCGTTCAAATCTAAATAAATTATTTTTTAACTATTGGCAAATATTTAATAAAAAAACAATAGTAGATTCTAGCGAATTTACAGAAGAAAACTTTCTAAAAGGAATAAGACATTATTTATTTGATACTGATGATCTAGATAACGACGCTCAAATAGATAATAAAAAACCTATTAAAGGCGCTAGAGACGACGAGGATGATGAAATGTTAGAAAAATCTAAAAAAGAATATTCTAAATTAAATTTTGATGAAAAGTTTAAAATATATTTAGACTCAATTATACCAAAAACTAAAATGTTATTTGAAATAATTAAAAAATACATTAATAAACCATTAAATATGGTTAGTATTATTAATTATTTAGAACCATTTATGATATATCGTGATGATATTTCATTTAAACAATTTCAAAAAATGATGTTTTATATTAAAGAAAAACTTGTTGAATATAAAAAAACTTTTCAAGAAAATAAAATTCTATTTTCTGAATTAAAAGTGCCTGTTTCAAAAAAATCACCCCTGTCAATTTTAGAAAATTTAACCTCATCTCAAATTGAAGATTTAAAAGATTACAGTATTAATACCGAAATTATGCATTCATCTTCTGAAATATTAAGAAAAATATATATTAGAGATAATGGTAGATTATACAGCGATTTAACATCACTTTCTAATATAGAATTACAGGGATTAGAAAACTTTAATGAGATTATTAATAATCAACTTTTAAAAATAGATATTAAATCTGGATGTGCTGACTATAAAATATCTAAAAAATATACCAATGAGGATGATATTAAACGCGATAATAATAAAAAAATATATTATGATGATGAATATGATAAAACATCATATGATTATTTACAAAAATTTGATAAAGAACTTAAAACATTACCTGAAAATGAAAGACTGTTATTTCTATCTAAAAAATTACAAGAAAATAAAAACGTTACTCCAGAAAATTCTGTTGTTGAAGCAAAAGCCATTATTGATGGCAAAAAAGAGGTCTATAATAATTCATATGCTATATTAGATCTTGATGATAATATTAGTTATTATAAAAGATCTAATAATAAATGGATTATCGATAATGATATAACTACTAATATTACTGATCAAGGTCTATGCAACATACAACCCGAATGTTTAACTGTTACCGATGATTGTAAAAATGGAGATTCTATAATTAATCAATCACTTTTTAAAAATATATTAAATGAATATGATACCAAAAATGCCATTAATTCATTTGAACTTAAAGAAAATATTAATAAAAGTTTATCATATAATAAAGAAAATCTAAAAGCATTAAATACACTTAATTCTGAAAATTCATTTAAAGTTAATGATGAACAACTCTCATTAGGTGATGAATCCGTTTCATATGATGTGGTTAAATCTCCACATCAAAATCTTAGAGATATTATTCTCGGTTTATCCGATTTTGTTAAAAAACAAACTTATATTCAAATGTTTGTTGAAAAATATACACGCCCTCCAACCGATGAGGAATCTCCTTATTGGTTATATTGTACTGAAACATCCACTAAATTACTACCTAAATTTATTTCAACATTAGCTAACTCATTTTTTCAAAATGATGATTATGTTGCTAAATTAGATGAAATATGCAGAGAAGTTGGGGTTCTATCCGACGACGGAGAAGCTTGGGTAGATAAACACAGCGGGTATAATATTAAAAATATAGATTTTGATACAGATGAGGGTTATGATGATAGTGGATTTAAAGCTAAGAGTCGTTCCGAAATGATACAGGATCTTGCTATTACAACCGCTAAAGCTAATTCTGAAGAAAAACTTATTATGACACCAGAAACATTAATGATAATTAATTTAATAACTGCTATTACAGGTAATATGGGAATTTCTGTTAACAGCGACCGGGACTTTATAGTATCTAATGTATTATTTCAACTTGATACTAATTTACCTGATGAACTAAGCTACAAAAAACTTGCTGAACAAGCACGTGCAAAAGGTAAAAAAACTCCTGAATATAACTTTAAAAAAAATAATCTTATACTTTTATTTACTATCTCATATACTTTCGTATCTATTCAAACTATGATCCCTACACCTAAAACCAAAAAAACCTTCCCTAATTGTATAAAATCTTTCTCAGGTTACCCATTAGAAATAAACGATAACTTTGATGGATTAACATATATGGCTTGTGTTATTTATAAAATTAAAAGTTCTGAGGAACCTTGGAATACATTAAAAGGACTATCTCAACTGAAAATATTTGAAAAAGTTAAATCTTTAATAGATTCTATCTTATTAAAAGATAAAGTAATTCAGGAAAAAATTACAAATAAAATTTTCTATAATAACAACACTAAAATTGATGATATAATACCTGATGATGTTGATGTTAAAAATTGGGAAACATTTCTGCCACCATTAAAAAAACCTGATATTAAAGCCACAGAACCCATAAATGATGCTTATATCAAATCTTTATATAATAACATAGAGCAAAATAATAATACACAAAATCAACAAATAAGTATTATTAAAGGCAAAATTATTCATTTTTCTTTATACATACAAATAATTATTACTAATATTATTAAAGATGCATTACCTTTATTAATGAACTCAAGTAAAGAACCATTTATAGATAATGTTTGCTGTAATGATACTAAAAATGTTATTGATTTTTTAAATAACAATAATCCTAGTATTTTAAAAACCAATGCTATAATTGATAAATTATCTAATATTTTATCTACTATTAATTCACTAGATAAACCTTCTATATTATTTTGCGATATTAATACTAGAAAAAAATATCCTATTATTCAAGATACTTTATCTGAAAATACTATTTATAAAAGTTTTATAGTTTATTGTAATATCAATAAAAATGCTGTATTATCGAAAGAACTTACTGAATTATGTATTAATGACACCAGTAAATTTAATTCTTTTGACTCCATAGAAGAAAAAATACGTATCTTAAAGGAAGAAGGCAAATTTTATTCTATTGAAACCTTCCATCAACTACATCGATTAATTCACACTAAAATTAAAATCAATATTCAAAAACAATCTCTTGATTCTTACTTTAATTTATCGCAAATTGTTAAATCATTTGATAATCAACATGATCCCAATATACCAGATGAATTACTTATTAAAATAAATACTTTATTAGATCAAAAAGATACATTGCATAAAAATGATTCCGCTGAAATGCGAGATATTAAAAATTATCTTTTAACTAATAATGACACTTTTAAAACCAATATAAAAGATTTTATTTTAAGAAATCTACAACCATCCAGCAAGAAAAAAAGAATACTTGATTCCTTCTTCTCTGAATTTGATACACTTTTCAATAAAACACATAATATTATGACTGGCGATGACATTAACATGTATGAAATTACCGATCATTTACTAAGATTTCTAACAAACATAATTCTTGTATTTCCAAATATTATTGTAAATAAGATTGATTATAAAAAAACTACTATTCCCTCTCATTGGAACATTTCACAAATTCACACATTAGATATTAAAAATATTATTACTAACCATTATCAACTATTAATTGATCTTTATGATGATAATATTATAACCAGTTTGTTAAATAAAATTAAATATAAATTATACAACATTATTTTAATCGCTAACAATATTGTCAGAAAAGCTAATGTAATTAATAAAGAAATAGGAAAATATACATTTGATAACGAAATTTGTACTCTTTTATTTCAATATTTTGTACTTTTCGCTATGAACCAACATATCGTCTTATCTTCCGATGAACAACCAATTATAATACAACAAAGTAAACAAGAAATAACCCAATCTGTAGATGTTGTTCAAGATATGGATAATGGAGATATATCTGAAATTGATGTTGTAATGGGTGAAAAAAAAACTAATTATCAAAAGATTTCAAATATACTAATGGTTTATATTGAAATGTATATGAATACCAAAAAATCTACTGTTTTTAATTATCCTGAATTCATGAGTCGTGTCCTAAGATCAAAAGAAAAGGAAAAAGACCAAATAACCTCATATTTAAAAAACATGACTGATGATGAAAGACGAGTTGAAGATATTTTTAAAGCCAATCAACTAGAACGTTGGGGTAAAGGTTTACAAAAAGGACTCACGCAATATGTAAAAGAAACGTATGACGAAGAAAGAGAAGTTTTAGAAAAAAATGCCATTATGGAAAGTAAACTTAATCAAAAAGATTATGTAACTGATATGAATAAGGATATTTATATGTTAGACTATGAAATGGAAAATGCCACTGCACAAGAAATTGAAACTGAAGAATATGATATGTCTCGTATGCATAATGATGATGACTATGATGAAATGGGCGATGAAGATGTTTATGATGTAGGAAATAGAGATTTTTATTAATTAAAAATATATATAAATTAATATATATGACTAGATTAATTAATAAAAAAAGTAAAACTTATATAGCTATATGCATTTTTTTAATTTTATTTTCTTTTATACAAGTTCTTAAACCTACTATCTTATATAATAAAAATGGTTCATTAAGAGACTTTGGTATCGGTTATAAACAAAAAACCGTCACTCCTATGTGGTTGATAACTATTCTTATTGCTATATTATCATACTTTTTTGTTATTAATTTTGTTTAATCTTGTTTAATTATATTCCCCATATCAATCACCTCAACCTCTGGAAAATGTTCATAATCTATATTATCATCCAATTCACCATTATGAAGTTCCATTTCACCTAATCCTTTTTTAATTGCACACTTCATTTTATTAAATTTATGTTCATCACTGTTTGTGCTTATATAAAACAGGTCTAGATCAAATAATTTAGCACCATTCTTAAATCGTTCTTGTGAATAATATTTTTTACAACATTTATTCAATTCAATACATGCCAAAACTTCTTTTCGTTCTAGCATGTATGGTATGTTAACCCAAGACTTTTCTGGAATATATACCGAATCTATAATTAGATTTATATCTTCAATACTTCTTGTATTTGTGTATGCAGTAGGAATAATTCTAATATTTCCTTTTACCATTTTTACTAATTCAAGAAATGCTGTTGGATTTCGTGCCATATTCATTGATTCGCGAGGCGTTCTACAAAACATATCTGGAAGATTTACTGTTCCAGACTCTTTTCCCCAAATTGATCCACCTTGAACATAAATCTTTTGATTTACCTTTTCCACAAAATTAAACTTATTCGCTAAATACATAAACCCAGTACATGGTCTTCCAACATTTGTTGTTATATTATAATGTGTATTAATAATCATTTTAAAATCATTACAGCATAAACATAAATTTTGGGGGGGATCATTCCCCATTTCTTTTTCTACATCTGGAAGATTTGCCGATAAATGATGATAAATTTTTTGACTTACTGGATTCCTTTCATCTACACAGTTACTATCTACAAAAACCACTAGATCTGGAAATGCCTTGGCCAACCAAAATGCCATTTTAAATGCACTTCTATACGATACGGTCGTATCATAGTTATTACTATCACAAAAATTATATTCTTCTTTTGAACCCTCTGGAATTAAAGGTACCACTAGTAATAATGTTTCTTTACTTGTATCAAGAATCTTATAACGCATACCCAATTCCAACAGTTCGTCCGCATCTGTTGGGTCAATTGAAAGAATCGTTAGTGTCTTTTCAAATGCTGCCATCCTTATATTTAACATAGATTAACAGAATTAATTATATTCAATTTTATATATATATATATATGCCTTTAACTAAACGTAAATATAAGAAAAGAATAACAAATAAAAAACGTAAACAACCTAGAAACCTCACTAGAAAAGATAAAAGAAAGTTAAAAAAATTACATGATAAACATAATCGTTTAATGAAAAAAAATGAAAAAAAAACTATATTTGGTATGGATCCTGAGGATCCTTTTATCATCGCCCTCAATCATTCTTCTTAATAACATATAATATTTGCCTGATTTCGAAATTTACATGCTAATAATGCATCATCACTTGATTGATAATACATACTATTGTCTCTAGTTATAGAGTTTAACCATTTTATAAAATATCTTTTATATGTGTCATCACCTAATAATTTTAACAAAGTTGAATCTAGATATTTAGTAAATTTACTATATTTATTAGTTTTATAAATATCATCCCAACATAGAATAAAATTATTTAAATCTATTTTATTCTTGATTTTACACATCAATTTTAAATCTCCATTTTTATCTTTAACTACTTCATATTCATTTTTAATTACATTATATGGTAAGGGTATTAAAAATGAACGGATATAATTAACTACATCTTCGGGTATAATATTTATCATTATATGTTTAAAATTATGTTCTTTTATTAATTTTGTTTTGCTTCGCGTTAATACCATGCTTATATGCATTTATTTAGAAACTATTAAATATTTTCAATTTATATATTTATGGCACAACCATGTCTTATTGAACCTGGTGTATCATATTTTTTTTCAAAAACTTTACAAAATTGTCACGTAAAAAAAATGCAATACTACAATAAATTATATAATTTATTTTTATTTGCTTTTTTTTTTATAATTTTAGGAGGAGTATTATATTATAAATATAAAGGTAAATTAACTCCAAAAG
>MDSX01051110.1_pt1 | contig 10909 bp, 12 predicted proteins | sample 811141 | NCBI WGS metagenome assembly MDSX01 (sample SAMN05326642, study PRJNA326480) | marine metagenome | isolation source: seawater | place: Atlantic Ocean: South East | collected 2010
TCACCGTCTTTTCCGTCGAATCCTGGGGATCCTGGGCGTCCTGGAGGACCGGGAGCGCCGTCTTCTCCGTCGTCTCCGTCGAACCCTGGATCTCCTCGTCCTCCTGGGGTCCCGTCGTCTCCTGGGTCTCCTTTTGGTCCTGGGGGACCTTCAATACCTTCTAGTCCAGCCATAGCGGATGAAATTATGTTATTTTTTCCCGCTTCTAACTGGGCTGGAGTTATTAGACCAGTGGCCTCCTGTCCGTATAAAGTTTTCAATACATTATACATCATCATATCTGAATAAGCTTTTTGTTGTTCTGCGCGTGATCCAATTGTTTTACCGTCTGGACCGATTGACCTAAGTCTTTCATATTCTTCAAAAGTTTCATCTGCCAAACGTATAGTAGTTTCTCGTTCCTTGGCTCTATCAGCGATGGCTATTTCTAAATCATTTAAAGCTACCTCGGCCATCGCAATTAAATCTGACATATATTCTCTAGTAGCTGGGGCAGTTTCATTTATAGCTCTTCTTAGAGTTTCGACGTCTGGATAAGGTTCCGCATCTGTTGGCATAGCAGCCTCGACAATTATAGTTCTTACTTCTGCGTCTGCCTGAGCCCGTTCTGCCGCTTCCCTCTCCGCTGCTGCAGCTCTTTGAGACAGGGTTTGATTCAAAATCGAGGGCCAGTTCCCACCGCAACCACGGCAAGTGCCTTCGTTGAACGTAGGGAGATTATAACACGCAAAGTGACATCTATTTTCTTCTCGAGAATTTATACTCGAATTTATTACTTTAATTATGATAAATGTTATTATAAAAATAAGTATACATGTTAGTAAATTTTTATCAATCATTTACACTTATATTTAGTAAATATTTTTAATAGTACAGTAATTACGATTATTAAAATGACCCTAAATATCCAGCCGAATTTATACTTAACCCACCTGCCCCACCGCCACCGCCTCCGCCTCCAGAATTTGCCGCCGCTTCCCTTGCATCTTGTGCTGCATTTTGTGCTTCAGCTGCAGCATCTTGTGCATCGAGTAATGCCTGTTGTGCAATTGTGAGGGTCTGACCAGCCTCCTCCGCCGCTCTCGCTGCCTCCAGGGCGTCAGCCTCTGCATCACCCGCTGCATTTTGTGCATCGAGTAATGCCTGTTGTGCACTGGTGAGGGTCTGGCCAGCCTCCTGCGCCGCTCTCGCTGCCTCCAGGGCGTCAGCCTCTGCATCAGCTACCGCATTTTGTATATTACTTTGTGTTTCCTCTAAACCACCAGCAATATTTAACGCGGCAGCCGATGCGTCTTGTGCGTCCTTTAACGCATCTTCCACATCCGAAATTAATGCCCCAGCCCCCGCGGCGGTGGCAGCAGCCGCCTGCGCATCACTTGCTGCAGTTTGTGCAGCGCCTGCTGCATCGTTTGCACTACCCGCTGCAGTTTGTGCACTGCCCGCTGACTGTTGTGCACTGCCCGCTGCCTGGTTTGCCGAATTAGCAGCGTTCTCCGCTTCTACGGTGGAGGCACCGGGGGCTCCTCTTGGTCCAGGGGCTCCTGTGAGGCCGCGGGGTCCAATGGGTCCTTGTGGTCCTGTTTCACCAACTTCACCGTTAATACCATTTAGACCCGCGGGTCCCTCTCGGCCTCGAGGGCCCTGACGACCGGGTGTACCGGGCGGACCCTGAATCCCGGGGATAGGAGGCGCAACTTTAAAATCTCCCAACTCATCCTCCTCCAAGGTCCTATTTAAAAGTAAAGCCTGTGCATTTGCACTCAATTCATCGTCTAAGAAAGATGGGCACTTAAAAAACCAACCTTTAGAGTCTTCTCGTCTATCTTTGGTTGGTCGAGAACCGGCAAATTTATTATTATTAGTTTGGTTATTTTTATACGGGGTTGCCTTACTCTGAGCACAACGAGCCTTCGCGTCTTTTGCATTTATATCATTGCGATGACCTCCTTCCGAATCGTTACATTTTCTTGCATAGCCATAATATAAACCGTTGTCACTCATATGAACAAATTTATCGCAACTATTGCCTTCATTTCTTTGTTTTATAGCATCAATCCAATAACAATTTACCTGAGGAACTCCACATCTATCGTCCGCTCTTTTATCAAATTCGCGATATGGATTGAATAATGCAGTTCCTAGAATATTTCCACTTTCGTCTTTGGCTGTACTATATGTTACGCTATCATCGTTTATATTGTCAATTCGTACATTTTCTGCTATGATTGCGCCTGTCTCCCTGTCAATAAGTTCTGCGTATTTCATATCAACAAGTCCTCGAACCTTAAAGTCGTCGGTAACTATAAGCCAGAGATTTTTATTACTCAAGAGATAATCTACTTCAGGCCATTTAACAAAATCACCTGTTTGTGAATTATTTAATAACCATGGGTCCCATTCTGGATGGTCATTTGGATCTAGATATTGTGGATTATACCACCACTTCTTGGTATCAGGATCCCTACAGTCTCCCTCATTATTCGGTCCGTAATTTGGATGAGGAAGAGGTAAATCTCTACCATCTTCGTCAATTGGATAAACATTATTTACACTTACGCGAAAATTCTCAGCCTTGAATTGTTCACATTCAGGGTCATCGGGTTGGGCTACAATTGGTTCAACACTATTATCTAACTTAGTTCTAGCCTGATAAATGGCTATCATTCCATTTCTTCCTCCCAATCTTGGTGCAACCGATTGTACGGTTCCATCTACCTCTACAGCTATTTTATCGGAACTTTCTGAAGACTTATAAGGATTTATTCCATATCTTCCAGGAGATCCATTTACAGATCCATAACCATCCTGTCCTCCATAAGGGGTTACATATTGATGCCATTCAGCGCTATCAGACATTATATGGTTAGGGGGTGAACATAAATCATCATCCACCTTTGTTCCAAGTGGATTATTTGTATCATCGCCATCCTGCCATGGCTGTTTTGTATCATCAACGTAAAGTCTGCATTGTCCTAGATTAACATCATAGGTTCTATATCCTTGGGCCATACCGAAATAAGGATAATTTAGATTACGAGCAATAGTTGCACATTGTTCCCAAGTATAAAATGCGCCCTCGTTTGGAACTATTAAATCCTCAAAATAATCAGGAGTCTTACCTTCTACATTTCTGCTAAAATCAGTTTCTTGATTGTTACCCGTCGTAATGTTTTCAGTGCGTTTATAACATCCTATGTATTTTTCTGTACTCACCACTTTTGAATTTGCCGTGTTAAATTTCATCAAAATTAGTTGAGAATTTTGTCTTATATTTCCAATCGCCTGCTCTACCTCCTCGGTTTTATTAGCTACTGTTAAAGTATTGTACTGTTCCTCAGACTGTTCTGTTAATGTTTTAGACTGTTCATTGTAATGATTAATCGCTCCCCAACCGGATATACCATATTCACTGGCTTTTACAACCGCTTCCACAAATTGTTCTATTGCCGTATCATTTGTTTTTATAAAAGTCACGATCTCGTCTTGATTCACATCCGTATTTTCAGAATTTTCTCTATATTTTTTATAAAAAAGCCTTATGACGTATATAAATAAACAAAACAAAATAAGCCCTATTATAATTAAAACCAAATTATTGGTATGTTTCATTTTATAATAAGCTATATATTTTTTTTTACACCTTAACTTATAAATATTTAAATCCCTATTTCTAGATTTTACCTAGAAGTATTCTATCCTGAAACTCTCCAAATTTATCAGCAGGGGGGCTACCCCATTGATAACCCGGTATTTTTATGTACCACTGCGCTTTCATAATCCATGCATTCATCCAGTCTATGAACTTATTATTAGATTCGTGTTCTTCTTTATAAGTTTTCCATTCATCTTCAGTTACTATAGAATTTTCTGTACGACCTTGTAATTGTTTTTCAAGTTTGTCTACTCTTCCTTGCGTCTCACCCAATCCCTTATGAATACCGTATATGTAATAAACTAATACAAGTAATATTATAACGACGGGGATTCCAATCATGTATATTGTTGCATTACCAGCCATTTTTATCTATTATAAATATTTTTATTATTTAAAAAATAAACATAAGGAAACATAATATATATACAATATATAATGGATACATTAATTCCAGCTATTTCAGCCGGTATTGTATCTAGTATAGTATGCAATCCTCTAGATGTTTTAAGAATAAATAAACAAATTAATAAAAAAATTACATTAAATAGACACACATGTTTCAAAGGTCTTTCATATGGGATTTATACAATAACACCATTCTGGGGATTATACTTTTCGATATACGAACAATTAAAAGCTAATAATAATTTAAATATACCAACAAGTGCTTATATATCTACATGTATAGCAAGTACAATTACAACACCTTTATGGGTTATTAAACAAAAAGCACAAACTGATAAAATGTATGAGGTATATAAAATGAAATTCAGTGAGTTTTACTGTGGATTAATCCCTACTTACATTCTAGGATTAACCTTTACTATTCAGATTCCGATCTATGAATATCTCAAAAGTAAAACAGATAATTCTACTTTTAATACATTTATAAATACATCTATTTCTAAGACTGTTGCCTCGACTATATTTTATCCACTTGATACTGTAAGAGTTGTTTTGAGAAATGGAGGAAATTTCAAAGGAATGAAAATACAACACTACTACCGAGGCATTAGTGTTTATCTTATGAGAAGTATACCTTATCACACTAGCGTTTTCTGTACATTTGAATTTGTAAAAAATTTAATGAATGAAAGTCCTTGTAAATAACAATCGGCTAGATCGTCTTTTTTCTTATTGCTTTCAAAAAAATCTTTATGAGATTTAATAAGATGTCTAGTATGAACTATACCTAAATTTTTATTTCTAGTGTATTTACTTTTAGCTTTATGTTCAATTTGAATATCACAGCATTTTAATTTATATTTAGCAGCATAAAATTGAATTTTAGCATTTCTCTGCTGTTCATGATTAATTCTAAGTATAAAATATACATATATAGCAGTTGAGATGTTTCTCATTTTAGGGTTGAAAGATGGCTGCTTTTCAAGAAGAATTACGTCAGCTTCTCTAAGGTGTTCAAGTTGATCTAATTCTTCTATAACTCTAAGGGTTTCGTTCGCACCAGAACAATCAATAAGGTTCCAATCTAAAATAGTTCCATCTACAGAATCTAACATGCAATATGCTAAATTTTTAATTCCTATATCAAAAGATAAAATTATCATAATATATTTTATTATGTTATTTTTTAAATAGATTTTAAATTCAATAAAGGCATTAAGTCTTTCATATCTTGTTTCTTTTTTTCCTTTTTACCTTTAATATTATTGATGTCATTGATATCCCATGATATAAATAATTTATTGGTAGCTAAAATAACTACGCAAAATCCTTCATCGGAGAGCTTAGCATATAAAAAATTAGTTACATCTCTTACGTCATATCTTGGATAACCAAAAGTATATCCCGGAACAGTATATATACATCTTAATTCACTGTGTTTAGATAAATGTGAAATTTTTTCAGTTAGTTTAGATAAAATTTCTGTTTTTAGAGCATTGTATCTATTTTGTTGTCTTTTTTGAGATTCTATAACATGTTGTAAACTACTCATTGCCTTACAATAAATACATTTAAAATTTTATTTTAAAAAAGCGCAGGAGATGTTTGTATTGTTTTTTTAATATCTTCATCTTCTTCTTCATCATCTTCATCATCTTCATCCGAAGAATCTTCAATAGATTCGCTATTTTTTACATTTAAATTTTCATTTTCATTTTCATTTTCATTTTCATTTTCATTTTCATTTAAAATTTCATTTTCATTTTCATTTAGACTTTGAATTTGTTCTGTAACAGGGGGAGGGATTAATTTAGAAATTTCTCCAATTGGTATATCTTTCTTTAATTCATTTTCATAATTAGATTCTAAGTCTTCATCAACGTCCTGATCATATAAATTGTCGTTATTATTCAATTCACCTAAAGGTTTTTCAAAAGGGTTTTCTTCTTCATCAAATGCACCCGATAGATACTCGTTTAGGATGTATTCAAGTGGAACTTGATTTGATATAGTATCTATAATAGAGGTACTTATTATTGTAAATAATTTCTCTTTATCACTGTTTATTATATCTGGATAATAATAAACCTTCTCCGATGTATTTATTATTATTTTATGTAGAAAGTTATTAAGATTTGGAACTTTTATTTTTATTGCTTTATCATCTGCTTTAATTCTAACACATGCCAATATCTTAACATGACTTACGAATATAGCGGTTATTAAATCCATTAAATAAGGATACTTCTGATTTATTTTTTGAAGATACTCTTCTAACGTATAATTAGACCATCGAGGAACTTGTTTAAGTTCTTTTTGAAAATTAGAATATGAAAGTTTTCTTCGTAAATTATTTTTTTGAGAATTTGAAAATACATTTTTAATCAATTCATATATCTCTGGTTGCAGAAGTGTTATCAATTGTTTAGTGTATTCTTCTTTAGCTGCAACTATCACATTAACATTTAATGTCTCAGACATAATGTATTTTTATAATACATATTTTATTTTAAAAACTGAAATTAAACAACAAAATTAAATATAAATTAATTGTAAACATGCCTTGTAAAAGAAGTGAAAAAACTGTAAACTGGGTTTTATCCAGTGATTTTATTAGTGAAATTAGAGAATCGCTTCATAAAGATAAGATTGAAATAGCTGGAAAAATATTATTCAAAGATGAAGAATATTGCAATAAAGACGTATGTAATAAAAAAAGTACAGAATTTAAAATTAATAGAGGTAATGAAGATTCAGTTGCAACTCCATATGGAATTGTTAATTTTCATACACATCCAAAACAATGTTACATAGATGCGGACACTATATATGGATGGCCGTCTGGTGAAGATATTCGTCAATGTATATCATTCGCCAAAAAAGACAATTTAACACATATTGTTTTTACTCTAGAAGGTGCATACATTATTAAAGTAAACAAAATGATAAATGGTACACAGACTAAGATGGTAGAGAGTATATTAAAGCATACACATAGATTTAGAGGTCGTAACCCTAAGAGACAAAATGATGAATTTCATGATATGATAAAGGTTTTAAGACTTCGTAAACAAACAAATCCGGTTAAAACATGGTTAAACCTTGTAAATAATTTATCTTTAAAAAATATATACAAATTGTACAACCATATGTTTAAAAAGAATTTATCTATACCCAATGATAATACTAGTGTATTTTCAGTGGAGTTAGTTAAATATGGAAAAACTATTAAGTTTAAAACTAATTACATTAGCGAAGTGTGTCATAGAGAATCTTTTCGGTAGATTCATCGGTAACGCAGAGTATTTCTGGTACTTCATAAAAATTAACTAAGATTCCTCTTTTACATTTTACATTTTTTAAATATTTTTTAAGTTGAACGGTTTCTTTATTCGTTAATTTAGTACTTTGAGACTTTAGTTCAATTATGAGTTTAATATTATAAGGGGCAATACACTGATATATAACTATATCAGCTCTTTCAAACCCGATGTATACACCACTGTAATGTATTGGAATAATAACTTCAGTTCCGCAATAATAACCCAATCTTTCTAATTCAATTCTTAGAGCATTTTGATATATATTTTCTTTATAAAAGTCGCCTAGTTCATCTTTTACTTTTTTTATGCATATAAGTACGTGTTGAATTATTTCATCCATCTACTTATTTAATTAAAGCAATCTTTAAATTGGATTATTTAAAATGTTATAGCATTTAAAGCATGTTCAACTTGATTTACCTTTCTCTTATGAGAACGTTCTTGTGGATTATGTATCATTTTTTTAATGGTAGTAAGATAAGTATTATGATATTCAGTTGATTGATTTCCATCAAAAACGGTAACATTTCCTAGAAGACCTGGCAATAGCCAGATATCATGATAATATTCGCACTCCAACAGGTAATCCAAGGAGATACCAGTCTCGCTGGGTCGGTTACGTTCCATTACTCTATCATAACAGTTTTCAGCAGAAGTTTTTAGATAGATGAATTTAGGTGTTGGGATATCTTCCATGAAATTATCAAACCACATTCTATAACATGAAAGTTCTATGTCATTAATTTTACAAGCTTTATGCAACATTTTTGTAAAAACATTAAAATCCGTATAAACACATCTTTCCGTAATTATAGCAGTGGCTTTAATTTCCTCAGCCCTTTTTATGGCATCCTTGAGTCTTGCTAGACGAGAGATGTATGCAGTCATTTGAAAACAAAATGCATAATCATAAGGGTGGTTATAAAACTGTTGCAATAAATTAATTCCATTACTGTCCTTTATAGATTCCCATACATCGACGGGTTCTTCAACGAAAATAATGTCAGGTCTATCGTACATCTGTGCACGACAGTAATTAAAAAATGTTGATTTCCCGGAGCCGATATTACCCTCAATGGATATGATCATTTTATAATTATATATACATTATGTTTTTAAATAAATTAAATCAGAATAAAGATATATCTTTAAGTTTATCTTTTAATTTATTTTCTATATTAAAATCGTCTATAGATATATTATGTTCTTCAAGATCTCTTATGGAGTATTCAATTAAATTTAATTTTTCTTCGGGTATTTTTATTTTAAATTGAGATATTTCCCATCTCACATAAAATGCAGTTTTTGTAAATATTATAACACAGCATTTTATAATGGCTATACCCAACATTTCATCTGGTAAGTTTGAATGTTCTATGGATTCGTTTTTATTTTCATAAAAATTAGAATTTTCATCATAAAAACATTTTAATTTTTTATCATCTATACAATCTCTATATAAAGTCTTACAATCATCAAGCGAGATGTTTTTTCCAAACCAGGATTCACTGTTTTTTGAAGTTTCTTTAATAACTTCTTCTCCTATCCAGGCTATGTCTTTTTTGGTTTTGGAGTCAAGGTCTAGAAGAGCTTTATTATTAGTTTTGTCCAATAATACTTTATTTTTTTTTACTTGAATGATAATGTCTTCATCATTTAATATTATTTTAGAATAGAATACACCATCTTGTATTTTTACAGGATTGTATACACTAAGTATAGGACTCATTGATTAATAGATGTTATTATTTTTTATTAATTTAATAAACGAATATGTATTATATTTATTTTATCATTAAAAGCTGGACAAGCTCATGTCTCCCATTGTTAGTCACGAATGAAAAAATTGCTTTACCGCCATATTTTATTTTTTCTTTTGTCGTGTTTTTACTATCAGAGTCAAAAATTTGATAATTAATGTCTTTACCCACGTAAATTAGAATAGAATCATTTGTATTTAAATTAGAATCTATGTTTTTAAAATTATATAATCTCTCAATGTATTTACTTAAATTAAGAAAAACACAATGATTTTCTGCATCTCTATTGACAGAGAAATTTAAAAAATTCTCATCTTCACCTAAAGAAAATAACATAATAGGACTTTTTATTTCGACTGGTTTGTCTTTATTTATTAATTTTTTATCATCATCTATTGCTAATTGAAGTATATCTATATTTTTATAAGATATCATCTATAGTATTATGATATATTATAATAATAGGTAGTTTAACGAAAATTAATTATACATTCCATAAGGAACATTGTTTAGCTTACCTTTCTTATTATCCTCGAATATATTCATAGCATGTATAAAATCGTCCAGTTCTATTGTATATTTCTGTTCTTTACCAAAATTTTTTCTACAGTTATTTATCATACTTTTTTCTACTATACTCGTTATATCTCCGCCGTTACCTGTAAATAAATTGTGTTTTTTATTTATAATATCTACTATATCAGATTCTTTACATGTAGTTTCCCATTCCTTTTCATTTACTATTTTATAAAAAATTTCAGCTAGTTCATTTGAAGAATAATTATCTATAGTAAAAGTCCACGGAAAACGTCTTCTAAGACCTGGGTTTATACTAAAAAAACATCTATCAAGTTCTTGTTTATAACCGGCAATTATACATACAATTTTATCATAATTTTCTGTTAAATACTGATTTATTGTATCAACACATTCCTTTGCATATATATCTTCACCAGATGTACTACCAATAGAATACGCTTCATCTATTAAAACAACTCCTTTTTTACAACGGTCAAGGGCTTTTGTTGTTTTAATAGTTGTACCACCAAGATATTCAGATATTAAATCAGATCTTTTTAAAACATTAAATTTAATTTTCTTAAATATACCAATCTTTGCATAAATTTTAGATAAAATTCCAGCCACTGTTGTTTTACCAGTTCCCGGGGGACCTTCTAAAACAGTATGTAACATTATTTTTTCATCTATATCCTGTATAAAAAAAAGTATTTGCTCTAACAATTGAATTTTGAGTTTTTTTAATCCGGTCATTTTATTAAGTTCTTCTAAGTCTGAGAGTATATCAGGTAATAAATCCATTTTTGATGGATAATATTTTCTTAGACGCTTCGGTGGTAATTTTTTTTTATCATAATCGTTTATCATGTTAATTAACGAGTCTAGTGTTTTTAGATCATAACAATTTATATCAAAAACATCTTCATCGAGTTCATGTCCTAATTTTCTTTTCATGGTTTATTAAACAATATATATTATTTTCTTAAATCTATAATGGACGAGATAGTTCAAAATATAATAAACGAGATATCAAAAGAAGAAAATATAAAATTAGAAAAAGTTATAAATAATTATTGTAAACAGCTCAAGAAATGTTTTAAACATTATTACAACGTATACGGATTAGAAGACTATAAAATGAATAATATAGATTATATGATATTATATAACATATGGAAGACTTTAAAAATGAAGGGATGCATAGAATCTTATTTGATTATAATGTATTCTTATTATAAATTAGAGGA
>MDSX01032485.1_pt1 | contig 10908 bp, 7 predicted proteins | sample 811141 | NCBI WGS metagenome assembly MDSX01 (sample SAMN05326642, study PRJNA326480) | marine metagenome | isolation source: seawater | place: Atlantic Ocean: South East | collected 2010
AATATTTGCTATTATATTTGGGAAAATTTCTGTGCCTTTTGATATATATGTACCATCTACGATTTGGATATCATATAAATCTGTATCTACGACATTAAGATTATGAGTTTCTTCGACTATCCAATATAAAGAGCCTGTGAAAATCCGTTTAGCACTTCTTTTTCTTTTATTTGCTAGCAGGTCTGTCGAATAGTAAACGATGCCACCTGTAGTTGTTTTATAAGTTTCCTCATTTAAACACGCAATTGTCTGACCATGTGTTATTTGTTCACTATTCTTAACGTGTAAGTTAAACATTAACTCGGAATCAGCTGTTTTTATTTTTAAGATATCAGCTTTACCGGGCGTCTGAAAAACAGTACCATTTTCTAACACCATGGAAGAATTAATTATTTCAACTTCATTTTTGTTGATAAAATTACGCAGGTTAACAATACCAGCGTATTTATTAATAATTTTCTTACTGGCTATAGTGTCATTCGTTCTAATTGATTGCCCAATTTTTACATCTAACTTGGAAAAGCCTTGAAGGATCGACTTAGTTCCATACAAAACCCAAATTAAACCAGTGTTTTTACTAATTTTTTTTGTAGCTCCTTCACCATCAATACTTTCTTCTAACTTAATATTTTGGAGAAAAACTTCCCCAGAAACTTCTGTATAAATATCTTTTCGATCTTCTTCTAAAATCAGGTTCGCGTCTTTTTTAATTTCTGCAACAACCTGATTACAATATACTTTTTGGTTATCATTTGCCAAAAGCATGGCCCCTTTTGGAATATCAAGAGAACAGCTAGTGCCAGTTTGGTTTTCGATTTGTAATTTTACAGCCTCATTTAATGAAAAACCTTTTTCGCCGTGTATTGTTCTAACTAAAGAAGTTTTTGCTGTTAGTTGGTAACTTAAAGTTCCTGAAAACGGAGCACGAATCTGTTTTGTTAAATCACCAGAAAAAACACCACCAGTGTGAAATGTTCGCATTGTTAATTGCGTTCCTGGTTCACCAATGGATTGGGCTGCCAAAATTCCAACCGCCTCACCAAGGTCAATTAATCTTGAATAGGATAAATGCCAACCATAACAGTGACGACAAACTGAACGTAACGCATCACATGTTAATGGTGAACGTACTTCAACATCAGTAAGATTGTACGTTTTAATGGTATTAATTAATGCATTATCAATTTCTGTATTTCGTGGAAAAACTTTATTTTCAGCCTCGACTGTTAGTGGCTTAGCTAATAGTCGACCAATAAGGCGGTTTTCCAATGATAATTCTGTTTTATATTTATTAAACAAATCATCTAATGATAAACTTGAGTACGTTATACAATCCTCTTCTCGTACAATAATGTCTTGGGCCACGTCAACAAGGCGTCTAGTTAAATAACCCGAATCGGCAGTACGAAGAGCTGTATCAACAAGTCCCTTTCTAGCTCCGTATGAGGAAATAATATATTCTGTAACATTTAAACCTTCGCGAAAATTACTTTTAATCGGTAAATCAATAATTTGGCCTTGGGGGTCAGCCATAAGACCTCTCATACCAACTAGTTGACGCACTTGCGAAATATTTCCTCTTGCACCAGAAAAAGCCATTATATAGAGAGGGTTTAAAGGATCACTCTCCCGAAAATAGGTTAGTACTTCATCCTTTAAGGTATTGTTGGCATTATTCCAAATATCAATAACTTTTTGAAAACGTTCAACTGTTGTAATACTTCCACTACTAAAACTTTGCTCTGCCGTATCAACTTCGTTATTTGTTAAACCTATTAGTGACCTCTTCCGAAAAGGTACACGTAGATCCTCAACACTTAAAGAAATACCTGACATTGTTGCATAGTGAAAAGTCAAATTTTTAACTTTATCAGCAATAATTGAGGAACGAATAACACCGTAGTTATGAAAAGTTAAATACATTAACCGTTGCAACTTTTTTTTATTAATTACCTCATTAGCAAAAGCAAGCTTAGTGTTTACCTCGTTAACCATGTGTAAATTTATTAATTATTTAATTATGCTCAAAGGATTGATTTAACAAAATTCGTCCTGGCGTTGTCTTTAGATAAATCTGAAGTAAATTCCCATCAAAATCTTTTTTTATTTGATAATCAGCATTCGTATAGATAATACGATTATCAAACTTTGTTTCAATAAATTTAGAATTTGCTTGAAGAGAATCCACATCAAAATCGAATAAATCACAACGAACCCAAACAAAGGTGTGTAAGCTCAAGGCTGCTTGTTTATATGCAACAATAACGTCATCAAAGCTATAAAAATACTGAGCTGTTTCCGTTTGTTGCGTTGGGTTATTTGCAGTTAGATAATAACAACCAAGAACCATATCTTGACTTGGTGTAAGAATTGGATCACCTGTAGCTGGTGAAAGGAAATTATTCGGCGCAAGCATTAACATTCTTGCTTCGGTCTGCGCTTCTAAACATAAAGGAATGTGTACGGCCATTTGGTCACCATCAAAATCAGCATTAAAAGCGGGACAAACTAATGGGTGAAGTTTAATTGCTCGGCCTTCTACAAGTATTGGCTCAAAGGATTGAATACCTAAGCGGTGTAATGTTGGAGCTCGATTTAATAAAATAGGGTGGCCGGACATTACCTGCTCTAAAATTTCCCAAGCTAGGGTTTCATTGTTTTGTATAATGTTTTTGGCGGCCTTTATATTGTTTACTAGGCCTTCATATATTAGACGATGAATAACAAACGGCTGAAATAGTTCAATTGCCATTTCACGAGGTAAACCACACTGGTTTAACTTTAATTCTGGGCCAACAATAATAACAGAACGGCCAGAGTAATCAACACGTTTTCCTAGTAGGTTTTGACGAAAGCGGCCTTGCTTCCCTTCAATAATATCCGATAAGGACTTCAAGGGTCGATTATTTAATCCAAAAACAGCACGCCCACGTTTTCCGTTGTCTATAAGAGCATCAACTGCTTCTTGCAACATTCGTTTTTCATTTCGAATAATTAATTCTGGTGCCATAATCTCTTGTAGACGAGCTAATCGGTTATTACGATTAATTACTCGTCGATATAGATCGTTAAGATCTGAAGTCGCAAAACGGCCACCATCTAATTGAACCATTGGTCTCAAATCTGGTGGTAAAACAGGAATAATATCTAAGACCATCCAAGATGGATTTGAACCTGAAGCTAAGAATTGACCAATTACACGTAGACGTTTAATTAATTTTTCACGCTCCGGATCTTTCGCCGCTGGTATTAAGGCACGAAGTTCACGAGATTCCGTTTCTAAATCAATGTTTAGAAGAAGTCTTTTAATAGCCTCCGCACCAATACCAATTTCAATATCACTTGTATCCGACTGCGTTGCATCAAAAACTTGCCAGTCAGTTTCAACTAATAATTGCTTATAGGAAAGATCACCACTTTTACCGGGATCAAGTACAACATATGAATTAAAATAAACAATTTGCTCCAGTTCTTTTAACGAAATGTTTAAAATTAGTGCAATCTTACTTGGACGACCTTTAACATACCAAACATGCGTAACAGAAGAAGCAAGTTCTACAAATCCAATTCGATGGCGACGAACATTGGATTCAATAACTTCAACACCACATCGTTCACAAATAATACCTTTATACCTTACGCGTTTATATTTACCACAATGACACTCCCAATCATTTACAGGACCAAAAATCCGTTCACAAAATAAGCCACCCATTTCGGGTTTTAGTGTCCTATAGTTAATAGTTTCTGGTTTCGTAACTTCCCCTACCCGCTCACCACTTGGCAATACTCTCTCACTCCAACTCCGAATTCGAGCAGGGGATGCTAAATTAATTTTTACATAATCAAATGACCTTTCTGTTTGGAACATAAATTAAGTGCTATTTTAATTAAATTGTTTGTCAAAATTATCTGGGTGATCACCCATTAAATTAATTTCGTAGTCTTTTAAACCTTTGTTTTGGTAAACATCTAATTTATATGTAGCAACATCTAAACATAAAGCTTGTAGTTCTCTCATTAAAACTTTAAACGATTCAGGTATGCCTGGTCGTGGAATTGGTAAACCTTTTACGATTGCATTTAAAGTTTCATTACGGCCTTGCATATCATCTGACTTGATTGTTAATAATTCCTGTAGCGTGTAAGCTGCACCAAAAGCTTCAAGAGCCCAAACTTCCATTTCCCCTAATCGTTGGCCACCTTGTTGAGCTCTACCACCAAGTGGTTGTTGAGTAACTAAAGAATAAGGTCCCGTTGAACGGGCATGAATTTTATCATCTACTAAGTGAACTAATTTCAACATATAAGCACACCCAACTGTGATTGGGTTTTCAAAATTTTGACCTGTTCGACCATCTCTTAAAACCATTTTACCTGGGTGTTGAGAAGAAAAAATCCAGTCCTTAGTTAAAGAAGCTTCTTTTAATTTTTTATTAACTAATGCTCGAGATGCTTCAGAACCATGCATTTCATCAAAAGGCACAACTTTAAATCGAACATTTAAGTTGTCTGCAGCTAGACCAAGAAGACATTCAAATAGTTGGCCTACATTCATTCGGGATGGTACACCTAATGGGTTTAGTAAGATATCAACTGGAGTACCATCAGGTAGATAAGGCATATCTTGTCGCGGTAAAATTTTTGAAATAATACCTTTATTTCCATGGCGGCCAGCCATTTTATCACCAATTTGGATTCGACGAGTTTGCGCAATATAAACTTTTAGTATCTCATCTGTTCCTGGAGGTAGATCATCACGGTTACTACGAGAAAATATCTTCACATCTAAAACACGTCCACACGTACCATGAGGTATTTTTAAGGAAGTATTCCTTACGTCACGAGATTTTTCACCAAAAATCGCCCTTAATAACTTTCCTTCTGGAGGGTAATCTGATTCTCCTTTGGGTGTTAGTTTACCAACTAAGATGTCGCCGGAATCAACCCACGTCCCAATTTTAACAACACCGTTTTTATCTAAATTTCTAATTGAATGTTCACTAACATTGGGAAGGTCTCGAGTGATTTCTTCCATTCCTAATTTAGTTTGACGAACTTCAATTTCAAATTTTTCAATATGTAACGAAGTGTATAAATCATCATATAGCAAGCGCTCACTAATAACAAACGCATCTTCGTAGTTATAACCTTCCCAAGGCATATAAGCAATAAGAATATTTTGCCCAACAGACAATTCCCCACCTTCCGTGGAAGCACCATCAGCAATAATTTGACCGATTGTAACTTTTTCATTAACAGAAACAAGCGGGCGTTGATTAATACATGTGTCTTGGTTTGAACGTTGATATTTAATCAAATTGTAAGTAAAAGTAGTATGATTCTTATCTTTTACAATAACTTTAGTGTCCTTGATTTGCGTTACCTTACCACAACAGATACTTAAGACAGTCATGCCAGAATCACGTGCTGTTTGCCCTTCGAGACCTGTACCCACTAAAGGCGCTTGAGGATATAATAATGGCACTGATTGACGTTGCATGTTCGATCCCATTAGTGCTCGGTTTGCATCATCATGCTCTAAAAAGGGAATTAAGGCTGTTGCTAAAGAAACTACCTGGATTGGAGAGACGGCGATATAATCTACTTCTGTCGATGGAACTTGAACTAGTTCTTGTCTGTAACGAACTGGAACACTTTGGCTTTGAATTAATCCACTTTCACCAATTTCTAAATCACCGGCGGCTAAACGGTATTTATCTTCAGTGGTTGCATCTAAATAAATTGGAAATGAATCTTGTAAAACTTTTCCATCTTTAACTTTATAGAAAGGAGTTTCAATGAAACCATAAGAATTTACCCGACCGTATGTAGAAAGGGAACCAATTAAACCAGCATTTGGACCCTCAGGCGTTTCAATTGGGCAAATTCGACCATATTGGCTTGGGTGAATGTCTCTTACGGCGAATCCAGCTCTATCACGCGTAATTCCTCCAGGTCCCAATACTGATAACCTACGTTTATGAGTAAGTTCAGCTAATGGGTTCGTTTGATCCATAAATTGCGAAAGGGGGTTGGAACCAAAAAATTCACGAATCGACGATACTAATGGTTTGGGGTTAACCAAGACGTTAACACGTAAATATTTTTGCTCACATATAGTCATGCGTTCTTGAGCGATACGCTCTAAACGGTTTAAACCGATACGTATTTGGTTTTGGAGAAGTTCTCCGACGGAACGAATTCGCCTATTTCCTAAATGATCAATATCATCTTCTGCCGTTGGTGACAATCTAAAGTTAATCAATTCGTCGATAATAAACAGAACATCTTTAGACGTTAGAATATGAATGTTATTTTCAATATCTAAATTTAAACGTTTATTAATTTTATAGCGACCAACACGGCCTAAATCATAACGCTTGGGATCAAAAAATCTGGAATATAAAATTTGTTGTCCAGCTTTAAATGTTGCGGGTTCACCCGGACGAAGTTTATTGTGAACTTCTAAAAAAGTATCCTCTAGAGAAATGGATTCATATTCTTTAAACGTTTTTTGAAAATACTCAGGGTGTTTCAAAGTATTAAAAATTTCTTGATCAGTAAGACCAACTGCTTTTAAAAAGATATACGCTGATATCTTTTTTGCCTTATCTATTTTGACGTGAATAAAATCATCTTTATCAATTTCGAATTTAACCCACGTACCGCGGTTGGAAATAAGACTTGCAGTGTAAAAACGAAAATTTTGTTTATCTGTATCCGTTTTGTAATAAATCCCTGGACTTCTAACAATCTGATTAATGATAATACGTTCAATTCCGTTTACTAAAAAAGTTCCTTCATTTGTCATTAATGGAATGTCGCAAAGAAGAACTTCATTTTCAGTTGTTTGGGTTAAATTATTTAAATAAATCAGCTGTGCAAGTGTATAAATGCGAACACTATAAGTGGTATCTCGGCGTTTGGATTCAGCAAGACTATATTTAGGGTGTCGAATCTTATAAAATTTCGAGGATAAATTTAATTCTAATTCATCCATATAGTCACGTATGGCCGAAAAATTTTCTAGCTCTTGAATAAAGCCTAATTCAAGAAACCAACAAAAACTTATACGTTGAGTTTCTAGTAAGTTCGGTAATAGATATTTATAAACATTTTTCTGTACGCTAAACATTTTATGGGTATTTACTTCAGAGTTTAACAAGTAGAATATTTATTGGCATACTTAATTACATAAGGAACCTAAAACAATAAGAGTAAGCTACTTAACCGTAAAATCATATTCATCAAAACTAAAGGAGAAAGTTTCTATCCATATAGAAAAATTGGGTATTATAAGTACTTTTGAAAAATATAACCAACCCCACGAATGGTTAAAATTAGGTCTGGGTTGGACGGATTATTTTCTAACTTTGAACGAAGTCTGGATATATGAACATCAACTATTCTCGTATCTACATATCTTTCTGGAGTGTAACCCCATAAGTTATCAAGAATAGTTTTACGTGAAAGTTCTTTGCCAGCATTGTTAATTAATAAATCTAAAAGCTTAAATTCAATATTTGTTAATTTAATAAATGTAGAATCCTTCAGGACGCTTTTGTTAATTAGGTTAATGTATAGGTTACCAAAATTGAAAATTTTTGGTTTGGTTTTGGGGTAAGTTTGAAAGTCGATAAAGGGCCTTTTTAAAACAGAACGTATTCTGGCCTCTAATTCTTGTGGTGAAAATGGTTTTATCATATAGTCATCTGCACCAGCATTAAGCCCCATTACACGGGCAGACATATCGTTTAGAGCTGTTAGGATAATTATAGGAGTTTGATACTCTTGTCTAAGTTTCTTACACAATTCGTAACCATCGACTTTTGGGAGTAGGATATCTAAAATTATTAAGTCAGGGAGCTCCTTAGAAACAATAATTAAGGCAGCTTTAGCCGTTGATTCCAAGAAGACACTGTAACCAAGGGCGGTAAGACGTCGACCTAATAATTCTCTTGTTGTTTCCTCAGAATCAACAACTAATATTTTTTTGTTGTATTTTGTCACTTTACTAGCTTAATCGGGCCCTTGATAGACGATGTTAAGGTTCAAAAAGTTTCAACGAAGCATTGATTAAAAAAAAAATAAAAACTATCCAAAGATAAGTCTAACAAAAATACCGCTAGTTATGGTATTATTATAATTACTTATATGCAAATAGGCGAGCGTAGCCAAGTGGTTAAGGCACTGGGTTGTGGTTCCAGCATTCGCGGGTTCGATTCCCGTCGTTCGCCCTTTATAACTACTCAGTTTCTAGAAATACATTTAAATACTTTGCTATTGTAATTGCTTCATCTTCAATTTTATTTAAAGCTCGAGGCTGTTCAATACCAGTTAATGGTATTTCACGACTATCGGTTAAACAAAGGAGTAATTGACGCTTTGGGTTTAACCCTTCTTTTATTCGCATTTTTATAGACTTTATTTCCTCAAAAGGGAAAGTGAATACTATCTCACGATTCTTTCCAGGAAAACCTTTTCGATAAAGTTTTACTTGTTGGCGATCACGGTTATACTCGTTATAACCTGAACCAACATCCCACCAAACTGTTAAAGCTAAAAAAATGCCTAATATAGAACCTACTGTCCCGTAGAACACTAGCACTATACCTTGAGGAATAAAGGAAATTCCAGTTGAGTCAGAAAAAAATAATAAATTTGTTTTAAAAAAACTTGATAGGCCGGTAAGGAAAAATCCAAAACCACCTAAACTTACGGCGATAGACCAAAAAATATTATTAAGACTTCGTGATCCATCAAAGTAGGAAGTAAGTGATGAATTTTTTTCTATGTAATTCATGATACCTATTAATTTATAGTAAAAAAGTTATAGACTTGGTAAAAAAAGGTACCAAAAATACTTGTTCGTAGTTTTTATCCTCTTATACTTATGCCCTTAAGCGAACCCTAAACTTCGAAAAAATAGGGTTCGTTAATTGTTTAGAGATTCTTTAGATGCTTATCTCAAAGAAATAGAAGGGGTTAAAAATACGACCTGACTAGATAAGTCTGATTGTTTTTAAACCGTAGTAAATCCCTGCAGCTAAACTAAACATTAGTGTCATTAATAGGATGTAACCGATAAGAGTACTCATAGCGATGTTACTGTTAGATTCTACAAGATTAAAATTTTATATAGTACTAGAATACCATATCGTAATAAAAGTTTTATCTCTTCCTTTCTTATATACCTAGAAAAAATAAAACCTATCTTTATTTTTTTAAACCTTCAATAATACCACGCCAAACGAGTCCAATTACTTGTCCTAAAACCGTCGTCAATGTAAAACGAACGCTTTTACTAAGAACAAAAACTGCTTCATCAAAGCGGCTTATAAGAAAATCACTAATTTCAACAAAAATGATAGTCACTAAAGATAAATTTTTAAGAGAAAACAGTTCCTCAGAACGATTCGCGTAAATAATACGGCAATAAATACCCGTAGTTTTTATAATATAAATTTCATGGCGATTATTGTAAAGGTTAATAGGGCGTTGAATGTAACTTTTTATATACAATTGCCAGTTTAAATTATTTTTAAAACGCTCTAGATTACGCAAAGACAAAAACTTCGATCGGTATAAGATCTGTCGAAATGCATAAACTGATGAAAAGTTAACTAAGCTAAAATAAACAACACAATTGCTTATTTCCAATGCTAGGTTATCAATTAAGGCCTCAATGAAATTTTCTGATGCAGAGTTGTAAATAGGGTAATAAATAGAACGGAAATACGGTGAGTTTGGATCTATTAAAGAGAAAAACGGAACCTTAAAGAGAATCTCATTATCCTTTAAAACGTTTTTAACGTACAAAGAATTTTTTAAACTGGCAAGGTTAATTCTTACTTTGTAACCATACTTTTTTGATAAAAAATCTTCACAAACATTTTTTATGCACTCTAAAAAAAGTAATTCGCCCTTTTTTTTAAGAATACCTTCGGAATTAGGGTTATCTGATAATTTTGTATAAATTTCTTCTAGTTGAGAAACAGCAATTAATAACAACTCTTTTCTTACATCTTCTTTTAAAATATCAATTCCAAGAAGAACCTGATTTCCTTTTTTATTGCTGAAACTGATTTTGTATAAAGTTTTTGAAAAAACTTTTGTCGTAAAAATATTCTTATTATCTATGTCTATTGTTGTCGTCACTTTCGTCTGCCACAATTACGCTATATAAACTCTTAATAAAAATGAGAACCCTAGATAAAAAACCTTACTAAAGTCAAGATTTTATCTAGGGTTTAACTTCACTAAGTCTGGTGCCTAAATTTTAAAGTAAAATTTAGTACATTGCTAAGGAAAGTGTATCCGGCGCATAACGCTGGATTTCAATAATAAAAGCGGCTGTAAAACTCATCCAAGCTGTTATTAAAACAGGCGCTGTCGATAGGTACGTCAGAAGATTCTTATCCATGGGTTTTGCTTATTTAATTAAAAATTAGATAATTTAACGTGGCGATACTGTTACTTCATCACTAGGAACTAAAAGATCTCCAGAAACTAATTCTTTCCAAGCGGCAAATGGCCACATAAAGCTTGCCGACATCATACCAATTGCAACTGGCACATTGATAATAATTTCGTTTTCGTTTGGCTTATCTGTTTTTTTAGAAAACTGTAGATAACTACGACCAGACCAACCGATCCAACCAGCGATGTATAAGAAACCAATACCTGGGATAACGAATTCACCAGCATGACTTGGTCTTCCATCTGCAATCAGGTGAGGTAAACCATCTGCACCACATAGTAGACCTTGCTTTCCATACTTATCGAATCGAGCTTTAGTCCCATCTATTTGAGCCTGAAGGGCTAAGTAAGCAGGAGTACCTTCTTCATAATTTTCAAGGCGTGAAGATAGTTTTTTAACACTACCATCAAGTCTACGCTTAAATA
>MDSX01058458.1_pt1 | contig 10905 bp, 12 predicted proteins | sample 811141 | NCBI WGS metagenome assembly MDSX01 (sample SAMN05326642, study PRJNA326480) | marine metagenome | isolation source: seawater | place: Atlantic Ocean: South East | collected 2010
GTGCGGCGGCAAGCCTCGATGCTGGCAACCCAAATGCAACGATGCATGCCTCAATGGCTAAGCGGTTTGCCACGGATGTCGGCTTTAAGGTCTGTAATGATGCCCTGCAGCTTCACGGTGGCTACGGCTATATCAAGGAGTATCCGATCGAGCGGCATCTGCGCGATGTCCGCGTGCACCAGATTTTGGAAGGAACCAATGAAATTATGCGTTTGATCATTTCTAGGAAGTTGCTCGACGGATGAGTGTCGAACCTGAAATTATTTTTGATCTGCGTGATGGCATCGCGGAAGTCACGCTCAACCGACCGCAAGCATTGAACGCGCTGACGCTTAATATGGTTCGTATTCTCGACTCGCAGTTGGCGGCCTGGGAGACGGACGATGCGGTGTGCGTCGTCGTCGTACGCGGGGCGGGGGATAAGGCGTTCTGTGCCGGTGGTGATATTCAGAAACTTTATGACGGTGGTCCAAAGAGTTTGATAACCCAGGAATTCTTCCGCGAAGAATATCGCCTCAATTGGCGTATACACAATTATCCAAAACCTTATATCGCGATTATGGACGGAATTACTATGGGCGGCGGTGTTGGACTTTCCGTTCATGCGAGCACGCGGATCGCTGCCGATAATACAATTTTCGCGATGCCGGAAACTGGGATCGGTCTTTTTCCGGATGTGGGTGGAAGTTGGTTCTTGCCACGATTGCCGGGCGAGCTCGGCATGTATATGGCAATGACCGGTGCACGGCTCAAATCTGCCGACTGTGTCTATGCGAAAATTTGCGACGCGTATATGCCAAGTGACCGGCATGACGAATTTGTTGCGGCACTGCGGGCCGGTAAGGGAATCGGGAATGTACTTGCTTGTCTCTCTGTCGCACCGGGCGAAGCGGCGTTGGCTGAAATTCGTGACGCTATAGACCTTTGCTTTTCCGGTCGTTCAGTTGAGGAAATTGTTATGGCGCTTGAAGCGGATGGGAGCGAATGGTCAACGAAACAGTTGGGGATCATGGCAGGAAAATCACCAACGTCACAGAAGGTGGCTTATCGTCAATTGCGTGCGGGTGCCGCGCTCGACTTCGACGGCTGCATGGTAATGGAGTATCGGATGTCGCAGGCCTTCATGGAAGGCGGTGACACCTTTGAGGGTATTCGCGCCGTTGTCGTGGATAAGGATATGTCACCGAAATGGTCACCTGCTTCGTTAAGTGACCTTTCCGATGCAGATGTGGCGCGATACTTTATTTCGCTTGGTGAACGTGACTTGACCTTTCCGGATTAGGGGTTGGCTCTTAAAATAACGGCTAAACATTCCGTTCTGCGGGATGCGGCGACTGAATTGGGAGAAAAAATATGGCAAAAATCGGGTTTATCGGCGTAGGCAATATGGGCGGACCCATGGCTGCTAATCTGATAAAGGACGGCCACGAAGTTAAGGCCTATGACGTTGTAGGTCAGACCCTTAGCCGGATTGTGAACGCAGGCGCCATTCAGGCATCGGATCCGGCAGATGCTGTCAGCGATGTCGAGGCAGTCGTCACAATGTTGCCGGCGGGCCAGCACGTGAATGACGTTTATGTGGGTGCTGGTAAGGTTCTCGGTAATCTGGCCCCAGGAACGCTGCTTATCGACTCATCAACGATTGATGTCGCCACGTCGCGGGCGATGCATGCCGCGGCGGTGGATGCCGGCTATGACATGCTAGATGCGCCGGTCTCTGGTGGTGTGACTGGAGCAGAAGCTGGAACCCTTACAATTATGTGCGGCGGTTCCGACGAGGCCTTTGCCCGCGCTAAACCCTATCTTGATGTCATGGGTAAGAACATCTTCCATGCGGGAGGGCCCGGTGCCGGGCAAGCGGCTAAGGCCTGCAATAACATGCTGCTAGCGATTAACATGATCGGCCTTAGTGAAGCGTTTAATCTTTCGGATGCGCTCGGCCTGGAGCGGCAGACCTTGTTTGATATTGTCAGCACAGCATCGGGCGGAAGTTGGGCGCTGTCCAATTACACGCCAGTCCCCGAATTGGTGCCGACGACACCTGCGAACAATAACTTCAACCCGGGCTTTACTGGTGCAATGATGCTAAAGGATCTCAAGTTGAGTCAGGATGCGGCGCAGAGTTTGGATGTTTCGTCTCCGCTTGGCGCCGCTGCTACGATGCTTTTTAGCCTTTACTGTAACGAGGGTCACGACGCCGACGATTTCTCGGGTATAATTCGTATGCTTCGCGGTAAGAAAGTTGATTAGCGCGTAGCGTTTGTGTTTAGCATGAAATGTGGTAGCTAGCCGAAATTGGGTTTCAATTCTTTGGTGGTATCGGCGCCGATGTATCTTGATTTTTTACATTTGAAGATAAGTTTAGGGTGCTAGCGAGGGCGGTTGTGATGAGCAGTAGAGCCGCAGCTTCCTGCCATCCCACCTTCTCGTGAAGGATAACGACCCCGGATATTATTCCGACCATTGGGACTGGCAGCAGGCCTATCGTAGCGATGGGCGCGGGAACCATTTCAAGTACTTTTATCCATAGAACAAAGCCAATCATATTGCCGATAAGGACTGTATAGGCGACAGCACTGGCACCAAGTAGCGTAAATTCAGTAAAAGGGTTCTGATCGAATATTGGCGCTAGCATCAGGAGTGGTATCCCGCCAAGTAGCATCTGCCAGCCTGCCAGAACAAAAGATGGTGTGTGCCAGGTACGCTTCTGTAAATTTGCCCCGATGGCGAAACATGCCGCCCCACTCAGCATAGCAAGCACACCAAAAGGTGATTCACCAAATGCTTGGAAATCCTGAGCTGACAGAACGATAACCATGCACATGCCGCAAAAAAGAGCGAATAATCGGGCTGCCGTGATGCGATCACGACCCATTGCATATGCGATTACGAAGGTGAATAACGGATGAGTATAAGCTAAGATTGTCGCGCGGCCTGCACTCAACATGGTGAGACCAAGGCCAGAAAAATAGAACCAACCTGTTACATTGAAGAGCGCGCAAATTAACGCAATACGAATTTCCTGTCGATGAAGCTTGACCTTATGACCCATTATGGCGGCAAGGGCGAGGATACCTACGCCGCTCAGGATGGCAGTCATCCAGCGAAATGTTAGGACCGGAAGTTCGATTACGCCAAGTTTCATAAGAGGCCAGCCTGAGCCGAATGCAAGCGCAATCAATATAAGTAGCAAAAGGGCTTTTGCAGGAATAGTTATCCTATCGCTATTGGTTTGCACGCCCACACCCTTCATAAACTGAAAATCGTAATGCACTATAGGGGAGGGTCGATAGGGGGCAATGGGCGATGGCCTCACGCCTTATTTGGTGTGACGCCCGGCATTCCAAGCACAATATCGAATTCTCCAAGCTTGGCGTTTTTATTGGGCGCATTTTCGTTAGAATGAAAATTAACAATGACCCGCTCGCGGGCGGCTTTGCTTGGCAAATTATTTAAAAGTAAGTCGTGTTTATTGAGTTCTTCTCCTTCAAAATACATTTGTGTCGACCAAAGTGTGCCATCTTTAGTAATCACCGCGAAATGTATATGCGGTGGACGTATCCATTTTGAACTATCAGGGTAGGGTGCGGGTTTAATGCTTCGAAAACGATAATGACCGCCCGGACCGGTGAGTGTGTGACCAAAACCCAAAAAGTTTGGGTCAATAGGCCGCTTAGAGTTTTTTTGGAGTGGATGGTTATACCGGCCGTAAGCGTTTGCTTGCCAAATCTCTATGCGCGCGTCTTTGATAGGTTTTCCGGTCTGGTCGATGAGACGTCCGCGGATATAAATAATTTCACCATTAGCCCGTGATTGTGGGTCAAGGTTATAAAGAAGGTCGTTGTCGACAGAAAGCGGTTCGTAAGGATGGTAGAAAGGTCCAGCTGGTTGAAATGGTGTAGCCTCCAGCAATACTGCCATCGTTGGCCCTGTTGCCGATACACCAATGACTGATGCTGCCGTTATGCTAATTGACTTAAGTATATTTCGGCGTGAAAATTTGGATGCTATCATTTTTTTTCCAGACGTTTCACCGGTTATCCTTTTGAGTGTCCAAAACCTTACGTTTTGGGTTGGCGATTTGGCCACTTCGTTGGGGTATTAAGAACCGAATGAATTTCATAGCACTAAGTGACCTATCTCGTATTTTGAAATTTGCGCAGTGCCTGCTGCCTGATGAATACCGATTGAAGTACGGCGGTCACATAAATTTGCTTTACGCGAGCGAAGTCCAGGCCGCTTTTGATCCTGCAGGTTTAAGTTTGAAGATGCTGGTCGTAGAACGTCAGCTCGAGTTTATGGAAACGGTAGTGCTTCATAGTTACTGGCGCGAACGATATGAAAGAGATGATTTGGCGGTCTAAACTGCGTTATATTTCAACCCGATGAGAAATGAAGCTGAAAGTCCAATTCTATGAGCCGTTTGCGGGGAGCCGTCCTATTCGAATTTATTCGCATTGGTGCCTATGTAAAGGTGATTGCGGTGGATGAGCGCACTGGCACGGAAGTGTCTATGGTGGGCGACCCTTCGCGCAGTAGCGACTATTTAAAGAAAATCGCCATGCAAAAACTCGAACGCGTCATGGCCCGCAACGCGGAGAAGTCGAAGGATTTATACTGATAGGAAAAGGGCTATTCTTCGTCTGCGACACCGATGACATTTGCCTTGAGCAACGTATCGATTTCGTCATCGCCGTAGCCGACTTCCCGCAGAATTTCACTGGTGTGCTCCCCCAATCGCGGCGGGAGGCGATAAATGCCGGCCGGCGACTCTGAAAAGCGCGTCGACGGACGTGCCTGCACGAGCTTTCCTTCTGTCGGATGATCCAATTCTTTGAACAGCCCCACCTCCTTTAAATGCGGTTGCTCCGTGACTTCTTCAAGTTCCGCAAATGCGGTATGCGGAACGTCAATTTCAAGCAATAAGGTTTCCCACTCGGCGGTTGTTCGTTCCACCGCGATCTCGCTCATTTTTTTGTAGATACGGTCGATATTGCGGCCCCGCTCGACGCGGTCCCGCACCGCGAACTCTTCGATGCATTCAGGGTGCCCGACTGCTTCGAAGAACGCGCACCAATTATCACCTGAGTACGGTAACATGGTGATCCAGCCGTCCTTGGTGCGCACGGGCCTGCGTTCTTGCACGCGCTTGTAACGGGTCGGGCCGATCGGTGGCAAGAAGGCATGCCCGCCAAGCATCTCGATGCTGTTGAACGCGGCGAGTGTTTCCATCATCGGTACCTCGACGCTTTGGCCTTCGCCCGTCCGTTCGCGATGCAAAAGGGCGGCGGAAATTGCAGAACTCAACGCCACGGCGCAGAGTTTATCCGCAACTAGACTCGGCACGAATGCCGGCTCCGCCTCGGTCCCCAGCGCGGACGCAAATCCAGAGGCAGCCTGGATAATTTCGTCGAAAGCGGGACGCGCCCGCCATGGCCCGTCCTGGCCGAATCCGGTGGCAGACGCATAGATCAATTTAGGATTTAGCGCTTTGCAGTCTTCGTAAGAGAAACCAAGCCGTGCGAGCCCCGCCGGCCGGATATTGCTGACTAACACATCAGCGATACGAACCAAGCGCTGCAAGACGGCTTTGCCGTCCGGATGCTTGAGATCTAGCGCGATACTCCGCTTGTTGCGATTGACGGCCATGAATTGGCCGCTCATTCCTCGGTTTCGAAATTGGCCGGCCGTTCGCCAAGTGTCTCCTTCCAGACGTTCGATTTTGATAACATCGGCGCCCCAGTCTCCAAGGGTTTGGCTCGCATAGGGGCCGAAGAGGACCGTGCTTAGATCAAGGACTCGGAAACCGGTGAGCGGGCCCGTCGGGTCGTTGGTGGTGGTCATGCGTCAGAGATACCTGTCAGTCGGCGCCTGTTGTTTCCGGTGGATTTTGCAGAAGTAAATTTGGTGCGATAAACATCGATGACCAGCTGAGAAGTTAGTCTTTATTTCTTATAAGAGCGTTATCATGATGGGATTTCGGTCGCTTTTCGCGCCAGCGCCTCCAGCGGCGTTTCCATTCGACCGGCTTCGGCGAGGGCAGCTTTCCGGTCGACCGGGTAGGGGGTCTCGAACGTATCCGGGGGCGGCATGGCAGGCGCCGGATAGTAGGCAATTTTCCTCAATCTGAGTGGTTCTAACTGTTCGTTCAGCTTTTAATTAAACGGAATACTAAATTACAGTCCAGGCTAGACCGCGTGTCAATCGGGTGGTTGATAGCCTTTTGGCGGCCAGACGATAAGAGCGATTAGCGGATAGGCGAGCATCGAAATCCACAGGAATAGGTGGAATGAATTGATGTAGCCGATCGCCGTTGCCTGACGACCAACTTCGTCTGCTAGACTGGCTAGGCCCGGGGCCGTATCGGCGTTCCATTTCGCTGGCAGGTCTGGCGCACGCAAGCGTTCGCTGAACGGATTGATCCAGTGCACAAGGTCGCTGTAAGCAATTTTCTGTGTATGGAAGACGACGATAAAGCTGACGGATATGTAATAGCTGGACGCAATGCTCCGCATAAAGTGGAAGATTGCCATGCCTTCCGCCGAGCGGCGCGGGTCGAAGTTCGAAAAAGTGACTAATGTCATTGGGACCCAGAGACATCCAACGCCGAACCCCTGAATGACCATCATCCAAGCCAGGTCTGGGAGGGGTGCATTCATGTCGAGGTCAATCATTGCCCAGCCCGCATAAGTATGGGTTCCAAAGCCGATCAAGAAGAGCGGCCGTGGATCCCAACGGTGTGCGAAGGCGATCATGAGGACCTGGGCCAGCATGGTGCCGAGGCTGCGCGCGCTGATCAGCAAACCGGAGGTGAATTCGGGCACGTCCCGAAGTTGTTGGATCATTGCCGGGATCATGACCATTGGCGTGACGAACAACATGCCAAAAACTGTCGTAATACCAATTCCGAGAAGAAAATTCCGCTCTAGAAACAGCCTCAAATCTATGAAGGGGCCCTTTGCGGTAAAACTGTGCACCAAGAAGATCCAACCGAATACAAGCGTGGCCATAAACTCGAGGATGATCTCCGGGGAGTCGAACCAATCTTCACGCTCGCCCCGATCCAAAATGAGTTGGATGCAGGCAACGCAAATCGCGAGGCTCAAGAAACCTGTCCAATCGAGACTGGGTCGTCCTTTGCGCGGTGGATCGGGCTTGATAAAGGCCAAAACGCCGACAAGGGCAATTACGGCGATAGGGATTAGTATGAAAAAGACCCAACGCCAGGAAATTTCCTCGCTGACATAGCCTCCGATCAACGGTGCGAGTGTGGGTGCCACTCCAACGCCCATACTATAGATTGCGATGGCAACTCCTCGTTTTTCTCCGGGGAATTCATCGATGACAACGGACTGCGAAATCGGCGTTAGCGGCGAGCCAAATGCTGATTGAACTACACGCCAAATGATGAGTTCTGTTAGCGATGTTGAAAGCCCGCACAAAAGCGTAGCGATCCCAAACCCCACAGTACCCCAAAGCATGCAACGGCGGCGACCAAAGCGGTCCGAAATCCAGCCAGCGAGTGGAATAGTTACGGCCGTTGCAATCAGATTTGCAGTTACAATCCATGCGATCTGGTCCGGGCTAGCCGAAAGCGCACCTTGTATTTGTGGCAACGAGACGTTGGCGATAGTAATCGTTGTGGCGTAAAGGGTCGTCACCAACGTGCAGGTTATCAGAAGCAGCACTATGAATTCGCCTTAAAATCAATCTGGCTTCATTCAAAGCAATACAGCTGTTTCGAATTAACCGAATGAGTTTAACAATTTTCCGTTTGGGTCCGTTGAGCGGATTTGTCTTCTATGTTGTTAGAACAAGGGCCGTTCGTCCAGTCAGCGCAGGACTGAACAGCCATTCATTTTCCGGAACTTGCTGTCTGAAAAGCGTCTACTAACTATTTTGACATAGTATTTGGGAGAATAACCCATGAGGTTTGAGGATAATACAGCAGTGATTACTGCGGCTGGTGCTGGGATAGGTCGGGCCGCAGCTGATATTTTGGTTAAGGAAGGCGCGACAGTCGTAGCGGTTGATATTGACCAGTCACGAATTGACAAAATGATGGTGGAGTTGGCTGGAGAAGCAGGATCGGTTGACGGCCGCTGCATTGATGCGATGGACGAGGGGCAGGTTCGTGCTCTTATTGCTGACGTGGAAGCTAAATATAATGGAATTGATTTTTTGGTGAATGCTGTCGGCGGCAGCACCATCGTCGAGAACCCAAGCGTTCCAATTGAAGAAATGAGTTTCGAAGATTGGCAAAAGCTGATCAATTTTAATCTCACTGCAACATTTCTATTCTGCAACGCGGTTATTCCCGGCATGAAGAAAGCAGGTAGTGGTAAAATAGTCAGCCTGGCGTCGATTGCTGGCCGGGGGCTCAGTGTCCAAAGCAGCTCCGCTTACGCGGCGGCTAAAGGAGGGATTATTGCGCTGACGCGCAAACTCTCACTAGAACTGGGATCATCCAACATTAACGTGAATGCAATTGCGCCGAGCCTTACTCTGACGGAGAGGCTGATGCCGCATTGGCAGAAACGCAGTGCCGAAAGCCAAGCGGCTGAAATCGAGAAGGTGCCGTTGAAGCGCGTTGCAACAGCTGGTGACCAGGCTGGTGTGATTGCATTCTTGCTGTCCAAAGATGCGGATTTTGTAACTGGATTGACCATTGATGTGACAGGAGGCCTTTCATGAGCGATCGAAATAATACCGTCGGGTTCATTGGCATGGGTATGATGGGAGGTGGTATGGCCTCTAATCTGTTGAAAGCAAATTTTGATATGGTTGCCTATGATATTGATCCGGCAAAAAACGAGTTGTTTTCTGGGCTTGGTGCCAAGATTGCCAACGGCCCGGCCGGTGTGGCCGAAGGGGCGTCGACAATCATCTGCATCGTCGAAACGTCGTCGCAGGTTCGCGATGTGGTGCTGGGTGACGGTGGTATTCTGGAAGGCGCCCAAGAGGGTGACATCTTCGTCTGCAGCGCAACAGTCGATCCAATTATGGTGAGGGAGCTCCACGATATTTTGGCAGAGAAAGGCATTAACATGCTCGATGCGCCAGTCAGCGGTGGCGTGCCACGGGCTGAGTCGGCTGAGCTTTCGATAATTGTTGGTGGCGACATCGCCGTTGTCGATGCGTGTCGGCCTTATTTTGAGGCAATGTCGTCGAATATCTTTCATATGGGTGAGATCGGCCTCGGGCTCGCAATGAAACTTTGCAACAATATGATAACGCAGGTGACAAAGGTGGTCGCGGCCGAAGCAATGGCGCTCGGTACCAAGGCTGGACTTGACCCGCAGTCGATGTACGACGTAATCACTGTGAGTACCGGCAACTCGGACAGCTTTCGGGCGGCAGTACCGCGCTATCTAAGTGGTGATTTTTCACCAGGTGGCACGATAGATATATCGTATAAGGATCAGGAGCTGGAGACAGCATTTGCCAAGGCGCTGGGCGTGCCGATGTTTATGGCTGCCGCTTCACAACAGGTCTACCAAATGGCGCGAGCGGCTGGTTATAATAAGAATGATGGCAGCGTGCTTATTAAGCTTTACGAAGATATAATTGGAATTCAACTTGGACCGCGGAAGGATTAGCGCTTGATAACTCGCATTGGTGTGACGCGTAAATTTAATAGTCCTTGAAGTATGATCAAGGTTTGATGAGTTTTCGTGAAGCGAGGATTAGAATTCCGCACAAGAAAAAACCAGCGTAAAGCTGGCGTTTTCTTTACGCGAAATTCTAGATTTTACTGAGCTACTTCGGATCGCCCTAGCCCAATCTTCTTGGCAAACGCAGAGCGTTGCTTTGAATAATTTGGGGCGACCATCGGATAGTCCACGGGTAGACCCCATTTCGAGCGGTATTCTTCCGGAGAAAGTCCATAAACGGTGCGTAAATGACGCTTAAGCATTTTAAGCTTCTTACCGTCCTCTAGGCACACGATATAGTCCGGCGTAATGGAACGACGAACGGGAATAGCCGCTTTTTTAGATGTGCCGTTTACATGTGTCGTGACACCGTTGACACGACGCAGCGTACCATAGACCGTACTAATAACATCCGGGAGTTCTGTTGCTGGTAGCGAGTTGTTTCCCACGTAGGCCGCGACGACTTCTGCCGTCATGCGGAGAATTTCTTCCCGATCAGCTTTCTGCTGTGTGGCTTCCTGGCTCATTGCTAATGTTACCCAAGTTTTGGTGTTTCGTAATTTTAAATAGTTCTTATGTAATTTATTCACATATCTCAGTTTTAGAGTCAACTTTATTTGGTGAATTGTTGAGTAATATACTTCTGTTTGACTCTAAAGAGAAAAATAATTCTGATAAACTTTATACGAGTTCATGTTACTACATGTGCGAATATTTAAATTGGGCGCCCCAATATGATGTGTCACTCTCGATAAAAAATGAGTTTTCAACAATTTCATTGTTTGAAGAGTCGTGATTAAAGACAAATTAGAGGAATTTTCGAGACCTAGTGGCAGACTGGTCAGAAAAACCGATATATGGTATGAAATGTTGCAAGAATAAATGATACGACTAGTAATAAATAATTATTTAGGAAAGGTGCTGTTATATGGCGGCTGAAGTAATCGCCATAGCTTCAGATCATTCTGGAGTGGACTTCAAAGAAACCTTGAAGAAGGCTTTGGGAGAAGTGGGATTTCAAGTGCTAGATCTTGGCACTAATGACTATGAATCCGTGGATTACCCAGATTTTGCCGAGGCGCTCACCTTGGCAATTGGCAAAGGGCGAGCGGATAGAGGCGTGCTTATCTGCGGCACTGGTATTGGGATGTCGATAGCAGCGAACAGAAAGTCATTCATTCGTGCAGCCCTCTGTCATAGTGTCACAGATGCACGATTATCTCGCCAACATAATAATGCGAATGTGTTGGTA
>MDSX01046436.1_pt1 | contig 10904 bp, 7 predicted proteins | sample 811141 | NCBI WGS metagenome assembly MDSX01 (sample SAMN05326642, study PRJNA326480) | marine metagenome | isolation source: seawater | place: Atlantic Ocean: South East | collected 2010
CGAGCGGTCGCCGATTGACGTCGCGCGCGCGAACGATCGCCCGACGCGACGGCGTTGGACGTGCGAACGCCATGCGCGTGCGCGCGAGCGCGGACGACGCGATGCGGGTCAAGAAGCTTCAAAATGGGTCGGACATTCGCGGCGTCGCGCTCGACGGCGTCGAGGGGGAGGCGATCACGCTGGACGCGGCGACGGCGAGCGCGATTGGACGCGCGTTCGCGGATTGGTTGAGAGCGAGAAATCCAAACGCGAAGGACATCTCCGTGGGCGTCGGGCGCGATCCGCGATTGAGCGGGGAAACGCTCAGGGATGGGATGTTCGCCGGCATGGTCGAGGGGGGCGCGAGGGTGATTGATATGGGACTGGCGACGACGCCGGCGTGCTTCATGGCGTGCGTGACTGAGGGCGCCAAGTACGACGGGAGCGTGATGCTTACGGCGTCGCACTTGCCGTTTAATCGAAACGGGATGAAATTCTTCACGAGTGAGGGTGGTCTGGATAAACCGGATATTACGGATATCTGCGCGCGCGCGGCGGCGTACGTCGAGGCGGGCGTCGGGAGCGTGACGGCGCCGAGCGGCGTCGTCTCGGCACCGTTTTTACCGACCTACGCCGCGCAATTGTGCGATATCATTCGAAAAGGTGTGAACTTCACGGATAATTACGACAAACCTTTGACTGGGATGAAGATTGTCGTCGATGCCGGGAACGGGAGCGGCGGTTTCTTTGCGGATATGGTTCTCGAAGCGCTCGGCGCCGACACCTCGGGCTCGCAGTTTCTCGATCCGAATGGCAACTTTCCGAATCACAGTCCCAATCCGGAAGACAAGGAGGCCATGGCGGCGGGTGTACAGTGCGTGTTGAACGCAAAAGCGGATCTCGGGATCGTGTTCGACACGGACGTCGATCGAAGCGCCGTCATCGATTCGAGCGGCAAAGAAATCAACCGCAACAAACTCATCGCGCTCCTGTCTGAAATCGTGCTCAAAGAGAGCCCAGGCGCGACGATCGTCACAGACAGCGTCACGAGCGATGGCCTTCACAAATTTATCACCGCCAAGGGTGGGAAACACGTTCGATTCATGCGTGGATACAAAAATGTCATCAACAAAGGGAAGGAGCTCAACGCATCGGGCGTCGTGACGCCGTTGATGATTGAAACGAGTGGGCACGGTGCGATGAAGGAAAACTACGACTTGGACGATGGTGCATACTTGGCTGTGAAAATTATCATCGAAGCCGTACGCAGACGTCTGGCGAACGAGCCGTCGATAGGCCAAGTCCTCGAGACGCTCGAGGAGCCGCTTGAAGAAGCCGAAGTGAGACTTAAGATTGCCGATCCCGATTTTAAAGCGTACGGTTTGAACGTCATCGAAAACCTTCTCGCAGCCGTAAATGATCCTGCTCACTCTTTATTCGGCAAGTGTAAGCCGGCGCCGGACAACTACGAAGGCTTGCGAGTTTGCGTAGACGAGGGCGATGGCAGGCAAGGGTGGTTTCTCCTTCGCTGCTCGCTTCACGACCCAGTCATGGTGCTCAACTTCGAGTCACAAACGCAATGCGGCGTACAAACCATGGCGGAGGAGTTTGGGACTTGGATTCTAGACGAGAACTACGATAAGCTCGACGGGTCCGCCGTGTACGCACTCTACGACACGAAGGACTGTCCAATGTAATATCACGCGCTCTTCGCCGCGAATAATTTGCGCCTCTATCGTCATACGACACAGATTTCGCTTGGTTATAAAAACACGCGCTAATATCTACGTCACTATCGTTTAATCACGTTTGACACACGATTGTAAATGTATTTTTGTTTGTTTCGGAAACGACCGACGACTTACTGGCGGTAGCCTTGACGGTCGCCGCCGAAGCCACCGCGGCCACCGCGATCGCCGCCGAAGCCACCGCGGCCACCGCGACCACCGCGCGGGGCCTCGGCTTCGCGAGTCGGCGCGCGCGCGGCCTTCTTCAACGTGTTCGGCACGACGTCCGCCGACAAGTTCAAGTATTCGCGAAGGTATTCGATGCCCTCATCCGTCAAGTACCAGTAGTAATGTCTCCAGGAGAAGATCTCATTGACGAAACCCTTAGACTTGAACGATTGCATGAGCTTGATCACCTGCAAGTTCGGCACATCGATCGGGTTCTCACCCGACTGCCCCACCTCCGGGTGCTTCGGCAAGTTGTAATCCTTCTTGGCCCAAATGACACCCTCGGAGAAGAGCGCCTTGTAGACCTCGTTGCGGTTCACCTTCGGAATAAGCATGGCTGTAAATCTGCGATAGAGATTTGTTTATCAACGTCGACGAACGGGTTCGAACGACTAGAGGGTTGTGTAGTCGACCCTGCGCGAGAGTAACGATGCGCGCGCGATCGATGTCAGTCGTCTTTTCGCGCGCGTGTCGCGGTCACCAGCGTCGTCCACGCGTCGCGCATCGCTCGCGACATCGCGCGATGCGACGTAAACGCGATGCGCGCGCGCGTTCGCGCCATCGCGACGCGCGTACCTTGGCGACCGTGCGTCTGTGAGAGACGGCACGCGCCGTCGCGTCGCGCCTCAAAAGCCCTAGGAAAATCACACCGCGCGCGGCGCTCGCGTCCGACCGACCGTTCGCGCGCTCGTACGAGTAAACAGTGTGAAAATTCGAATGCGCGACAGACGGCGACGCGACATGAGCGCGGCGCTCGGCGAGAACGCGCTGCGGCGCGCGCGCGACGCGCGAGACGCGTACGCCGCGAATGGTTCGATCGCCACCGCGGTGTTTCTGGCCGATAAAGCGCTGTCGCTGAGCGGTGACGACGCGAAAGATGCGCTCGCGCTCGCCGAGCTGTTGCGCGTCGACGGACAGCATCGACGCGCGCTCGGCGTGCTGCGGCGCGTCGGCGAGTGCGGCGGTGGGAGGGCGCGGTTGTTGCGAGCGCGGTGTTTGTTCGCGCTGAAGGCGTACGAGGAGTGCGTGATGACGCTGGAGGGGGAGGACGAGGGCGGCGCGGCGGCGCCCGGCGAGACGGAGAAGCGGCGGTGCGAGCGGTTGGCGGATGGGAACGCGCGCGACGCGGCGGCGATGTGCGCGCTGCGTGGACGGGCGTATGAGGCCTTGGAGAACACGGTGAAGGCGTTCGAGGCGCACTCGTTGGCGCTGTCGTTCGATCCGATGTGTTACGAGGCGTACGAGGCGGTGCTCGCGACGCACATGTTGAGCGAAGAAGAGGAGCGTGTTTTCGTCGCTTCGTTGGACGGACACGAGGACGATGTGTGGATCAGGGATGTGTATGTGGTGATGGGAAACTCGCGGGAGGTGGATTCCGAGCTCGCGCGGGGTGCGGGCGAGGAGACGAACGCCACGGCGTCGACGTCCGCCGCGCTCGAACTGCTCAAGCACAACGGCGATGTTCGCATCGCGTGTGCGCGGCGTATGTATCAGCGCGGTGAATTTGCAGCGTGTTGCGCCGAGTTGCAGCGTCAGTTTGCGCTCGAGCCGTCTCGATTGAACGGGTTGCCTCTGTATTTTGCCACGCTCGTCGAGCTCGGGAAGAAGAACGATTTGTATCTATTGGCGCACTCCTTGGTGGACGAGTACCCGAAGAAAGCCGTGACGTGGTTTGCGATCGGATGTTACTACATGGCAACTCGCCAGTACGACGCCGCGCGAAAGTATTTCAGCAAGGCGACGAGCATCGACGCCTCGTTCGTGCAGGCGTGGATCGGTTACGGGCACGCGTTCGCCGCCCAGGATGAAAGCGACCAAGCGATGGCGGCGTACAGGACCGCCACGCGATTATTCGCGGGCACGCATATTCCCGTGATGTCCATCGGCATGGAGTACCAGCGCACGAATAATCTGAGCTTGGCGAGTCAATTTTTCCGCAAGTCGTTTGAGATTTGCAGCACCGACCCGCTCCTCTTCAACGAGTACGGCGTCTTGCTTTATCGCCAGGGCGAATACGTGAGTGCGGTCGAGAACTTCGAGCGCGCGTTGGATCTTGCACCGAAACCGGTGACGCATCGTTGGGAGTCTCTCGTCGTAAACTTGGCCCAAGCGTTGCGCAAGATGGGCCGTCACGACGAAGCCATCGAGCAGTTTCAATACGCTCTTTCCGTCGCACCGCGCAACGCGTCCACACACGCCGCGCTGGCGTTCACATACCAAGTCAAAAGCCGATGTACTGAACCAGTATCGTTGGGCTTGGCCATCGAACACTACCACAAGGCGCTCAGTTTGCGCTCCGACGACGCGTTTTCTCAGCACCACCTCGAACTGGCGCTCATCGATCAATCCGCGATCACGGTTCCCAAGCACGAAAAGGTGGATTTTGAAACCGCATTCCCCATCGGCGATCCTATCGCGGCGACTCCCGAGGCGCCATCGCCGCAGGGAGGTTTATTCCCGCCGCCCTCCCCGCGGAGCTTTCGCAGCACGCCCACATTCGGTCAAACGCCGTTTGCGAGCGCCGCCGTGGACGAGTCCGTCGACATGGACCAGTCCGTGGACATGGACGAGGGGGAGTGAGCGCGCGAACGTTTGCATCAAAATAGCGTAGCAACATCAATCTAGCTCGGCGGCGTGTTTTAATAGAAAATCAACCCGACGAATGACGACTCGAACCGCGCTCGCGCGCTCCTCTCTGAAATCGCGCGCCACTCTCGCGCGCGGTTCGTCGTGACCGACTAATCGGCGAGCGTCACGTAGACTCACATAGATCGTAGACACCATAGACCCCTCACGTTCGCCATCAAGCGCGATGCCGCCGAAAGAACAGCTCGTCATCACCGCCGAGGAGGAAGCCATCATCAAACAAAAAATTATCGAACAAACGGCGACGCTGCAACCCGGGAAGGATTACCCGCTCCGCAAGCTCGTCAAGACCTTTTTTGCGTTGAACGATGCGATCGATGCCGGTGGCGAGGGCCTGGACGCCGCTCAGGAGGCGTTTTTGACGGAATTAGACACGTATGAATTCAGCATGGGACGGTACTCGACCGTCGTCGCGGCGAATCGAACACAGATGGAATCGTACGACGACGAAGAGGAGGCCTTGGCGGCAAAGACGCGAGAGTTAAAGTCTCAGGACGCGGAGTTGAAGGGCAAGTTACACGAAACGGTGCGGGAACGGGCGTTTCGAACGGCGCGCGACGAAGCCGTGCGGGCGTGCGGCGAGTACCCGAGTCGAGCGGAGAGCGCGTCCATCGCGGAGGGCCTCAAAAAGGCGATCGCCGAAGAAACCGCGCATCTCGGCGAGTTGGACGTCGCCATCGAGCGCAAAAAACGGTGTTACGCGCTGCTGTTGAAGGTCATAGACGACGCCTCGCGCGCGTGAGCCGCCGCTTCGCGCGTCGCGGAATCGACGTCGCGTCGCGTCCGCGTCGCGTCCGCGCGACATCCATCTTGTAACATACCTTTAGTTCTTTTCGACATCGCCGGAGCCGCGCGTTCCGAGTCGACGCGCGCGCGGCGCGCGCGGCGGCGCGTTTCGGCTTCGCCGCGCCGTCTCCGCCGGCTGTCCTATCCACACGCGCCTTCACACTAATCCAGATCTCGCGCGCCGCAGACCACGACGCGGCGCTCTCTCGCGCTCGCACCCCGGGTCGCGCGAAGATCGTGAACGCGACGACCGCGCGCGCCATGGCGAGCGGATCCGTGCTCGTCATCGCGCCCGCGCTCGCGGGAATCTTTTTCGCGTTTTGGCTGTTCACGCGCAAGCTGAGCAAGATTTCCCTGCACCTCGCGCAAACCGTGCCTCGCCCGCAGAGCTCGAGCTCGTTGAGTCGTAGCGAACACTATTCCGAAGCGGAAGAGAGCGGGGATGAGGCGCTGATGCGAAGGATGGAGACCGGGGAGTCGTACGGCGGGGACGCGCTGACGAAGGTGCGGGTGATTTACCGGGACATTCAGGAAGGCGCCAAGGCGTTCTTGGCGGCGGAGTACAGGATGTGCGTGATGTTCATCGCCGTATTTGGGGCGGTGATCGCGGTGCTCGTGTCGAACGGCGCGTCAGGGTTCGAAGGGAAGGTTGGGTTCTTGACGGCGTTCGCGTTCGTCGCGGGAGGGGCGACGAGCATGATTTCCGGGTATATCGGGATGATGGTGGCGACCTACACGAACGCACGATGCTGTGTCATGGCGAGCATCACTCCGGACAGCATGGCGTGGAAGGAAAGTTTCAACGCCGCGTTCCGAGGCGGCGGCGTCATGGGGTTCGCGCTCAGCGGTCTCGGGCTCTTGGTGATGTACTTTTTGATGTTGACGTTCAGCGTGGCGTACTCGTTCGAATCCGATGCGATAAAACTGTTCGAGTGCATCGCTGGTTTTGGGCTCGGCGGGAGCGCGATCGCCATGTTCGGCCGCGTCGGTGGTGGTATTTACACCAAGGCGGCGGATGTCGGCGCGGATTTGGCGGGCAAAGTCGTCGCCGGCATTCCTGAGGACGACCCGCGTAACCCGGCGACGATTGCCGATAACGTGGGTGACAACGTTGGCGATGTTGCGGGTATGGGTAGCGATTTGTTTGGCTCTTTCGCTGAAGCTACGTGCGCGGCTCTCGTCATCGGTGCGCAGTCCACGGATCTCGTGAGAGCTGGTTGGGATGCTGTCATCTTCCCGCTGTACATATCCGCCGTGGGTATCCTCGTGTGTATCGCCGTGTCATTCGTCGCGACGGATGTGCAACCCGTGCGTAACGAGATCAGCATCGAGCGAGTACTCAAGATGCAGCTCACGCTCAGTACGATCGCGATGACGGTGTGCATGTACCCCATCTGCTACATGTACATGCCTGATCAGTTCTACCTCGGCGGCAACACTTTTAACACCGCTTGCGTTGGTGACACGAGCAGTAAGTGCATCTCGAACGGCGCCAATGCCGCGTTTGCGTGCATTGCCTCTGGTTTGTGGGGTGGATTGATCATCGGTTTCATCACTGAATACTACACTTCGCACTCATACTTTCCCGTTCGCGAGCTCGCTCGCTCGACGGAAACCGGCGCCGCGACAAACATCATTTACGGTCTGGCCCTTGGGTACAAATCCACCATCGTTCCTGTATGCGTGCTCGCATTCGGCGTGTGGCTGTCGTTTTCTCTCATGGACATGTATGGCGTCGCGTTGTGCGCGCTCGGCATGCTTGGAACGCTTTCGACTTGTCTCACCATCGACGTGTACGGGCCGATTTGTGACAACGCTGGAGGTATCGCTGAAATGGCTGGCATGCCTGATGACGTGCGCGAAAAGACGGATGCGCTGGATGCCGCAGGTAACACGACGGCAGCCATCGGTAAAGGCTTCGCCATCGGTTCAGCTGCCTTGGTCTCTCTCGCGCTTACTGCCGCGTTCGTCACGCGATCGGGCGCGCTGGAGGATGGTGTCAATCTCCTCAATCCATCGGTTTTCGCTTTCTTGTTGATTGGTAGCATGTTGCCGTACTGGTTCAGCGCTATGACGATGAAGTCCGTCGGCATCGCCGCGATGGAAATGGTCAAGGAAGTCAAGCGTCAATTCGACACCATTCCGGGTCTTCTCGAAGGCACGCCCGGTCACGCCCCGCCCGACCACGCGCGCTGCATCAAGATTAGCACCGATGCGAGCCTTCGCGAGATGGTACCGCCCGCGGCTTTGGTCATCCTGGCCCCGATCATCACGGGAACCTTTTTCGGCGTTCGCGCCGTCACGGGTCTTCTCGCCGGAGGCCTCGCGTCAGGTGTGCAGCTCGCCATCTCCGCCAGTAATACGGGCGGAGCTTGGGATAACGCGAAAAAGTTTGTCGAGAAGGGCGGATTGTACATCGACGTCCCCAAGCGCGAGCGAGCGCACTCGGATCCGGTCGAAGGTCCGTACACCGGCGCCATCGTGCGAAATGTCGACGGTTCGCCACAACTCATTAGCGTTCGTCAACGCAAGGGTAGCGAGTGCCACAAGGCTGCCGTCATCGGTGACACCGTGGGTGATCCCTTGAAAGACACATCCGGTCCCGCGGTGAATATTCTCATGAAGCTCATGGCCATCATTTCCTTGGTTTTCTGCGATTTCTTCATGTCGATCAACTCGGGCAAAGGCTTGTTCCTCGCGGGCAACTAAAACAACACCATCACCCGGAGTCAACGCGCGCGTGCCTCTCTCGATACACCGCGCCCCGATTCATCATTCTCAATACACGAATACACGAATTGTCACAAACACACAGCGCATCGCATCGCTCGAATCGCGCGAGACGCGACTCGCGCGCCGCATTCGCCGCCTCGCCATAGATGCAACTCGATGCCTTCCGCAAAGCCACCGTCAAGGGCGTCGCCACCCGCGTCGGCGGCGCCGACGTCAAAAAGCTCAAAATAGAACTCGCCCGCGCCATGGGTGAGCGCTGCGTCGACGCGCTGCTGAAAAAGGGCGCGAGCGTCGACAGCATTCGCATGTCGAACCGCGCCTTAGTGTACGTCGTGGACGGTGTTCCGCTCTTCTTCGACCCCTCGGGCGGGCGATACGAGATGTTTCCCACGGTGTACGCCCTGTGGGCGCTCGGCGACGCGCACGCGCTCGCGCGCGTCGAGACGCACAGCGAGGTGTCGCCGAAGGTGTTGGGCGGCGCTGACTTGATGCTGCCGGGCGTCACGAGCGACGTCTCTGCTTGGACGGAGAACGAGTTAGCGGCTGTCTACGTGACCGGGAACGACATTCCGTTCGCGGTCGGAGTGATTGGGTGCGACGCCGCGCGCGCGGTTGCGAGCGGGATGAAGGGCGTCGGCGTGCGGCTCGCGCACGCGTACGGAGACGCGGTGTGGGCGTTGGGGGACAAATCGGCGCCCTCCGCGGCGTTCTCGCGAGGAAGGATTTACAAGACGGGAGAAGTGGCGCCGGAGACGCCGGCTTTGATTTTGGAGGAGGATAAGGCGCCCGAGACGGTGGCGGCGGCGATTGGCGCGATGACGTTGAGTGAGACGGCGCCAGGCGCGGAAGAGGAAGAAATTCACGACGTGAGCACTCCTGAAAAGATGGACGCGATGCTCGAGCGATGCTTCGCGATCGGGGCGAACAAGGTGAGCGATGCGGAATTGCCCATGCGATGTGAGAACTTTTACGCGAACTTTGTGCTTCCTGCGCGACCGGAGGGCGTGCAGCTCGACTTGAAGCACTCGACTTATAAGAAGCAGGCAAAGTTATTCAGCGTCATGGAGAAGAAACACAAGTTGATCAAAACGAAGTTGGTGCATAAGATTGAGAATATCGTTGCCATCGAGCGCGAGCACGCGTTGTTAGCCAAGTACGCCGTCGCGTCTACGCCGGAGGTTTCGATCGAGTCGGACGCAATCGCGCCGCCGATCGGCTCGGCGACGATCGAAGTGCAGAAGCGGTACAGGGCTTCCACAATGTATCGTCCTATCTTTGGACAGTGGGCGATCGAGAATAAGGAACGGCTTTACACCAAGACCGAGGCGCACGCCGCGTTGTCGAAATACGTCGTCGCCAAAGCGCTCGGCGATGGCAAGCCCGGGAGCGAAGTAAAGCTCGACACTTTACTTGGGAAGGAATTATTCAACAAGAAAGAGGTTGAGTACGGTACGGACTCCCTGTACCCGCTCGATGACCTGTTCGAACGTCTCATCGGTAAGCTTCAGCCCCACGTTGTGGTGCAATCGACGCGCAACGGCGAGACGACAGAGTTCGTGAAGAAGGGCAGTCTCAAGCCAATCGTCATAAAAGCAGAAGACCGTGGACGTCGTAAATACATCACGCGAATCAGTGGCATGGAGACCTTTTGCATTTTGCCTGAAGAACTCGCCGCGATCTTGAAGAAGGAGTTCTCCGCATCCGTCTCGATCGACGATTTACCGGGCAAGCACGATCACGGAAAGGAACTCTCCATACAGGGCCACGTCGTCATCCAGCTCGCGGACTTACTCCGTAAGAACATGGGCGTGCCCGCAAAGTTTATCGACGCGCAAAACTAATATGTAATATCGGCACGATAACGAGGCATTTGTAACATCACCGCGAAGCGTGCGAGCGATCGTCGGCGCGACGACGAGAATCCAAACGCGCGCGCCACCACGTGCAAATCACCGCACCGCGCCACTACACGGCGCGCGCGCCGTCACCTCCGTCAAAAGGCAGTCAATGTCTAACCACTTCCAGCCCCCTCCGCGCATCGCGCGCGCGCGTTCGCCGCGCACGGATAACGACAACTCCAACAGAGCCTCCAGAGAAGACTCGCCGCGCGAGGCGGCGGGCCAAAGTCGAAGCCGAAGTCGGTCGCCCGCGCGCGCGAGCGCGCTTTCGCTAAAACGGGATCAGATGCTTCCATTCTTGCGTAAACTGCGACCGACGTTCGTGTTCACGAACGATCGCGCGCTCTTGAACTTGTGCGGCGGCGGTTTGAACGGCGCAACGCGACCTTGTCGCGCGCGCGCCGAGGTCTTCAATCCGCTCGGTCTGTCCGTGTCGTGCAGCGTCAGCGCGACGCAGCTCGCGCGGTTCTTGCACGTACTAGTACACACGCCACTGGCTGTCGCGGGGCTGTTGCTCGCGGCGAAGTCGCTCGTCGAGCGCTCGCAAAGATTACGAGAAGAACGAGAAGCGCGCGAGGCGTGGCGAGTAGTCGAAGTGGAACCCGCGATACCGAGTGACATGGGCGTCGAACACGCGTTAGCGATGTCTATTCCTCTCGAGAACGACCGTTTAGCCGACGATGATGAAGACGAAGACGAAGTTTCGATGGCGCCCTCCGATTGGAGTTTTATTTCTGACGAATTCCAAGACGACGCGAGCGATTCGGAGGTGATTGATCGATAAATGACGCCACAAAGATGATGCGCACACGACTATGTTCTACGTTCGAGTTGTGAGTTACTTTTTAACGAGACGAACGTACGCGCCGTCGATCGTGAATAAATCCTTTCTGCTTTTGATGAACTC
>MDSX01088614.1_pt1 | contig 10902 bp, 18 predicted proteins | sample 811141 | NCBI WGS metagenome assembly MDSX01 (sample SAMN05326642, study PRJNA326480) | marine metagenome | isolation source: seawater | place: Atlantic Ocean: South East | collected 2010
ACTTTTAATCAGCTTGTCGCAGGTTCGACCCCTGCAGGGCTCACCAAGGTATTTAAGGCTAAATATAGCTATTCTAAACCTTTAGTAACTCCATTTTATTTCTTAAAAAATCCCAAAAATACTTTGTGACGCAAAAAAATATGACATAGTTTTTAGTAGATGATTTGTATTCTTATTCTAGTGAGGTAATATATAGTAAATAAATACGAATGGAGCACATATTATGAATAAAATAGTTACACTTAGTTTATTAGTTTTATTAATGTCATTTTCTGGAAATGTTGTAGCGCATTGTGGTGATGCAGAAGCTCACGCAGCTTCATCTCAAGAGCATATTGAAAAAGATAACGCAAATGAAGGTAATGAAAAAAAAGAGAAAAAATCATATAAAAATAATATGACCAATAGATATTAGTCTTATTATTTAAATAATGAATAAAGTCCTTATAGCGTTAATCTTAGCAGTTGTGTTGAGTGGGAGTGTTTATGCCACCACAATTAGCGAAGCAGACCTTATACTTAGCTCTGATAATGTGATTTTGATGACCGGTGATAAAAAGGCTCAACCTCTTTCAATTGCTATCACTAATAAAAAAATTGTTTGGGTTGGCCTTCATAAAGATGCAAAGAATATCCAAGGCACAAAAATTGATTTTGGTAATCAGGCCATTTTGCCTGGATTTATTGATGCTCATGGCCACGCATCTTATTTAGCATTTGCATCGCAAGTTGCTAACATTGCATCACCTCCAGTTGGAAAAATTAAAACAATTAAAGACTTACAAATTGAACTCAAGGAATTTATTAAAGTTTCCAACCTTCAGCCTGGTCAATGGTTAATGGGCCTCGGCTATGATGATTCTCTCTTGGCAGAACAAAGACATCCTACGAAGGAAGATCTTGATCAAGTGAGCACTGAGCATCCAATTTATCTTATTCACGTCTCAGCACATTTAGGCGCTACAAATTCTATGGGTTTAGCTTTGGCAAACATTAATTCGAATACCCCAGATCCATCTGGAGGAAAAATAAGGCGATACAAAAATTCATCAGAGCCTAATGGAGTCTTTGAAGAAGCTGCAGCATATCCAGTGCAACAATTAGCAATGAGCGCATATAAGGATCCAATTGGTAGCGTTAAAAAAGCGATGGAGATTTATGCAAGTCATGGCATAACCACCGCCCAAGATGGAGCTTCTAGCCCTGAGGCAATTGCTTTAATGCAAGCAGCTGATGATCAAGGTATGGTCAATCTTGACATAATTAGTTACCCTATAGGGCAAAACGGTCTAGATAAATCTATACAGACTATTAAGTTTGGAAGTTATAAAGGAAGAGTAAAGGTTGGCGGGATAAAATTAATTTTAGATGGCTCCCCTCAGGGGAAAACTGCTTACCTAACAGAGCCATATTACAAGCCGCCCCACAGTGAATCAGATTCTTACAAAGGATATCCTTTGATACCTCAAAAAGAAGTTTCAAAATGGGTGAGCATATATGCTGATTTAAACATACCGATTATGGCTCATGCCAATGGAGATGCTGCTGCAGATATGCTTATTAAAGCTGTTAAAAATGCTGATATGAAAAATGATCATCGCACTATTATGATTCACGCTCAAACTGTTCGGGAGGATCAGTTAGATCAAATGAAGAAACTAAAAATAATACCTTCCTACTTTTCTACACACACATTTTATTGGGGTGATTGGCACAGAGATTCTGTATTTGGAGAAGATCGTGCCATGCGCATAAGTCCTACAAAATCTACTCTCAACAGAAAAATGCCTTTCACTGTTCATAACGATGCTCCTGTTGTTCCTCCAGATATGATACGGCTGCTTTGGTCAACGACTAATAGAATGACAAGATCTGGTAAGGTTCTTGGTTCGGAACAAAAAATTTCTACTTATTCCGCTCTTGAAGCAATAACAATTAATGCAGCCTACCAACATTTTGAAGATGGTATCAAAGGTACAATTGAGGTTGGTAAACAGGCTGATTTAGTTGTTCTTTCTGAGGATCCTTTAAGTATTGAAACAAAAAATCTTTTAGACATTAGTGTAATTGCTACTTTTTCTCGCGGTGTAGAGATATTTAATGCAAAAAGATAAAAGAGACTATTTAGAGCGATATATCTCAATAAATCGGTATTCTAATTCTTTTAATGATTTATTTCTTAGGTTCGGGAGGAGGTGAATTCATATAGTCCCTATAATAGGTCATCATTCCATCTTTTACCCTATAAAGACCACAGCCCTCTATATCACCACTTGGTGTTTTAGCTACCCACTGTGCCCAAGCTACATTACCTCCACCATCAATATCTCGCGCTATAAAAGTCATACCTCTTGAACGCATTTCCTCATTCATTTTCTTCATGAATTCTAAAATCTCTATTTTGCCTTCAAACCTTCCATAAATAGGATCTTCAAAAACTGCATCCTCAGAGAAAAGGTCGACTAATTTTGTATAATCACCTTCATCTTGAATTTCCCAAAATCTCTTTATTACCTCTTTAGCATTTTCCATATGTATCTCTTAAATAATGTATTAGTATTTAAATTAACTTGTTTTTAAGTAATTTGCATTATTTTTTTAGTTAACTATAAGTTATCTTAAATTAGATTAAGGTAAGCACATGTTCAATGGATTTGTATTATTTTTAGGTTCTGTAGGCTTGGTTTTGCTTTGGAATTTGGCTATGTATATAAATCCAAACTTTAACAGTGAAATGAAGAGGGAAGGCAAAAAGATTTGGAGTTTTAGCTTTGGAGGTAAGCTTTTTATTATTGGCAGTCTCTTTTTTGTAGTTTTAATTTTTGGCTTTGCTGTTGATTTTATCATTAGATTTGTTTTATCAATTTTCTAGAGTTATTTTAAGAATTCCATCAAGTAAGATTTAAATCATATTATATAAATTATTAATTAGAGGTAAAAGTATTTATTATGAAGAAATTCCTGTTTATCCTTTTTGTTTTTTTTACCCTAACTGTTCAAAGTATTTCAGTGAGTAGGGCTGATTCAATTCCTTTTGGATTGGTAGATGATCATCTAAATCTTGTTATATCTGCATCAGATGAATCTAAAACTATAAAATTTTATGGTGAAGTTCTTGGTCTCAATAGAATTTCAGATATTGAGCTTCCAGAAAAACGAAAAATGGTACGTTATATTGCTGGTAAGTCAGAACTAAAGTTCATTATTAGGAATAAGGATTCTTCATTAAAAGTAAGTAATTTCAATAATGAGATTGGCATTCAACAATTAACTCTCTTTATACCAGTTGAGAGAAAAAAAGAGATAATTGATAAGATTTTAAAAAATAATATTAAATTACCAAAATTTATAAATAGTAAATTAGGCTCTATTGATATTATCAAGACTTTAATTAACGACTTTGATGGTAATATAATAGAATTGGTATTTTTAACTGATGAATTAGATAATTATAATTTCAATACTTCAGGATTTCAGTTAAATGTTACTAATTCAAAAATTACAGGGAATTTTTTAAAAAATATTCTTGGTTTTAAAGAAATAAAAAACGAAGAAGGTCAAGATATTTTTAAAATAGGAAAAACTTTAGTTAAACTAAATGAAGTAAAGGGCTCAAGTAAGAAAAGGGTTGGCTTACCAGGAGAAATTGAGGGTTATTCGCTAGTTCAATTTGTAGTAAACGATGTTATAATTTCACGTAATCAAATATTAAAGAATGGTGGAAAAATTCATACCGAGCCTTATAAAATTGGAGATCTTGCAATAATTATGTTTATAGAAAGTCCAGATGGAATTTTATTTGAATTTGGAGCAGCATTAATCAAATAATTTCAAAATCCAATAAACTTAGCAACTTCAGAAACAGGCCTTCTATTAGAAACGACTTTATTTGCAGGAAAACTATCATCAGGATAGCCCATAGCAACACAAATCATTATAATCTCATCATCGGGGATATTCGCATAACGTCTTACGACAGGTGATTGCATAATACCCTGACTATTAATTACAGCCCCTAAACCTCTTGACCATCCAGCATTTACAAGACCATTAACAACAGCACCACAATCAAATTTTGAAATATCATCATCTTTTAAAATACTGTCAAATGTAACAATTACAGCTACAGGGGCATCAAATTGTCTAAACCCCCTTAAAACCCAATCATTTCTTAACTCTTTATCGTCTCTTTGTATTCCCATTTCCTTAAAAAGCTGAATCGCAACTTCAATCTGTCTTTCTCTGTGAACACCTTCATATCCATTTGGAGATCTTATTTCTCTGGATGGAGGTATTCCAGCAATATTTTTTTCAGTATTTTCTTTTCTTATATTATCTAAAGCCTCTCCTGTAATTATGTGAAAATGCCATGGTTGTGTATTCATTGATGATGGTGATCTTATAGCAAGATCTACTACATCCTCTAGTACCTCCCTAGAAACAGGTTTAGGTAGAAATCCTCTTGTACTTCTTCTTCCTTTAATAACATCATCAAAATCCATATTAAGCCCCTTATTCATTCATAAAATAATTTATCGATCATTACTCAATATATCATTTACTTAAAAAATGCATATTAAGTAATTTGCATTCATATAAAAGTAGAGTTAGGTATAGTTTATATTTGGAAAGAACAATATGAAGCTTATTATCCTTAATTTACCGCGTAATTTTGATGAACAATCACTTGCTTTATTATTTAAAAAGCTCGGTGATATAAAATCTTGTGATCTTGTTATTGATAAAGAGACTGGGATTTCAAAAGGTTTTGGATTTGTCGAGATGGCGCACCCTCATGAAGCAGAGAACGCTATAAATCAATTACATGGTAGCAAGTTAAATAATAACAAAATTCGTGTAAAAGAAGCTTCATGATAATAAGAGGGTAATATGAATAAAAATTTAATAGAAGATTTTACGATAAATTGCTCAAAACATGGTGAATTTAAAGTTAGTTTCGCTATTTATGAAAAAAAAGAAGAAAATAAAATTTCTAATATCTGCCCTAAATGTCTTAATGAAAAAAAGAATCGTTTTAAAAATTACTCACCCCTTAAGTGGGTTTAAATCAAAAGGAGAACCAAATGGAAACGCCATTAATTGATAATATATTCGCATGGTGCCTTATAGTTGTTCTGTTGTTGTTAAGTTGGCTAATCATTCGTTTATCCCTTCTTCTCGATAGCCATCAGGATCAATTAACGGACACATTAAATAGAATAGAAAAAAATCTTAAGTAGATTTAATAGGAATTATTATGCTTCCATTTCATCTAAAGCAAAAACCAAAAAGCTCATATGAGGTATTTAGAAATGCTATATTCATGTCGGTTACATCTGAGGATAAAAATCTAGCAGGTGAATATCTTGAGGTAGCAAAAATTTTAGCTTCAAAATTATCAGAACTTGAAATGAAAAAGGCAGAAAAAGAAGTTAAATCACTTGTGGAAAGACTTGATGAGGAGGTTATTTGTAAAATTTGTAATTATCATACTTTTATTAAAGATTTAACTATGGATAAATGTTTAAAATGTGATTCAGTTTTGGATATAAAAGAATAAATATAGGAGTAAGTATGGAAGAATTAACAAAATTAATCATCAAATGGCATCATGATAGAAATTTAATCGATGGAAGTTCTGATAAAGATCAAGTCTTAAAGCTAGCGCAAGAACTAGGAGAGTTAAGCGATAGTGTTTGTAAAGGAAAGGACGTGAAGGATGATCTTGGAGATATGATGGTTGTTATGTTGAATATTATGGAAAGACAGGGTGTAAGCATGGAGGATTGCCTCAAAACCGCCTATAATGATATTAAAGATAGAAAAGGAATGATGGTTGATGGAATATTTGTTAAAGAGGGTGATTCATAAATTCAAATGAACAAATCTAATTATAATTCCTATAAATCCTCTTTGTTGATGGGGGAAAAAAATTCAATTTATGCAAATAAATTAACACATGAAGAGATAGAAAATGCAAAAAAAGAGGTTGAAATTGAATTACGAAATAAAAACTTTAAAAACAAGAATTTCTAAATGACTATTGATGTTCTAAAAGAACCCAAAAACCCATATGAAGCCTTTAAAAGCGCTCTAATACTCCATATTACAGCCCCAACAACTGAAGAATCTAATGAAGCGCTCTATTTGGCTGAGTCTTTTTCAGAAAATCTTACGGAGGAAGAAATTCTTAAAGCTAAACAAGAGGTTGATGCTTATCTAGATGAATTAGATAAAAATGATCCGTCAATCAAAAAGGCCATTAGAATTGATAACTATCTAACACCAGGATGGAATGAAGAGCTTGATAACTTAGAAATATTTGACCTTGATGATGATTAATATTTCTTAGAATCCGTAAAAAAATAAAAGAATTTTATTTATGGCAATCAGAAGAATAATAGAAAAAGTAATTAAAGAAAAAATAACACCTAAAAAAATTAAGGTTTTTTTTATAAAGTTTAATTTCATTAATTTATATAAATAAGTATATGAAAATATTAACTATTCTTTATTTTCTTCAACAACTAATTTAATTTCATCTATAAAACATGAATATTCTTTTAGTTTTAAAACATCATTGGAACAAATCTTATAACCCATCTTTTGCGGGTCAATTATTAGAGGGCTTTGGAAGGATAAATGCCTATTTCCTTTACAAGTTACAGTATAATTAATATCCCTTCTATTCTCAAATAATAAGAAATCTTTCTTAAACCTTATATTTTCAATATCTTTTGTATCAAAACATATTCTGTCATTGGCAAATAGAGGGTTAACTAGTGCAACACAAAAGAATAATAGTAAAAGTATTTTTAATTTTTTCATTTTTCTCATCTTATTTTGTTAAAATATAATAAATAATGTTATGATTTCTTAAAACAAAAAGTCAATAATACATCATGTCAAATATTAAAAAAAAAGAACAAATAGAATCTAAGCACTATATTTTTTTAATATTTTTAATACTTTTAAATGTAATGAATTTTGTTGACAGGCAGCTCCTAGCAAGTTTTGCAAATTTTATTATTCCAGACCTATCTCTCTCAAATACTCAATTTGGAATACTCACGGGATTTGGATTTTTATTTTTTTATTCTATTATGGGTCTTTTTATGGGCATTTTGGCTGACAAGGTCCATCGATCAAGATTGATAGCTATAGGCGTCGCCTTATGGAGCTTTTTAACTGCATTATCTGGTGCTGCAAGGGGTTTTACAGGTCTATTGTTGCCAAGGATGTTTATTGGCGTTGGTGAGTCAATTTTAACACCAACAGCTATTTCTATACTTGGTGATAGGTTTCCTCAAAGCAAAATGGGGTTTGTAACTGGGGCTTATTATATGGGAATACCCATTGGTGCTGGTCTTAGCCTTATAATAGCTGGCTCTTTAGGCCCAATAATTGGTTGGAGAATGTGTTTTTATATTCTTGGTATAATTGGGATTTTTTTATCACTAATAATGTTTTTTATTAAAGAAACGCCAAGATCAATAAAATCAGAGAATGTTAATACAAAAAAAATTAATCTTAGGATTATTAAAGATGATTTGATAAAGGCCCTTAAAGAATCAAAGCCACTAACATTATGTATTTATGGAGGTGTTGTATATCACCTAGTGTTAGGTTCAGCTGTTTATGATCAGGTATGGTATGTCAAAGAGAGGGGTTTTGATAAAGCTGAAATTGCTCAATACGCAGGTTATATTGTTGTTGTTTTTGGTATATTGGGTAATTTATTTGGTGGTTTAGGATCTGATTGGTTTTCAAAAAAATTTAATCTAGGTCGTCCAATGTTTTTGTTCTGGGTTATGCTTCTTTTACTTCCCATTAATGTACTTGGTAGAATTGTTTCACCAGAATCTTATATTTTTTGGATTGCAATGATGGCAGGTTCTTTTCAACTAGGTTCTGTTTATGGACCAACTTTTGCCACAGTCCAAGAATTAGCACCTCCTCATATGAAGGCTACGATGATAGCCTTTTTAATATTAAATTTAAATATGATAGGAATGTTCATAGGGACGACAGGAACAGGAATTATTTTAGATACTCTAATTTCTTATAACGAAACAGCCATTAATCCTATTTCAGAACCTTATACAAAAACATTATTATTTTTTACTCTAATTTCATCCCTTTCAATTCCAATGTTTTGGTTTGCAGGTAAGGGTCTAAAAAAATAATATAAAGTTATATTGTTGGTGGCTTTTTAATATCAGACCAATTTAAATCTATTGGTCCTCCATTGGATATTAATATAAACGTAACGCCATCTTTACCTGGTTTTTCTGGTCCATAAGAATAACCACCTTTAACAACTCTAATATCACCTTTTTTATAAATCGGCTCATCTTCACTAAAGGACATTTCACCATCCATAATAAAATACATAGTATCATATTTGTGCCAATGATCAGAAGCTGTATATCCAGGCTCAAAAGTTGTTCTTACAACATAAGGAGATTCATCACATATAATCTGTACAGGTTGAGTAGGGCGACCATTCTCATCTTCGAATGGAATAAAAGGTACCTTTTCTACATTAGCATTACCGACAGGATTACCTCTTATTTTTAATTCAGTTTCTAATTTTTCAGGTACTTTATATAAATCATCCCACATAAGAGGAATATCGCCTCCTAAAGCTATTAAATAAAATCTTGATCCTTCACTTCCAGCACCTTCAATTGTTGATTGACCAGCTTTTACCCAACGTATATCCCCTTTATGAAAAGATCCTTCACCTTCACATATAAACTCACCTTCTAAAAATATTTGAACAATATCATATGGATGCCAGTGTGACTCAGCAACATAATTTGGTTTAAGAGATGCTTCCCAGATAAATTGATTTCCTTCATAAAAAGTTCTTACTTTTGATGTTTCTCTTCCATGTTTATCGCCAAAAAAATCCCAATCGTATTCGCTAGTAGTAATATGTTTCCAATTATTCACAATTATACTCCCCCAAGTTAATGTAGTAATTTATTTTTATGGTTGTAGAACTATTCTACCTGTAATTGCCCCATCCCTTAAGTCATCAAGTGTCTGAGTTGCCTCATTCATGTTTCGATTAGCAACAGGAATAGGGTCAACCTTACCAGACTTTACCAAATCTAACATTTCCTTTGTCTCATCTAGATTACCTACAAAACTTCCACCTATACTTTTAGCTGATAATGGAAACATAGGAATTGGCATTTGAAAGGCCCCACCAAAAAGGCCAACAACAACAACTTGCCCACCTTTCTTTGTCGAATCCAAAGAGTATTGTAATGTTTTTTCAGCACCAACGAAATCAACACAAGCCTTTACACCACCTTTAGTATCTTCAATAAGCTTTAAAAGAGATAGTTCATCAGATGTATCGTAAACTTCATCAGCTCCTGCACCTCTAGCGGCCTGTAATTTATTTGGATCAATATCTGCAGCTAGAATTTTGCAGTTAAATAAAGATCGTGCAAATTGTAAGCCCATCATTCCAACACCACCCAATCCCATAATTAATATATGATCATCATCAGTTATGTTGACTAATTTTTTTAAAGCTCCAAATGCTGTTAAACCAGAACACATATAGGTGGCAGCTAAGCCAGGTCTAATGCCTGTATAATCAAGAACGTATTTTGAGTCAGGAATTAAGCAATAATCAGAGAAACCACCTGGTAATTGAATACCTAATTGTTGAGGTGAATTACAATAATGCTCATCACCAGATTCACATGTAGAACAATTTCCACAACCTATCCATGGATAAGCAACCACACTTGACCCAACCTCTAGACCATTAACATCAGGACCAAAACTAACAATTTCTCCTTCGATCTCATGACCAAGAACATGGGGTAAGTTAAGAGCAGCGCCAACAGGTAATTGATTTCCACCACCTAAATCAAAAAATCCATCATGCAAGTGAACATCAGAATGACAAACACCACTATGAGTTATTTTTAATAATACCTCTTTTCCTTTAGGTGTAGGTGTGTCCATTTCTATAGTTTGAAGGGGCTTTCCGAATTCTACAATTGCTTCACTTTTCATTTATCATCTCCCAGATTTTATTCAATTAATTATTTTTTATCTAAGGCATCTTCAGAATAAGCAACAATAGTTGAAACTGTGCTATCTCCTGTCACATTTACTACAGTTCTTATCATATCGAGCAGTCTATCAACTCCTAGAATAAGAGCAATACCTTCTGTCGGTAAACCAACTTGAGATAATACCATCGCTAACATAATTAAACCAACTCCTGGAACCCCCGCAGTTCCAATTGATGCCATTGTCGCAGTTAATATAACCATTAAGTAATCAATTGTTGTTAAATCAATATTATAAGCATTGGCTATAAAGATAGTAGCAACACCCTGCATAATGGCAGTTCCATCCATATTAATGGTTGCACCTAAGGGTACAGTAAAAGATGCTATTTTTGGATTCACTCCAATATCCTGTGTAACAGTTTTCAATGTTACCGGCATTGTTGCATTGGATGATGATGTTGAAAAAGCAAACAACATTACTGGCCTTAATTTACTGTAAAAGCTTAAAGGTCTAATTCTAGTAAAAGAATACAATAAAAATGGATATACAATAAAGCCATGAATGATCAGAACAAAAACAACAAGCAAGAAGTATTGCATGAGATTTCCTATAACTCCCACTCCCTGAATAGCAAATAAATTTGCCATTAAACAAAAAACACCAAGGGGAGCTATATTTATCAACATAAAGACCATTTTCATTATAACATTTGTTACATTCTCCATTACCTTTAAAAGATCAGAATTTTTATCTTTAATTGTTCTTAGGGCTACTCCAAAAAATATAGAAAAGATAATAATTTGAAGCATTTTACCCTCGGCCATAGCTGCAATAGGGTTTGTTGGAAATATATCA
>MDSX01002804.1_pt1 | contig 10901 bp, 5 predicted proteins | sample 811141 | NCBI WGS metagenome assembly MDSX01 (sample SAMN05326642, study PRJNA326480) | marine metagenome | isolation source: seawater | place: Atlantic Ocean: South East | collected 2010
CAATTACTGACGGACAAATATTCTTAGAATCTGACTTGTTCTTATCTGGGGTTCGTCCTGCAATTAATGTTGGTATATCCGTATCGCGTGTTGGGGGTTCTGCTCAAATTAAGTCGATGAAAAAGATTTCTGGTACGCTTAAGCTGGATCAGGCTCAATATCGTGAGTTGGAAGCATTTGCTAAGTTTGGTTCAGATTTAGATGCTGCAACTAAAATGGTTATTGATAAAGGAGCTAGAAATGTTGAGATTTTAAAGCAAGCGCAAAATAGTCCATATACTGTTGAAGAGCAGTGTGCTATTATCTTTTCCGGAACAAACGGTTTGATTATGAATGTTCCTGTGAATAAGGTTAAGCAGTTTGAGTCTGATTATTTGTCTGTTTTAAAAGCGAGCCATTCTGATATATTAGCTTCTTTAAAAGCTGGTAAATTAACGGATGAAGTAGTTGAAACTTTAACTAAAGTTACCAAAGAGGTGGCTTCTAAGTTTGCTTAACAAAATGATTATATGAGGTTGCTTAACAACTACCTCTAATTTAAATTTTAATTTAGCTAAATGCCAAATTTAAAGGAAACTCGAAATAGGATTACATCGGTGAAATCTACGATGCAAATCACCAGTGCTATGAAAATGGTATCTGCTGCTAAGTTAAAAAGAGCAACAGATGCAATTACTAAAATGAGACCTTACGCAGAAAAGCTTCAGGAGATTTTAGTGAATTTAACTGCAGGAGATGAAAATTCTGATGAAAATTTATATGCTGCTCTAAGACCTGAAGAAAAGATTTTAGTTGTTGCAGTTACTTCAAATAGAGGTTTATGTGGCGGTTTTAATGCTTACATTACAAAAAGTTGTGTTAATCTGGCAAGTAAGGAATATGCTTCGAAAGATGTGTCTTTTTTATGTATTGGAAAGAAAGGTGGTGAGTTTTTGGCAAACAAAGGATTGAACGTTGTGAAAACAGAGATAGACTTGTTTAATGATTTAAACTTTGATACTGTAGCTCCAATTGCTGAAGAAGTAATGTCAGAATTTGTTGCGGGTAATTACGATAAGGTTATATTGGTATATAATCATTTTCAAAATGCTGCGATACAAATAGTTCAAAACGAACAGTTTTTACCGATTGTTGTTGAAGAAACAGAACAGTCTTCAAACACTACTGATTATATTTATGAACCTAATAAGGAAGATATCATTACTGAATTAATTCCTAAGTCTTTAAAAACTCAGTTTTATAAAGTACTTCTTGATTCTGTGGCTGGTGAGCATGGTGCTCGTATGACTGCTATGCATAAGGCAACGGATAACGCTAAGGATCTTGCAGATCGATTAACTTTGGAATATAATAAGGCTCGTCAGGCTGCCATTACTACTGAGATATTGGAAATCGTTGGTGGCGCTGAAGCATTGAAAGGATGATATATTTAAAATTATAGTTAAAAAAGCCACCTTTGGGTGGCTTTTTTTGTTTTCACTTGATAATTTTTAAAAAGATATTAAGTCCTAAAAATTAATTAACTTCCGTTCAGGTATAGTTTTTGTATGAAATCGTTTTTGGACCAGGTCAAGCCATATCAAATCAAGTTTGTTTTATTTGGATTAGCGATACTGCTTTTTTCTGGATTATTTAAGGTGTATTATCAGGACCGAGATTGGTCAGTAAATCATCAGGCAACTCATTTTCAGGATGCCTTAAATAAGGTAGATAATAAGCTCTATGAAGAAATTAAGCATTATAATTCTATTATTGATACAGCCGGATTAGAAAAACTTTTAAAAAATGATGTTTCTTATCATAGGTATCTCGAGTCAGAAGGAATTGCAATTTATGTATATTCAGATGATAATTTGAAATTTTGGAGTTCAAACAGGTTTATTGTTCCAAAAGAAAAATCAATTTCCGGGCTCTCAAAAGCTAAAAATGGCTTTTATTTAAAGAAGGTAATTAAGAAGAATAATACTACTCTAATTGCCCAGTTTTATATTAAGAAATTATTTGCTTTTCAAAATTCATATATAAGTAATTCTTTCGATGATAAGTTGTATTTGGAAAAAGGTTGGAATATTCAATTAGAAGAGATTGAAGGTGGAACTGAAATTATATTAGCATCCAATAAAGATTCCTTATTTATTAAACCAAATAATCTTTTTGAACCTCCGCATAACATAACCTTAATGATTTTTGAGGCAGTTGGTTTAATTGTCTTTTTTATCGGTTGTGTTTTGTTAGCTCAAAGTTTAACTTTTATTCTTAAATTGTCTGTGATAACAGGTGTTTTGTTAGTTGTGAGAATGACTTTGTGGTTGTTTGAAGCTCCTGTTAATCTGAATGAACTGGAAATATTTGACTCTAAATTATTAGCTTTTTCTAAGCTTGTACCTTCATTAGGAGATTTATTGTTGTATGTGCTTTTTACGTTAACACTAATTTTTTCTCTATTCAAGCATGTTAGTTATTCTACCACGAAGCTTCTTAGATACAAGAAATTAATTGTCTTGCTCTCTTTTTTCCTTATTTACCTTATGACATGGGGTATTGTCGAAACTGTTGAAGGGGTGGTAATGTATTCGGAAATACCTCTTGATTTATCCCATATTCTGTCGGTAGAATATACAACCCTTATTGCTCTTTTATGTATTGCAGGAATTATTGCTGTTTATCTTGCTGTTTGTTGGAAGCTTATTGAATTATTCTATAAAATAGAATTAAGACGGAATTTTGTTTTGATTATGTTTTCGGTTGTGATTGTAATGATTACAATTATTGGTTTGCTCATTGGGTTCTCTGATGCATATGAAATATTGTGGTCTGTACCTGTGTTTTTATTATTGTGTTATTCTTATTATTCAAATCAAAAGATTATTTCATTTTCTGTTTCTATTAGCTTATTGTTTCTTTTTTCATTAATGATTACTCAATCCTTAAGAAGTTATACTGACCATAAAACCATTAATGATAAAAAGCAGTTGTTAAATAAGTTGGCAAAGGACAAGGATTTAATTGCGGAATATTTGTTTCAAAATGTTCAGGAATCGATGAGTAAAGATAAAGGATTGTATGAATTACTCTCTAGTCCTTCTTCTGACGACCAAGATGTCTTTAAATATTTTAAGAAAAAATATTTTCAAGGTTTTTGGGATCGGTTTGACTTACAGGTTAATCCATGTTTTAAGGGAGATAGTATATTGTTTTTAAATGATTCAAACCCAATTCCATGTGATCGATTTTTTTCAGATATTATTGAATCTTCAGGGGTTGAAGTTTTTCCTGGGTTTTATTATTTAGAAAATCAAAATGGTAGAATTAGTTATTTAGGTCTTGTTACCTTTAATAATATAGCAAAAGTTTATATTGAATTAGATTCAAAGTTTAAACCAGATGGAGTAGGTTTTCCTACTTTGTTATTGGATGAACAGGTTGAACGAAAATCTTTAAATCCTGAGTATGCTTTTGCGCATTTTAAGGACGGGGAACTTTTAAAACAAAAAGGTCCGATTTTATATAGTACAAAGCTTTCATATTATAATATTCAGACAAATAATAAGTGGGATTATTTTGAGCAGGATCAAATAGGTCATTTGGTAAAGCGCTTGGATAACAATGTTTATTTTTTAAGTGAGAAAATAACAAGTACATGGAATCAAATGGCATTTTATTCTTATTTATTTGCTTTATTTTCCATACTAACTATTATTACAATAGTTATATATCGGTTTACCTATGGTAAAATGCATGAAAGTTCTGGTTTCAAAACAAGATTTCAGTCAGTTATAATATTTATACTTTTTTTTAGTACGGTATTTATTGGTGTTGGAAGTGTTTATTATTTAAAAAATCAATATAATCAGAAAAATTTTGATGCTATTTCAGAAAAAATTAAATCTGTTCAAATAGAGGTTGAGCAGAAGTTAGGAGAGTATGAATCGATTGAAAAAACTGATAAAGATTATGCTCAGTTAATACTTGAAAAATTCTCTAAGGTTTTTTTTACTGATATTAATTTGTTTGATCCCAATGGTAAATTAGTCGTTTCTTCACAACATAAAATATTTGAAGAAGGTTTAGTGGGTGACAGAATGAATCCTTTAGCTATGTATCAAATGCTTTTCAATGCTCAATCTCAATTTGTTCAAATTGAAGAAATTGAAGGAATGCAATTTCTTTCCGCTTATGTTCCATTTTATAATAATGAAGGGAGTTTGATGGCTTACTTGAATCTTCCCTATTTTGCACGATCAAATGATTTGAAAAATGAGATTTCAAATTTCATTGTTGCTTTGTTGAATATTTACGTGTTATTAATTGTTTTGGCACTTGTAATAGGTTTGATATTGACTAATAAAATTACCGAACCTCTTAGGTTAATTCAGGAGAAGATGTCAAATATTCAATTGGGCCAGTCAAATGAACTTATTAATTACAACGGAAAGGATGAAATAGGTAAGTTAGTTAAGGAGTATAATAGAATGATTATTGAATTAACTGAGAGTGCCAAAAGGTTGGCTGAGAGTGAAAGAGAAGATGCGTGGAGAGAAATGGCTAAGCAGGTGGCTCATGAAATAAAAAATCCACTAACGCCTATGAAATTAAGTATTCAACATTTACAGATGAGGTGGTCTTTGTTTGATGAGGAAGAACGCCACAGGAGATTTGATACTTTTGCAAAAAATTTAATCCAACAAATAGACACTTTGTCTGCTATAGCTGGAGAGTTTTCGTCTTTTGCGAAATTAGGAGAAACTGATTTTAAAGAAATTGATTTGAGACAAATAATTAAATCTGCTGTAGATGTTTATAGTTTGACAAATGGTGTTGAAGTTCTTTTTGAAAGTGACCATGATTTATTGGTTTATGCAGATAAAGACCAAATGCTACGAGTATTTAATAATTTGATTAAAAATGCTATTCAGGCAATTCCTGCTAAAAAGGATGGTGTGGTTCGGGTATATACTATATTTGATAACAATCTTTTAAAGATTGTTATTGAAGACAATGGTAAGGGGATATCAAAAGATAATTATAGTCGGATTTTTGTTCCGAATTTTACCACAAAAAATTCAGGTATGGGTCTTGGTTTAGCAATGGTTCAAAAGATAATAGAGAATATGGGGGGGCAAATTTATTTTGAGACCAAAGAAAACGTAGGAACAAAATTCATTCTTGAATTAAAGGGGAAATAAATTCATTTTTTTCTTTTTTTTGTTAATCTATTTAAAAAAAAATTAAGTTTAATTTAGGTAACCTTTTAAAGGTTAATCAGTATAAAACTGATGTTGACTAATGAAAACTTTCCTGAAATTTAAAATAGAGTTCTTTATTCAAGAAATTTATTCAATTTATTTTTTGGTGTTATGTTTGATAAATAATAAAATTAAAAATGCATCTAGCATTTAATTTGATTTGAGAGAACAAGATATAATATTTCATTCTAAACAGATATCTGAAAAAATTGAATCTGTTTTCCAACAAAAAAATAAACAAGTTGATAATCATCTAGTTGAATTAACAGCGGCTAATTATATTTTAACGAAACAAAATGAATCTATAAATAAAGCACAGGAAATTGTAAACTCCAGTTTGCGTTATGGAAGAATAATTCAAAATAGTATTAACGCCAGTGATGTAGAAGTTTCCAATTTATTTTCAGATAGTTTTACGTTTTATTCTCCTCAAAATTTTATTGGTGGAGATTTAATATGGACACAAAAATGCAAATTTGGTAAAATAATTGCTGTTGTAGATTGTATGGGGCACGGGGTTCCTGGTGCAATGTTGGCTATGTCAGTATATCATTTTTTGAATTCCGTTTTGTTGGAAAATCGATTTGAATCAGTTACTGATTTTTTGTGTAATGTATCGGATGCGTATTATAAAAGTTTTTTTGATTCCAATAAAGGCGAAGATTTTGCAGATACGTTTGACATTTCTCTATGTGTTGTTGATGAGCAATCACAAATTATAAGATATAGAGGAATAAAGCGACCCTTATTAATACTTAGGAATCAGGAAATTACTGAGTTTAAGGGTGATAGAGTTTCTGTTGCTGATGAAAAAGCAGTTCAAATTATTAAAAACAAACCTTGGGATAGTGTTTGGCCTTATAAAAAGGGTGACCAGATTTATTTGTTTTCTGATGGTTTTCAGGATCAATTTGGAGGGGAAAAGAATAAAAAATATAAGTATACTAACTTTAAAAAGTATTTACAATACATATCTGGTCAATCCATGTCAATTCAATATAATATGATAGTTGACGAGTTGTATAATTGGAAAAACACAACTAATGGTTCTTATGAACAAACTGATGATATTGCTATTGTTGGAATTAAATTATAAAAAGTTATCCAACCTGGTTTAATATCTAAATTAAGAGTTTTCAGTGTTTTTATTCCTTTTAAAAATATCCTTTTTTTAACGATGGTTTTAGTTTGAAAATTTATTCAGTTAAGTAGGGATTTATTTACATAAAAGTGACTGTTTTTAAAAGGTTTCGATGTATTTTTGAGCTGCAATTTGCTTAAATAAGCTATGGCCGATTTAACTAAACTAGCTGCATGGTCTGATCTGCAGAGTCATTTTGAATATTTTAAGGATATTCATCTTAAGGATTTATTTGCGAATGAAAATCGTTTTCAAGATTTTTCAATTCAATTCAATGATATTCTTTTAGATTATTCTAAAAACAGAATCAATTCTGATACTTTTCGATTGCTAATTAATTTGGCTAAAGAAACTGGAGTTCGTGAAGGTATTGACTCTATGTTTTCTGGTGATATTGTTAATACCACCGAAAAGAGATCTGTTTTACATACTGCCTTGAGAAATCGTTCGAATACATCTATATATGTTGAAGGAAAAGATGTGATGCCTCAAATAAATGATGTATTGCAAAAAATGAAAGTTTTTACTAATGAGGTTCGATCAGGGAAATGGAAAGGGTATTCCGGTAAATCGATTACAGATATTGTAAATATTGGTATTGGAGGGTCAGATTTAGGACCGTTCATGGTTACTGAAGCTTTAAAATCTTATGGTGGAAATTTAAATGTTCATTTTGTTTCCAACGTTGATGGAACCCATATTGCGGAGACATTAAAAAAGATTAACCCTGAAACAACATTATTTGTAATTGCTTCTAAAACCTTTACTACACAAGAAACTTTAACTAATGCTCATTCTGCAAAAGATTGGTTTTTAACTTCAGGTGCAAATCAAGATGATGTAGCGAAGCATTTTATTGCAATTTCTACAAATTCTGCTGGGGTTGCTTCTTTTGGAATTGATACTCAAAATATGTTCGAATTTTGGGACTGGGTTGGAGGTAGATATAGTCTTTGGAGTTCAATAGGTTTGAGTATTGCTCTTTACATTGGTTTTGAAAATTTTGAGGAATTATTGTTAGGAGCTCATGAAATGGATGTTCACTATAAGACGGCTTCATTTGAAGAGAATATTCCTGTTATATTAGGGCTTTTAGGAGTCTGGTACAATAATTTCTTTGGTTCTGAGTCTCATTGTATATTGCCTTATGATCAGTATATGCATCGATTTGCGGCGTATTTTCAGCAAGGCGATATGGAAAGTAATGGGAAATATATTAAAAAGAATGGAGAAAAAGTGAATTACAGCACTGGCCCAATAGTTTGGGGAGAACCTGGAACAAATGGTCAACATGCTTTTTATCAGTTAATTCACCAAGGAACTAAATTGATTCCTTGTGATTTTATTGCACCAGTGAATACACAAAATCCGATTGGAGATCATCACACGAAACTTCTTTCCAATTTTTTCGCTCAAACAGAAGCTTTAATGAAAGGTAAAACTAGAGATGAAGCGAAATATGAATTAGAAACTTCTGGTTGTAGTGATTCTGAAATCAGAGAATTATTACCTCATAAAATATTTGAAGGAAATAAACCAACCAATTCAATATTTGTCAAAAAAATAACTCCAAAGGTATTGGGAAGTTTACTAGCTATGTATGAGCATAAAATATATACTCAAAGTATAGTTTGGAATGTGAATGCATTTGATCAATGGGGCGTTGAATTAGGAAAGCAATTAGCTAAGGTGATACTTCCCGAATTAATAAATGAAAATCAAATTGAAAGTCATGATTCATCCACAAATGGATTAATTCAATTTTATAAAGAGAATAGAGAATTTATAAGTTAATGGGTAGTGTAAAGTTTGATAAGGTATTTTTAACTGAGTTTGATCAGTCAAGTAAACGAGAGTTTCTTGAAACAAATTCTGTTGGAGCATACTCAAGCTCAACATTAGCAGGTGTTAATACTCGGAAGTATCATGGAGTATTTGTGGTTCGGCAACCGCAAATAGATCATCACAGTTATGTTTTGTTAAATGCATTACATGAGGTCTTGGATGTTAACAATAATGTCTATGAATTAGGGGTGCATCAATATTCACTAACTGCACACCCTGAAGGATATCAATATTTATATTCTTTTGATTTAAAAAAAATACCAACTTTTATTTTTGAGGTTGAAGGACATAAAATTCAGAAAGAAATTCAATTTGCACCAAATAAAAATCAATTATTAATCCGTTATACTCTTTTAGAAGGAGAGAAAATTGAATTAGGTTTAAAACCTTTTTCATCTTATAGGAGAATACATAAACTTCGTTCAGCAGATAATCGAAATATATCTGTTCGTGAAATAGAGAATGGAGTGACCTATTGTATGGAAGAAGGTTACGATAACTTATACCTTCAGACTTCAATAAAAAATGATTTTTTGGCTCATGGAGATTGGCATTACAAAGCCGAATACATTGAAGAATTAAATAGAGGTTATGATTTTAAAGAAGATTTGTATTCAATAGGTTTATTGCTTTTTGAATTGAAAAAAGGAAAGTCTGTAGTAGTTTCTATTTCCACCCAACAAGAAAATTTAAAAGGAATAAATACTGTCTTTAATAAATTGTTGAAAAATAAAGTTGAGTTAACCAACTTAGATGAATATTTAGAAAAAGCGGCAGATCAATTTGTGTGTAAAACACCATTAAATGGTGTCGAAATATGTGCCGGATTGCATTGGTTTGGAAGGTGGGGAAGAGATACGTTTTTATCTTTACCAGGACTTACATTATATCGGGATATTCCAAAACCTGAAATTTGTAAAAAGGTTTTAAAAACCATGTTACAAGATTTAAAAGGGGGGTTATTAACTAATATTGGAGTTGGTCAAGCAGCGCAATATAATTCTGCTGATGCATCATTGTGGTTTTTTTGGGCCTTACAGGAATATGTAGAAGTAACCTCATCAGCTTTAAAAACCTGGCAATACTTTAAAAAGGAGATTAATCATATTCTTGACAAGTATAGGGAGGGAACCTTATACAATATTCATATGAAAGAAAATGGGTTGTTGTATGGTGGTCAAGAGGATGTTGCTTTAACCTGGATGGATGCAGTTGTAGATGGAACTCCTGTTACGCCCAGAAGAGGTTATGTTGTTGAGTTAAATGCGCTTTGGTATCATGCAATAAGTTTTAGCTTAGAAATGGCTAAAGCTGCAGGCGATAAAAAATTTATTAATAAATGGGAATCTGTACCTTTTTCTTTGAAAACGGCTTTTAAAGAGATGTTTTGGGATGAAAATAAAGGTTATTTAGCGGATTCTTGTGATGATAAAGTCAAGGATTGGAGTTTTCGTCCGAATCAAATTTTTGCAACAGCCTTAAAATATTCAGTTTGCGATAAAGAAATGAGTAAGTCAATCCTTGAGAAGGTTGAGTGTAATTTGCTCACGCCCAAGGGTTTGAGGACGTTATCTAAAGATGATGAAAAATATATAGGTGTTTATTACGGTGATCAAAAGACAAGAGATCACTCTTATCATCAAGGAATTGTATGGCCTTGGTTATTAGGGCATTTTGCTCAAGGATATATAAATGTTTTTAGAGATAAAGCATTACCTTTACTCGAGAAAATTTATAATGAATTCAATTCCGATATCCAGGATTATGGAGTTGGGTCAATTGGAGAAATTTTTGACGCCGAACCCCCTTTTGCAGCAAAAGGAACAATTGCACAAGCATGGAGTATTTCGGAATTAATAAGAATTAAGGCATTGATTAATAAATTAAAAAATAATTAAAAAAATGGCATTGCAACCAAAAGTATTGATGTTTGGATGGGAATTCCCGCCTGAAATATCAGGAGGTTTAGGAACCGCTTGTTACGGATTAGTAAGCGGTTTAATTGAAAACGGAGTAGATGTTACTTTCGTTGTACCTAAATTATACGGAACTGAAGAAACAGATAAGTTTAGATTGGTAGGAGCTAGTGATGTTGAGGTTAATTTTTCTACAAGCAAGTTTAAAAGAAATTTGGAAAAGGTGAATTATATGCAAATTCACTCTCATATTATTCCCTATGCTTCACCACAAGAGTTTATGGATAGAGAAGAATTTGATATTGATTCTATTACAAAAGTGGATTCGAATTTTAGTTCTGCTAAATTTCAATTTGGTGGAAGGTACGGTAAAAGTCTCTTAAGTGAAGTTTCTAAGTATGCAGTAGTTGCAATGCAGGTTGCCCAGGATCAAGAGTTTGATGTAATACACGCACACGACTGGTTAACATTTCCTGCTGCTATAATGGCAAAAGAGGTGAGTGGTAAACCATTAGTTGTTCATGTGCATGCAACTGAATTTGATAGATCAGGAGAGTCTGTAAATCAAGAAGTTTATGAATTAGAAAAAAGAGGATGTGAAGCTGCCGACAGAATTATTTGCGTTTCCCGTTTAACGAGAAGGATTTTGATGAATCGATATGGTATTGATGGCAGAAAGATTTCAGTTGTGCATAATGCTGTAGTTCCTAAGCCTGCTAAGATTTATCCAAAAAGAAATTTAGTAGATAAAAA
>MDSX01045610.1_pt1 | contig 10897 bp, 8 predicted proteins | sample 811141 | NCBI WGS metagenome assembly MDSX01 (sample SAMN05326642, study PRJNA326480) | marine metagenome | isolation source: seawater | place: Atlantic Ocean: South East | collected 2010
TAGTGTTATTAACCCACTTGTAAATGCCGTTCTCAAAGGTGTTTGTCTGGTCTTTAACAAGCACTCTATCATTACTGCTAAAAGTATGTCCGTCAAGTGCGTTCAATACACCTGTAAAACTAAATCCAGACCCTACAGCAGAGTCCGGACCAGCAGTGTTGTTATATGAAACTGTGCCAATACCACCAACACTAGCAAGATCAACAGTAGTTGCTGCCTTTACACCATCTTTAACTACCAGACCTTGAGATGTATTATCTACATATGCTTTTGTTGCAACATCTTGTGCAGAAGTTGGGTCTGCTACTAACTTAAGTTGCTGGTTTTCAAAAGAAATACCATCACTAAACGTAAATTTTACTTGAGTAGTGCCGAGCTCTTCATCACTATCATGTGCAATAATCTTCAATCCCTCAGTAGGTTTCTGAGAGTGGTAGTGGATTTGTAAACCTTCAGCACCAGTGCCTTCCAAGTGTCCAGCAATTTTACCAGTAGCAGATTCATAGATATCAAGCATGTTATCTACACGAACATCAAAACCTTCAATTAGAGCAGTAGAAGTTACACTATCAGTGTGAAGTTTACCCGAAACAGTTGTCTTATCGTCTTCAATAGTTAATCTATCTTCTCCATCAGCTTTGAAGATTAAGTTCCCAGTTCCAGTATGGTCTACTGTAGTTTGTGTTCCAGTATGCTTAATAATGGTATCGTTACCAGTACCAATTCTTAACTCATTACCGTCAGTGAATTGGATGTTAGCACCAATGGTGCCGTCTTGATCATTTCTTACTAAGGCAGATGCTTCTACACCGTCAACTTGATCAGCGTTAATGTTTAATGCATCTACAAATGTTTTGTTGACTGTTCCTGTAATTTTAGTGGCAACTCTACCATCAGTGTAGTAGAGGTTAGTGCCTTCACCAATGTCTGTGGTAGTTTTTGTTCCAAAGTTACTATCAAATCTATTACTAGTGTAGTAAAGGTTTGTTGATCCTTCAGTGACATTATCAGTAGTCTTTCTAGTCAAGGAACTATCAAAGACTTCATCAAATGTATCAAAGTTACCATATACACCAGTATAGGAATTAAATGAAGCTGTAGTGCCAGAGATAGTTGTGAACCTACCTGAGTCTGCATCTACTGTTCCAGAACCACCTGTAGCATCAACATTACCTGTTACATTACCACTAAGGTTTTTGGTAATGGTGGCAGGAAGTCTTAAGTTGTTAACTGTGCCAGCATTAAGGTTATCAGCATCTCGATAGTAACTACCATTTTGCCCATCAAGAGTGATAGCATCAATATTGTCTAGTTGCGCACCATCACCAGTAAATACCGACCCTGCACCAGCAGAGACGATATTACCAGTAACTCTTAGGTTCTGTTTTACTACAAAATCTTTAGCAGAATCAGCCATTTAATCTATATCCTATTAGCTAATAATTGTTTTATTTGTTTTCACTTCCAAAGTGCCTCTGCCATTACGTCTTTCGAAGAGAAGTCTAATTTGACCACTCCCAATAACGTCCGCTGTCAGGAAACCCATATCACTATCACCAGTATGGACAACACCAAATTCAGTAAATCCTACATCAGATTCACCATTAAAGGCTACTAATACAGTACTGATTTGTGTCTCATCAGGTGTTGTGCTTGCATCATGAATTCTAACGTCATATTTTACTGTTGAAGCATTACCAGTTCCAGCAGTAAAAGTATCAACTACTGCCAGAGCATTAGATGTAATTGAAACTCCTGTAGGAGACACTTCAGTTGTGTTAGCCCCATTTACAAACTTGACTTTATCTGTTACTTCAAGTGTTCCTGTAACCCTAGCACCATCTGTCTGTGTAGAAAGTTTAGGAGCATTATCATAATAGAGTTTTACAAAAGAGTTTGGTTCTGCATCAATCATTGTTTCAGTGCCAGTAACGTTCTTAACTAAGAACCCACCTGTCTGAAGATGGAAGTCGCCAGTATTATTTCTGAATACAGCAGCACCACCATTATGATACATTAATAAGTCGGAGTCTGTACCCAAAATTAACTGAGCATTGTCATTCATAATTAACTGACCAGCAGTTTTTCTGCTTGTTACATCACTTCTCAGTAATTGGGAAGCTTGAACACTGTCAACCATGTCAGCATTGAAGTTATCTACAAGACCACCAGTCCATCTTACTCTACCAGTAGCACTCTTATATTGGAAGTGTGCGGGCCCAGTAGAGTCACCAAATGCTAGTTTTGCTGAACCTTTAAATGTGAGTTGTACGCCAGAGTCTACAACATCATCTACATCACTTCTTAAGAATTGTAGTGCATCTAAACTATCCAGCAATGCTGCATTGTCCGCCTGTGGTGCACCAGATGCCTGAATAACACCCGTTGGAGAGATTGTGATGTTGTTACCAGCAGAGTAAACTGAAAGAACATCATCTGAATCTACTCTAGTAAGGAAGAAAATACCAGTAGAACTATCATAGGAGAGACCACCAAATCCTGTAGTATTAGAAGCAGTTACAGAACTTCTTGCTCTTGCATCTGAATGATAGAAGTTGGTAGAGCCTTCTGGCAGATTGTCTGTTGTGCTAGAAGTTTCATCCAGAAGTTTATGCCACTGACCACCATGCGCAAAGTAACCTTTACCTGTTGCATGGACATGGGCAAACATACCATGATATGTTGCTGCACTTGGTAAAGCACCTTCCGTAGAATATACGTTAGAGAATTTAATTGGACCACTGATTGTAGCAGAGTCTGCTGTCAATTCTTGAATATTAAGTCCAGCAAGACCAAATGTAGCATCTGTTCTGTCTACAGTTGTAGCAGGAACTACAGAGTCTAGTGCTGTGCTTTGATATTTGCCAAAAAGGTAGTATTGTCCATTGTTAGCATCTCTAAAGAAACCTGTATGCTCTCTAGTTGATCCAGCATCAGGGGAGTAATGCCCAAAGAAACCAATGTCTACAATATCAGATGCTTCATTTCCTACTGCAAACTGAATAAGTGGATCAGACACTTGGAGTGTTGTAGTATTTACAGTAGTAGTTGTGCCAGTAATTGTTAAGTTACCAGTCAAACTCATATTGGTTGCAGAAATGTTTCCTGTTACTTCAACACCAGAGTCTACTACAGTAAGTTTTGAACTACCATTGTATTTAAGAACTGCATGGTCACTATCAACTGTGATTACATCATTACCGTGAGTATTACGGAATACATGAGAAGAACCTTGATACACATTAGATGATCCGTTATGGAAAATCTTAAGGTCACTATCATTACCGAAAGTTACTTTGCGGTTATCTGAGAACTGTAAATCATTTACCGTAGCAAATCTAGTGATATTTGAGTCTGCTCTAGATTCAGTATAGTAAAGGTTAGAACCTTCTGTAAGTTCTGTAGTAGTTTTATCAGAGAATAGTGTATTAAAACCAGCACTTTCTAAATCAGTAGCTAAGTCTGCAAATACTGCGCTATCTGCTGTTAAGTTTGTTAGGCCAGAACCATCACCAGTAAAAGTTGACGCTATTACATTTCCAGTAAAACTACCATAACCGTCAATGCCGACTGATGTTCCTACAAATCCACCATTTGCAATAACATTACCAGATGTTCTTATAAGAGTAGCTACAGTCAATGAATCACCAATAACAACAGAATTGAGACTAATGTTATTATTTACATTGAATTGATTTGTATTAAAAGTAACAGAATCGCTACTAGCTCTTACTCCAAAATTAGAGTCGAATACAATTTGATTATGATTATGATTTCTAGCATCAAGGTAGTATAGTGGACCTTCACCGTTAAGAGTAACAGCATCGTTAGAGTCAAGAGATACACCCCCTACACTTGGAACAAATGCATTTCTTGCTGCACTAAACACCAGCAGTTTACCACCATCAATGGTGTTGCCAAGTCCATCAGAATCATCTACATTATTTAAATCAGCAATGCCAAATTGATTTAGGTCTATACCGATTCTTCTTGCACCAGAATCGTTGTAGAAATTAAACCCACTGTCTAACTTATAAAAAGTTCTGTCGCCATTGGTAACCGATACAATAATAGAGTTACTATCGTTGGGCAGTCCAAGGCTAGGTTCTACGTCTTCTAATCTAAAAAAAGTATCGGGTAATTTTGAACTCTTTACTTTTTTACTTATTAAGTTAGCCATTTAGCGACTCCAAAATTCCGATAGTAGCTTTAAGTTTATTTTGCCCAGAAGATTGCATTTTTAGAATTTGACCAGTAGTTACAACTGTTTTACCAGTAGTAGCAGCTACAGCATCTCTCCCCGGAATATCAAATTGTGATAGCAACTCATTTGCAGGAGCAGATGCTGAATCCTGAATAGTTAGAGTAAGCCAGTATGCAGTATCAGATGCATTTGCTATCTGAGTAGATAGAATAATGCCTGTATACCCTTCAGGTGCCGTGTAAGCAACTGTAGAACTATCTTGGACAGAATGTGTAATAGAACGAAATACGTTTAGGTCAGCCATTGTTTTTCCTTAATCCTCTAGTGCAAGTGAGAATGGTGTAATACGAGCAAACAAACTTCTATCAAAAGCATCGCCTTCAATAGTGCCTGTTGATCTTTGAATTCTAAAGTTTTCACCAACTCTGAAGTCACCTTTCTGGTCAGTGCTTGTAACAAAGCAAAGTCCACCACGATCAGAATCTTGGATTACTTCGTCTGCTTGAATTGGAACACCTCCACGATATGGGAAAGATGTTCTAATATCTGTGCCTGTTCCAATCCACTCAAACGTGTGACCAGATGAAGACAAGGCACTTCTTCTATGGAAAGAAATTGAACTACTATCAGTAAAGGCAATAGTTGGTGTCTCTAGGAGTTTAATAGTACCAGTTCCTGTGCCTTCATTGTAAGATACAGAATCTACAGTGAAATAGTTAGTGTCTTCACCAAACTTGATAGCATCAGAAATGTTAGGTCTTTGTGGAAGGTTCTTTAGAGTGATATTGTTATCAAGAATATTCTGTTGCCCATCAACATTACCTGCATACAATGTAGGAGATACCCCTGTAGCCTTCAAACCAATGTTACCGAATGAACTGTTTGAGTTTGTAATGGAAGCAAATCCACCATTCTCTGCAAGGAAACCATGAGAACAATATACTGTAAACACTGATACCAACTGACAGTAACCTTGGTTCTTCAGGTAAATACCTTTACCACCTTGGTTAATCTGTGTAAATGAGTCTACAACCATAGACCGAATACCGCCAGCATGGTTGCCATCATTTCTAATACCATCACCCCCAGCAGCAGGTTCACCATTACTATCTGCATACTTGTAAGTTCCATCATCATTTCTAGATAAGTCTGGACCTGTAATAGATGTACAGTTTCTAATGTAAGGAGAGTTTACAATGATGTTATTGCCAGCAGAGTCTGCTGGATTCCATGAAAATACTGCTGCTGGCTGCAAATGGTCTCGGAATGTAAAGTCGGAAACATATGCGTTGTTATAAACATAGAACATATCAGAAGTAAGGTTCTTAGGTCTGATACTTGTGTTCTTAAGGTTATCACCAATCAGTGATACGTTCTTTGGAATAATTACTGGATTATTGATTGTATACTCACCAGTCTTAACATAGATAGTAGACGCAATCTCAGGACCATCTAATACATCTTGGTATCTATCACCAATATCAAACAGTAATGGGTATGTCTGGTCAATATGAGTAACTACACCATTAACAATTGTTGTTGTATTTGTTGTAATTGAATCATAAGCAGATTTAGAAGGTGTTCCTAAAGTTGCTGTAGTCCAAGTTACTCTACTGTCAGCATCTGGAGTAATTCTGGTAAAGTTAGTTGTAAGGTGTGCATATCCTTTAGCAATTGCGTCACCAATCATTTCTGCTGATGCAACCATCTCTGATCTTTTGGTTGTAGACGGATAGTTAGCAGCAGTCTGTTGTGATGCTGTGTAATCTCCCGCATCACCAGAAATAGCCACTGTAGTTCCACTAAGAATATCAGCAAGCAGACTTCCCATATACTCATAAGCATATGCAGTAGCAGGAGTTTCAATCTCAGAAATTTGTGGATCACCGTCACCATAAAAGAAGAAGAATGCTGCATTGTCATATGCACCAGCATTACCAAGATACGTTGCATCATAGGTAAGTGCTTCTACAGCAAATCTAATGTCTCTTTTACACTTGACTTGATCGTAATTTAAAGTAGGATATAAGTCTTTAATCTTTTCATTAACTTCTTCAGAAATAAAGACTTTGTTGCTTAACAGAAGTTCTCTGGTGTATGCTGCATCATTTGCAGTAGCAGTAGCACCATAGTATCCAGCTACCGGAACTGGATATGAACCAGCAACTAATGCATCTGCATTGTCTCTACCATTTTGAACAATATCGGTTAACTCATCCCAATACCCATCTGCTCTAGATAGCATTGTAGCATTGCCACTAATCGCAGCAAGATCGTTTGTAAGGTCTTTTGCTTTACTCAGAGAAGTCAGAACTTCTGTCAAACCCTTAGTGTATGATCCAGCACGACCTTGGAAGACTTGGTTAAAAGAAGACCCCAAAGCAACATCATACTTTGAAGCACCTACATAGAAGTTTAAATCTCTTCTAGTTTTATTCTCAATTTCTGAACCTTCAGCACCATCAGAGTCCAGTAGAGCATTACCTCGTCTAACAGATGCTATTTCTAATGCCCTGTCAATGGTTTTAAAGGACCGTGCAAGAGATGTTCCGTCATTTTTATCATCACCGTTCTTGGATACATAAAAGACGTTTGTAGCAGCACTAGTGCCATCAATCTCTTTGATAGTGACTTCACCGTCACGACTTTGTTCAAAGAAAATTACGCCATCATGAGTGTTAATCGCAAGTTCACCAAGAACTAGATCACTATCGGTAGGACGATTGCCTGCTACTGAACTGCGTTTCTGTTTAATAATAGCCATTTTTAAACCTTGATAAACTTGAATTTATATTTATTTATAACGATTAGAATGACCCCCCGTCAATGGAATCAACTTGAACACTATTTGCTTCTACAATACCTTGGACCTCTGCCGAATCTAGTCCTAATGCTCTGATGTCATCTGAGTCTAATAATTCTAAAATAACATCCCCAGTAAGACCATTAACACTATTGACACCTACAGTGATATCTGCTAATGAATTAAAAATAAAGTTTTCAGAGACACTATCATATTGTAAAAATCTATTGGTTGGACTTAAATTAGTTGTATCAACATCTGTTAATTGTCTAAGTGTTGCAGCAAGATCGTTTATAGGTCCAAATACAAAATTGTTTGCTGAATCATTATATTGTAAGTATTTATTAGTAGAACTTAACCCACTATCGTTAACGTCATTAAGTTGTCTAACACCAATTGATGATACACCAGTAGGGATGCCAGAGGAGATTTTTTTGACATAAATTGTTTTAGTCATTAGAATGTTCCTCCGTCAATAAGAAATGCTTCTGCTGCTAATGCTGATTCTATAGCAGAATCACTTACTATTGTTGTGCCAGTAATAACTCCTACACTATCAATAGTGATTCCGGCACCCGCAGAGTAAACTGTTCTAACATAGTCCGAGTCTGCAATAGATAGGACTTGCCCAGAATCAATCTGAGAAGTTGCCCCAAAAACATACCTTTGGTTTGCACTATCATATTTTAAGATTTGTCCATCAGTTGCAGTTGCAACTACATCTGTAAGTTCTCCTAACTGTGTAGGAACTTTTCTTGTACTTGCTTTAAATGCTCTAGCTGATTGAGTTACAGCAGGGGTAATCTCTAGGATGCCCTCTACAATACGTTCTGTAGTATCTGTGACAGTAGTAATTTCTACATCATAGAAGTATCTTCCAGCATCAATCGTATTAGTAAATGCTGCATCTAAATGAAGATTAATAATTCCATCTGCTGCTGGTGTTGCCACAGAATCTTCGAACTCATATACTACGTTAGAATTATATTGCTTTCTAAACTTAGCAGCAACAGATATTCCTGTCAAGTCACGGGGATTTCTATTTGCATCAACCACGTCAACCTGAAAGGTAGTATCTGTTCCTTGTTCGGCTGTTAATATAGCATACTCAGCCATTTATTGTATTCCTTAGTTAGTGATTATCACATCCTGCATAATGACGAATAATAGGGGACTTTCCATGTCCTAAATTTTCGCTGTACTGAACAACTGCATTCCACCTTGTATCATCTTCAAAAAAATCATGCTTTAAATATTTATATTTATCACCCTCTTTATTTAGCAACCACCATAAAGTAAATTGGTCGAAATTAATTAAATTTTTTGGGTATTGATTAACATCACCAGGCCACCATTCAAAGTTTGCTTGTTTCTTCCAACGGGTATACCAGTCCATCATAAATGGTTTTGCTGATGACTTGTAGAGGCATATTCCCCCATGATAGGTAAAAGTAACATCTCCACTTTTAATAAACGCAAATGCATACTTTCTATCTTCAGTAATTTTTGTCCAAAGTAGATCATTATCTTTAATTTGTTCGAATACTGTAGAAAATTCACTATTAACAATTTCCATATCCGCATCAAGATATAATGTAGTATCATAAGGGGAATTCGCCATAGCCCACATTTTAGTTCTTTTAGTTATCAAATGATTTTTATGTGTTGGAATATCAGTAATAACATTGTTAAAAATTTTAGATTTATTATCTATAAATTTTTGTTCTGTGAATAGTGTAACATTAAAATCTGGAGTATAATCTTTAATAGATTCTGCTAACTGACATGCAGAATTGTAATAGTATATCTTATTAGTTGCTACTACAATAATACCGTTACTCATTATTTTCTAACATTTTATTTGTATCTTCCCAAGTTGTCTCTTCTTCCAAAAAATTAAACCCCATACTGTAACGTAAGCAGTTGTTAGATGAAGCGTGGTATATTAATTTTTCAGGATAATCATAATTACCAAAGTAAAAGGTTTTTACATTCCATCCTTTTTTGTCTGGAATTACAACAACTTCTTTTTTATCTAAGTCCCAATATCTAAAGTCACCTTCACCAGTCGCAGACCAAGAGAACATAAGACCATATCCTGCTGCATTAGCATTATTATGCCAGCTACAATATGATTTAGGAGGATATAAAACCCCTAAACATTTTCTTTGAGAAAACATATACTCGACTAAATCAATGGTATATTGATGAATACCACTATCAATTTTATCACCTAAAGATTTACTTTCATAAGATGGTTGAAACTCTGGATATCCATCATGCATTCTACCACGATTTATAATATCATGCAAGTAATTTTCTGATAATTTTTCATCTTTTGAGTCTAAGTTATTAGATGTATGTTCAAAATTTATTTCAAGATCACTATGATTTAGATTTAATAATCTATCTTCTATTAAATCTAATTTAGAAAGCACATAACTATCGTTTACCTCAAGTGTCCTCATTATCATTTTTGTGTTCCATTTCTTTCATCATTAACATTACAGTAAGAGCTGTTGCCTCTACGTTAGATTTCGCTTTTCTAATTTGAGATTTAAATTCTCGATCATTAGATTCATTAATAGATGGAATGTTAAAAATATCTAATTTTGTTCTAAATAAATTTTGCAATCGAGTTACTTCTTCTTCTTCTTTTTCTCTTTCTGCTTCTTTTTTATTTTCTTGTTTTTGGTTTTCATTATGTTTTTTTGTCGATTCATCAATTTCTTCTTCAGAATAAACACTCATAATTGTATTGAAAAGTGGGTTCTCTAATTCTTTTTCATCATCATTCCACTTTTCAACAACTAAGTTTTGTTCTCTAGAAATCTTACCGATCTTTGAATGCTCTACAACTTCAATAGTAGATTTGTCATTGTTTAACCAGACTGGATTGTTATATTTCGCTCTCAAAATTTCATTCTGTTCTTGCATAGTAAATTAACTCCTAATTTTTTTAAATCTTTACATGTAAGTAGTAAGTCTCATTAATGAATTTGCTGGCAGATATGCTAGGACTATAGTATTTTATTCTCCGGTTGACACGTCGAACGTTATATGGTCTACGTTGAAGTTGGGGGGATCGGGATCCGCTCGGCACGCCCCGAACTCCATAAGAAAGGCGCTGGACGCCTTGGGTCGCTCTAAGGTACTGAGAAGAACGCCAAGAAAACCGACTGGAGAATGTTCCGGGACTTCCGGGACCAGAAGCATTAAGGCTTTCTTGGATAGCTCCAGCATGGACAATTGCGTTACGCAAGTCCATATATGAACCTATGTTTCTATATCCAGCTGGTGCAGTTGCACTTGTAGTAATCTGAAAATGTCCGGGTCTATTTTGCCCTTGGTTCGAAAAAATTCTATTTAAAAGACCTCCAGCAAAAAACTCTTGCATCTCCATATTGGTTGAGGTATCAGCATTACCTGCCATTGTACCAACACCAAGAAAAATAGCACCAATAGACCTCTTTTTAAGAAGTCTTAATCCACCATCAGGTCTTTTGCTTTTAATAAGTTGGTCCGTTTCAGAGTTATAGGTAATGCCAGTTTTTTGATAAATTCTTGCCCTTTCACTATAAGTCTTATCAGATGAGGACGCATCGAATTCTTGTGGAAGATCAAGAACCAGTGTCCATTCATCACTATCCAAGTAGGATAATTGTACAGCTTCTGCGCTATCTAACCCAATTGGCTCTCCGAAGGTGTCTTCGGCCATTTCAGTATGAGGAGCCATTCTATACACACCGGGCAAATCGTGCTGAAAGATTAAACTAATAATAGCATCTAGCGCAGCTGCATATGCAGGGTCAGAACCACCAGAGTCACCAATTTCTTGAAGACCCGCTAAAGTTCTGTCATATCTCAAAGGGTATGCAATCGCATCTCCA
>MDSX01067051.1_pt1 | contig 10897 bp, 8 predicted proteins | sample 811141 | NCBI WGS metagenome assembly MDSX01 (sample SAMN05326642, study PRJNA326480) | marine metagenome | isolation source: seawater | place: Atlantic Ocean: South East | collected 2010
TAGAGGGAGCGTTTAATGGTTATTTGAAAGGACAAAACGGTCAAATGTTAATGGAGAAAATTAGAGGTAATGAATGGAAGCCTGTTAACGACGATTATTCAATTGAACCAGTTCCAGGTAGTGATCTTTATACAAGTATTGACGTTAATATTCAGGATGTTGCTGAAAGTGCTTTGCTTCATCAGCTTAAAGAGCAAAAAGCACAAAAAGGATGTGTAATTCTGATGGAGGTAAAGACTGGATTTGTTAAAGCTATAGCTAATTTATCCTACAATAAAAAAACAGATACTTACTTTGAAACTCAAAATCATGCAGTTGGTTTAGCTTCTGAACCAGGTTCTACTTTTAAGTTGGCGTCATTACTTGTAGCAATTGAACAAGGAAAAGTTAAAATTTCTGACTCTGTTAACATGTCTGGAAGATATCAGTTTTATGACCAAGCTCTTACTGATGGCGGAAAGGTTTATGGGAAAAACACTGTAAAAAATGCTTTTGAAAAATCTTCTAATGTAATTAGTAAATTAATTTACGACAACTATAAATCTGATCCACAAGAATTTATTAATGGATTAAAATCGATTGGCTTACATCAAAAATTGGGATTGTCAATTCTTGGGGAAGGAAATCCATTAATAAAAGATGCTTCTGATCCAACTTTTACTGGCATTACATTACCATGGATGTCCATTGGTTATGAGTTACAGATAACTCCTCTTCAAACTTTAGCTCTTTACAATGCAGTAGCAAATGATGGAATTTTATTAAAGCCCCAGTTTGTAAAGTATATTAAAAAAGGAAGCGAAGTTCAGCAATATTACGAGCCTAGTATTTTAAATCCTTCAATTTGTTCTGAATCAACACTTGTCGATTTAAAAGAAATGCTTGAGGGTGTTGTCGAGAGAGGAACAGCTAAAAATATTAAAGCTAGAGGTTTTAAAATTGCTGGAAAAACTGGTACATCTAAAATTGCTCAAGGTTCAAAAGGTTATGGGAATAAATATCAAGCTTCTTTTTGTGGGTATTTCCCGTCTGAAAACCCTCTTTACAGTTGTATAGTGGTAGTTCAAGGTCCAACGAAAAACATATTTGGTTCTGTCGTTTCTGGAACAGTTTTTAAAGAAATAGCAGACAAAGTATACGCTAATGAGTTTAGTAAAGAAAATATCAAAATCGACTATAAAGAGTTGAATTTCCCTTTTTCTAGATCAGGAGATAAAGTTGCTTTTCAGCAAGCTGCAAAACAAATGAATATTCCTATTGATAATCGTTCTAATGAAAATTCAAAATGGGTTTTAACAAGAACAGGGCAAAATGCAATTAGTATTTATAATAAAAAAATGATTAAAGGTTTAGTGCCGAATGTGATTGGTATGGGGTTGTTAGATGCAGCTTATTTATTAGAAAAAAACGGTCTTTTTGTTCAGCCAATTGGGTCAGGTATTGTTAGGGATCAGTCTATTGTTCCAGGTAAAAAAGTGGTTAAGGGTCAAAAAATAATTTTACAATTAGGATGAAATTACTAAAAGACATAATATACGGAGTAAGTATCAGAGAGATTAAAGGTAATACCAATATTGCAATAGACAATATTTCTTTTGATTCTAGGAAAGTTAATGGATTGTCTTTATTTGTTGCAGTTAATGGAACAACTGTTGATGGCCACTCTTTTATAAACAAGGCTGAGCAGAATGGTGCTTGTGCAATTATATGTGAACATCTCCCTGAGAAGTTAGTAAAATCAATTACTTATATTAAAGTTCCAGATAGTTCAGAGGCTTTATCTTTGATTGCTTCTAATTATTATGATAACCCATCCGAAAGTTTAAAATTAATTGGTGTTACTGGTACAAATGGTAAGACCACATCTGCATCACTTCTTTATGATTTATTTCGTCTTCTAGGACATAAGGTAGGGTTGGTTTCAACTGTAAATATTAGAATTCAGCATAAAATCCTTCCTGCTACTCATACAACTCCAGATGCAATATCAATCAATCGAATTTTAAGAGAAATGCTTGATCAGGGCTGTACATATGTCTTCATGGAAGTGAGTTCACATGCTTTAGATCAAAATAGAACAAATGGATTGTTGTTTGATGTTGGTGTTTTTACAAATATCTCAAGGGATCACTTAGATTATCATCCTTCTTTTGACGAGTACATAAAATGTAAGAAAAAGCTATTTGATAGTCTTAGTGAGCGTTCACATGCGATAGTGAATTTTGATGACGTACATGGTGAGATTATGACCCAAGATAGCAAGGCAAAGATTCATTCTTATGGGTTGAGAGAAGAAAGAACATTTAAGGGTAAAATGCTTGAAAATGATATTTCTGGATTAACAGTTGAAATTGACGGCATTCAACTTACTTCTAGGTTAATTGGCGAGTTTAATGTCTATAATCTTTTAGTGGCTTATTCTGTAGCTAATTGTCTTGGTGAAGATCCAATGACAATATTAACATTGTTAAGTAACATAAAAGCTCCAGAGGGCAGGTTTGAATATTTTGTTTCTTCTTCGAAAGTCACTTCAATTGTTGATTATGCACATACTCCAGATGCTTTAGAAAATGTACTTAAAACTTTAAATAGTTTAAGAAAAGCAGATCAAAAAATAATTACTGTTTTTGGTTGTGGAGGAGATAGGGATAAAGGGAAGAGACCTCTGATGGGAAATATTGCATCCCTTTATAGCGACCATGTGATAGTTACTTCTGATAATCCAAGATCTGAAGATCCAGAATCAATAATCAAAGATATTTTAAAAGGGATAAAGTTAACACAACAGTCTAAGGTTTTATCAATTGCAGACCGTAAAGAAGCAATTAAAGTTGCCTGTACTATGGTGGAATCCGGAGATATGATTCTTGTTGCTGGAAAAGGACACGAGAAATTTCAAATAAATGGAGCTGAAAAAGTTCATTTTGATGATTTAGAAATACTAATAGATTTTTTTAATAAAAACTAAAATAAAATGTTATACCATCTATTCCAATATTTAAGTCAAATTTTAGATTTTCCAGGATCTGGTCTATTATCCTATATTTCATTTAGAGCTGGTATGGCCATTATTACATCATTAATAATCACATTATTATTTGGTAATTTTTTAATCAAAGTATTACACAAAAAGCAAGTTGGTGAAACGATCCGAGATTTAGGTTTAAAAGGGCAAATGGAAAAATCAGGTACACCTACGATGGGGGGTGTGATTATTATTGCTGGAATACTCTTGCCGACTTTACTATTTGCAAGATTAGATAATATATATATCCAATTAATGATTGTGGCAACAATTTGGTTGGGTACAATAGGTTTTATTGATGATTATATAAAAGTTTTTAAGAAAAACAAGAAGGGTCTTGCTGGTAAGTTTAAAGTTCTTGGTCAAATCGGAGTTGGGATTATTGTTGGAGTAGCATTATTCTTCAATGATGATGTCACTATAATGTCTAAAATTGAATCCCCTGTTGAGTTAAGCCAAAATGTAGTAGAAAGTGATCAGAAAAATTATGAGTGGGTAAAAACAAAATCAACTAAAACAACAATACCATTTGTTAAAAATAACGAGTTTGATTATGCTTGGCTTTTGACTTGGATTAGCGCTGATTTATCAAAATATGTATGGCTTATTTTCATTCCTCTGGTTGTGTTAATTGTTGCAGCTGTTTCGAACGGAGCTAATATTACAGATGGACTAGATGGGTTAGCAACCGGTACTAGTGCTATCATCGGAACTACCCTGGCGATTTTTGCTTATTTATCCGGGAATATTGTTTTTGCAGATTATCTCAATATTTTATATATCCCTAATGCAGCAGAACTTGTGATTTTCATAAGCTCTTTTGTGGGTGCATGTGTTGGGTTTTTATGGTATAATTCATTTCCTGCAAAAGTATTCATGGGAGATACAGGAAGTCTTGCATTAGGAGGTATCATTGCTGTATTTGCAATTGCAATTAGAAAAGAATTACTTATTCCTGTTTTTTGTGGTGTGTTCTTAATTGAGAATTTAAGCGTGATAATTCAAGTTGGATATTTTAAGTATACAAAGAGGAAATACGGAGAGGGTAGAAGAGTTTTTTTAATGTCTCCAATTCACCACCATTACCAGAAAAAGGGAATTCATGAAGCCAAAATAGTATCCAGATTCTGGATTATTGCCATTTTATTAGCAGTGTTGTCTATAGTAACTCTTAAAGTTCGATAAATGAAAGAAAGTTTAAATATCGTTGTTTTAGGAGGTGGAGAAAGTGGTGTTGGAGCTGGTATTTTGGCTAAAAAAAATGGAGCTAAAGTTTTGGTTTCTGATTATTCATCAATTAGCGATTTACATCAAAAAAAGTTAAATGATTTTGGGGTTATTTGGGAACAAAACGGTCATAATGAAAAAGCAATTTTAAATGCAGATTTAATAGTCAAGAGTCCTGGAATTTCTGATTCAAATCAATTAATCCAACAATTGGATAAAAAAGGAATCCCTGTAATTAGTGAAATTGAGTTAGCTGCTAGGTATTGTAAGGGGAAAAAGATATGTGTAACAGGAAGTAATGGTAAGACTACAACAACTCTAATGATTTCTTACATATTGAGAAAAGCAGGCTTGAAATCCAAAGCTGTTGGAAATATTGGGCAAAGTTATGCTCTTTCTGTTGCTATTGATCCTGTAGATTATTATGTAATTGAGTTAAGTAGCTTCCAATTAGATAGAATGTATGAATTCAAAGCAGACATTGCTCTGATTTTAAATATTACGCCAGATCATCTAGATAGATATAATAATAAGTTCACAAATTATTTTGATAGCAAATTTAGAATTACCCAGAATATGGGTTCAGGAGATCATTTGATATTCAATGCAGATAATGAAAAAATAACAGAAAGAATTTACTCTACAAAACCTACTTTGACTACTCATCCAATTTCGATTAATAAAACTTTAAATGAAGGCGCATGGCTTGAAGAAGAAGAAATCAAATTTAATATAAACCACCAAAAACAAACAATTATGTCTATACATCAACTAGCTCAGCAGGGCAAGCACAATGTATTTAATTCTATGGCTGCAGGAGTCGCAGCTAAAGTATTAGATATTAGGAAAGAAATTATAAGAGATAGTCTTTCCGATTTTCAAAACATTGAACATCGTTTAGAACACGTTGCGAAAATTCATGGGATAAATTTCATCAATGATTCCAAAGCTACTAATGTTAATTCTACTTGGTATGCACTCGAAAGTATGCAAAAGCCAACAATTTGGATTGTAGGAGGAGTCGATAAAGGAAATGATTATGCAGCATTAGAAGGTCTAGTGAAACAAAAAGTATTAGGCATAGTTTGTTTAGGAAAAGAAAACCAAAAAATAAAAAGTGCATTTGGAAACGTTATTGAGCAGCTTTACGAAGCTTCAACAGCAGAGCAAGCGGTTCAAATTAGTTACCGAATTGCTAAAAAGGGGTATAATGTTTTATTATCACCTGCATGCGCAAGTTTTGATTTATTTAAAAACTATGAAGACAGAGGACATCAGTTTAAAAAAGCAGTTCGATCATTGTAATTAGGGATTATGTTAAAGACAGATAAAAAATTAAAAACCAATCAGTTGGTTCAAAATAGAATGAAATCTTTGGCTTCATTTTCTACTATTGAACACAGACTAGAACTTGTTAAAACAATTAAGGGCGTAAGTTGGGTTAATGATTCCAAATCAACTGATGCAGGATTAACTGCATTTTCCTTTGAAAATCTTGAGGAACCAATAATTTGGATAGTGGAATCTAGTGAAAATAAAAGAAATCTTGATTTACTACATGATCTTGCTCTTAAAAATGTGGTTGAAATCATATGTTATGGCAATTTTGAGACTGAGTTGAAATATTATTTTGCCGCTAAAATGAAATATAGTTTTAAAGACAATTTGTTGGATGCTGTGTCTTTGGCAGTTGAAAATTCAAAATCTGGAAATACTGTTTTGTTTTCTCCAGCCTGCCCTAGTTATTCGAGTTTTAAGAATTATCAAGAGAGGGGAGAATACTTTAAAAAATTGGTTAATGATATTGATTGATGCAAAAATTTATAGATAAGTATATTAGAGGGGATAAGGTAATTTGGACAGTTATTATTATTTTATCATTATACTCTTTGGTTATGGCTTACAGTTCTAGTTCAAATCTTGCTTTTAGAATAGCGGGCGGAAATGTTATTCCTTATCTGATGAAACATTTGTTAATATTAATCATGGGTGTGGTTCTAATAATATATTTACAATTTTTCAATTTTAAATATTTTTCAAGATTATCTCAAATAGGAATTTTTGTTTCAATTGTATTGCTTTTTGTAACGCTACTTTTTGGGGTCAATAAAGGGAATGCTTCTAGGTGGATAATGGGGTTTCAACCTTCAGATTTAGCTAAACTAATTTTAGTTATTTATGTTGCTAGAATGATGGTGTATAAACAAGTTAAGATAAAAGATTTTAAAAAAGGACTTGCCCCAATTCTTTGGCCAATTGGTGTTATTTGTGCATTGATACTTCCAGCAGATTTTTCAACGGCTGCAATGTTGTTTTTGGTTTGTTTTATTATGCTTTTTATTGGTGGTGCAAAACTAAAGCATCTTGGATCAATTATTGGATCTGGATTGGTAGTTTTTCTATTTTTAATACTAATTAATTTAGCATTTCCAGGGCTTTTACCTAGGGTTGATACATGGAAGAGTAGAATTATAAGTTTTGAAAGTGGTAGTAAAAAAGAAAATTATCAGGCCGAAATGGCTAAAAGAGCTGTTGCTAATGGTTTTTTATTTGGTAAAGGTCCTGGTAAAGGAAATATTAAAAATGATTTGTACTCTGCCCAATCAGACTTTATTTATGCCTCGTCGATTGAAGAGTTTGGATCTTTATTTGGGGGGTTAGGAATAGTTGTTTTATATCTAATATTATTTTTTAGATCGATAAGGATAATGAATAAAACAGAGAGCAAATTTGGTTCTTATGTTGTTTTTGGACTCAGTTTTATGATGGTCTTTCAATCCTTAATAAATATGGGAGTAGGTGTTAACCTTTTTCCTGTAACCGGTCAACCACTTCCGTTAATTAGTATGGGTGGTACTTCCATTCTATTTACTTGTATTTCATTTGGAATTATTTTAAATATTAGTAGAACAGTTTATAAAGATTCTAGTAATGAAGTCATTTAAAGTAATAATTAGTGGAGGTGGTACTGGAGGACATATTTTTCCAGCTTTAGCAATTGCCAATGAAATAAAAGAACAAAATCCATTAGCAGTTATTTTATTTGTTGGGGCAAAAGGGAGAATGGAAATGGATAAAATCCCAAATGCTGGATATGATATCATTGGTTTAGACGTTGTAGGAATACAACGAAGTTTATCATTTAATTCATTTTTTAAAAATCTCAAATTCCCATTTTTACTGTTAAAAAGTCTTCTTGATGCTAAAAAAATTATAAAAGATTTTAACCCTGACGTTGTTGTTGGAGTTGGTGGGTATGCTAGCGGGCCAACTTTAAGAATGGCTAACAGATTAAAAATTCCAACAATAATTCAAGAGCAAAATTCTTATGCTGGATTAACTAATAAATGGTTAAGTAAAAAAGCTGTAAAAATTTGTGTTGCCTACGGAAAAATGGATAGATTTTTTGATGCCGATAAAATTATTGAAACTGGTAATCCTGTAAGAAAAGATATTATTGATTTGTCTGCAAAAAAACAAGAGGCATTAAGTTATTTTAAAATTGATAAAAAAGAAAAAGTAATATTAGTTCTAGGTGGTAGTTTGGGAGCTAGGTCAATCAATAATGGAATATTGAAATCTTTAGAGCTCATTAAAAATAGTCCTATTCGACTTCTTTGGCAAGTAGGGAATAGATTTATAGATACTGTAAATAGTAGTTTTGATAAGAAAGAATTTTCAAATGTTAAAACTATGTCATTTATAAAAAGAATGGATTTAGCTTATGCAGCAGCTGATATTATTATATCAAGAGCAGGTGCATTATCCATTAGTGAAATTACTTTAATTGGAAAGCCTAGTATTTTAATTCCATCACCAAATGTTTCCGAAGATCACCAAACGAAAAATGCAATGTCTTTAGTAGACCATAATGCTGCAAAATTAATTTCTGATAATGAAACAGATAAAGTTTTAAGTGTCGCAATTAAACTTCTAAAATCTCCCAAAGAGATAAATATAATTGCAGAAAATGCCAAGAAACTTGCAAAGCCAAATGCTACAGAAGATATCGTTAATGAGGTGTTTAAATTTATTAAATGATGGAGCTTAGTAAATTAAATAGAATTCATTTTTTAGGAGTTGGGGGTATTGGCATGAGTGCATTAGCTAAATACTTTTTATTTAAAGAATTTAGAATAAGTGGTTATGATAGGGTAGAGTCAAAACTTACTAGATCTCTTTTTAATAAAGGGGCTTTTATTAAATACGAAGATGATATTAATCTTTTTCCAGACATTTCGGATATTGATTTAGTTGTTTATACTCCTGCTATTCCGGAAGATAATAACCAAATGAAATATTTTAAAGAGAATAACATTCCAATTTATAAAAGAGCCAAAGTTTTAGGATTGATAACTAATAATTACAACACTATTGCCGTTGCAGGGACTCATGGAAAAACTACAACAAGTTCAATTTCAGCTCATATTATACATAATTCTGGGAATGGTGGTGTTGCCTTTTTAGGAGGAATAGCCACCAATTATAATTCTAATATTTTATTGTCTAAGGGCAATTTGGCAGTTGTTGAAGCAGATGAATATGACCGTTCTTTTTTAGAACTAAAGCCAAATACTATTGTTCTTACTTCAATGGATGCTGACCATTTAGATATTTATAAAAAAAGAGTCAATGTTGAAGAAAGTTTTCTAGAGTTTGCAGATTTAATAACAGACAAAAAAAAGTTAATTATTGAAGAAAATTTGCAAGATTATTTTAGTCAAAGTCTAACTTACGGATTTAGTTCTGATTCAGATTTGCAAATTATCAATTTACAGATTAAAAGCAATTCTTATTATTTTGATTTTAAATATAAAGGAAAAATCCATGAAGGTTTTACATTCAAACTTCCTGGAAAGCACAATTTATTAAATGCTGCTGGTGCTGTGTTATCATGTTTGATAAATGGGATTTCCCTCAATGAAGTAAAAGATGGGTTAGCTTCATTTAATGGGGTTAAAAGAAGATTTGAAATCTATATTGAAAGTCCAAAGTATATTTTTATTGACGATTACGCTCATCATCCCAAAGAAATTGAGGTATTAATTAATGCAATTAGAGAATTCTATCCAGATAGAAAGGTTAAAGGAATTTTTCAGCCTCATTTGTTTTCAAGAACTAGGGATTTTATGCAGGAATTTGCTGATTCATTGTCCATGCTAGATGAGTTATTTCTTTTGCCAATCTATCCAGCAAGAGAAAAACCTATAGATGGGGTTTCAGCCAGTGTTTTATATGAAAAGATAAACCTCGATAAAAAGTTTTTATCAGAGGGTGAAGACGATTATTTTAGTCAATTATATTCAAGTATTCCTTGTGTTATTGTGACAATTGGGGCTGGAGATATCAATTTACATGTTGATAAGATAAATAACTTATTACATCAAGATGCTTAAAAAAATAGCTCAAATATCAATATGGATAGCTCTACTATCAATTTGGATTTTTTCATCTGCTTTTGTTGCAAAATCTTATCAAAAAATAGTGTTATCAGAAATAGAAATAAATTTTATTTCTGATAACCAACATAAATTTATTACAAAAATAGAGATTAAGGATATGTTGTCTTCTTTAGGAGTGGTAAAGGGAGTCGCTTTGAGGGAAACTTTTGACATTAAATTTTTAGAAAAGAAAATCTTTGATCATCCAGCAGTCAAAAATGCAGATGTATTCTTTGTGAATAATGGAAAACTTGTAATTAATATACGAAAAAGAACGCCTATAGGAAGGGTAATTAGTACGGCAGCAGAAAAAAACTTTTATATTGATAAAGAAGGTTTTTTGATGCCTTTATGTAGTACTTATGTTGCTAAGGTTCCTCTTTTTTCAGGGGATATCGTACTGCCAGAATCAATCAATATTTTTTCTTTGCCAGTGCTGAATAAGTTGCTAACTATTAAAAAAATATACAAAATAAGTCAATTAATTAACAATGACTCGTTCTTAAAATCTCAAATTGTTCAAATCCACATTAATAATAATGGCTACTTTGAACTTATTCCTAGAATTGGCAACCAAAGAATCCTTTTCGGAATACCAGAAAATATGGAAAAGAAATTTAAAAAATTAAAATGTTTTTATACAAATGGACCCTCTGCTAAGGAATTTAATTTGTATGACACACTTAATATAATGTATAACGATCAAATAATTTGTTCAAAAAGAATTTAATATGGATGCACCAGAAATCATAGTAGGTCTTGATATTGGAACCACAAAAATAGCTTGTCTTGTCGGAAGAAAAACAGAGCATGGGAAGATTGAAATTTTAGGAGTTGGAAAGGCTCCAAGTCTTGGTGTTACAAGAGGAGTAGTTTCAAATATTGAAAAAACTGTTCAGTCGATTAGATCGGCAGTTGAAGAAGCGGAAACAAAATCTGGCATTGAAATTAATGTTGTAAATGTTGGGATTGCAGGCCAACATATTAAAAGCTTACAACATAGGGGGATGATTACAAGAGATTCAATTGAGGAAGAGATTTCACAAAAGGATGTCGATGCACTTATTGAAGATATGTATAAACTAGTGATGATGCCAGGAGAGGAAATTATTCATGTTTTACCACATGAATATATAGTAGATAGACAACCTGGTATTAAAGATCCAATTGGAATGTCAGGTGTTCAGTTAGAAGCTAATTTTCA
>MDSX01092807.1_pt1 | contig 10895 bp, 7 predicted proteins | sample 811141 | NCBI WGS metagenome assembly MDSX01 (sample SAMN05326642, study PRJNA326480) | marine metagenome | isolation source: seawater | place: Atlantic Ocean: South East | collected 2010
CTGCAGGAAACCCCAGGTGCGCTGTACCAGCGAGCCGCTAATGGGGCAAGATCCTCTCTGCCTCCCCAGTCCCGCTCCCAACTCGAACTGCCGGAGCCCAGCAGCTGAGTCCGGCTTGGACCGAGAGCTTTGATGTCGGCGCGGGCAGGTTTCCAGCTCACAAAGTACCGGTTATCTTGGGGTGCACTTTCGATGAACGTTGTGAAGTCTCAGAAGCTGCTGCAGTCAAGATGTGGTCATGAATTTCACTCGCACGGTGTCTTCATGCAGCAGGCCATTAGTGAGATTACCTATTTTTGGTGAATTGGGGACTCATCAAACACAAGGGGGGTGGAGGTGGTCCCCCTCAAAGAGCAACGCGGGGAAGTGCTTGCAGTATGTGAATTTGAGAAAAGCCGACACTCCCATGTCTTGATGTCAAAGTAAATGTACTGATTACTTGAGACACTGAGTCCGTCAGCTGCGGAACCCCGCTTGAACCTGATAAACAGTGCTACTTCATTGAATAAGTAGGTCCCACACGGTGATGAAACCACAACTTGAGATCTTGGTGATATTGCCATTCACGGTTGTACCTGCAATTAGGACCAGTGGACCCTTGGTCAAAATAAGACAATTTTTTCTACAATTCCTGTGCAGCATACGCTTGCAGAACCTACTTGAAAATCCTCATGAAGCAAAGTTAGCAACGTTTGCACATCTTTGGGCATAGCGTAAAAGATGTAAAAGAGCGTCTCCAGCTGAAACTTTGATAGATGGGAGCTACAGGATCAAATTAAAAGAGTGTCAGGCCATTAAGGTGGCGCTTAAGTATACGTTTTCAATGGTGGTGGCTGCATGTAGTAGCAAAGAGGAAGAGAGAACTGAGGCTCGCGCGTCGTCGGAGCTTCTGCCCATGGTGATGCAAAAGTCGAGTACAGGCACTCGGAAGAATTCAGGTTTAGACCAAGTGTTGTCAAGTCGGAGCCGAGTGCAAGCGTATTTAAATCTGCATTTGTCATGCGAATGACGTCAAGCAGGCCAAGAAGACCATATTTTGTCTGCTTTTCAACATCGGCATTGCCTAAGTGGGACTAATGTTCATAACAGACCAGGAAATGCTCATTGTTCACCATTTAGTTTCGAACCGTGTGGAGCGTTCGTTCCTGCGATTGCCCCATCAACACGTCCCGGGACATCCAGGCTAGATTTCATGCGGGTGTGCTCAGAAACATTGCTAAACGTCCGGGGAGGTGATACATTTGAAGAGTTGAGCAAGCCGTCGTTACCATTTTCTGTTGCCCCTGACGCCACGAGACTGAAGGAAGTCGACTAGAACCGGAGACGCTGACTGAGAACGATCAAAAGAAGATGTCGGAAGGGCGCGGCGCGAAACAGCAGCTGGGGATTCACCGATGACGGGTGACGCCTGCATTGATGCCATGATAGCTTGCGCGAATTATGGACAAGCACTGAGGAGTGCGAGCGCAGGTGATATAGTTGAAATGGACGATTTATTGGCTTCAGGTGAATCTGTAGAAAAAAAAAGAGCGCCCTCACGTAAACTTGGGGCAATATTAGGGTTTATTTTTTGAAATTAGGGTTAAAATTAACAAACTCTGCATCTCGTTCACTGGCCAATGATATGCCGCTCAATATTGCGCCGGTCTTCATGCTGTCATTGTTATCACCTAAAAAAGAAGTCTCAACAGAGCAGGGAAAATTTGTAAGCACTGCAAATGCTGGTTTCGAATTGTATTGTGTCAGGATCTATAGGTCCTCGCAAGGCTGATTCTTTAAGTATAGTCGCCTGCGGCAGAGATTTGAACTCGACACACGTTTGAGTCATAGGTCCGCACAGGTGCTACATTGTCGGCGGTAAGACTATCATCACGGCCCAATGAAAGCGGTGCAGCTGATTGACTGCCAGGCAGTGCTGGAAAGTCCTCGGATTGCATGGCAAAGGTAGAGCTGCTTTCCTGACCAAAGTCATGGACAGTCGTCCTTATTAGTGGTGAGTGGTCTACGAGAAGATGCTCATTCGCGTGGACGTTTGCGGGGAGACCATGCAGTTCTGTGCAGGTGAGCATGTCGACTCGTGATGCTTGCTCTCTTTCGATCATGGTCAACGCGTCACCACATGGCAGGTTGAGGCTAGCCTCCATCAAGCTAAAGAATATGAACTGCTTCATAGATATGATCAGTACAAAGTGACACCGCATCGGTGCGTGTCCCGTGGGGTGCCATGCGGCAGCTGCGTGCGACTACGAGGGTTAAAATGGAGATCTAGCACACTAAAAAATGGATGCAGGGCCTTGACCCAGCAAGCGCAGGAAATTCTGACATATCGAACGGCGCCCTGCGCGTTTCTCGTCCCAGTTCACTAGGGACATGGGTTGCGTGAATTCCACCAACTGGGTTACTTGGTGGATCACCTGATTCGAGGCGACAATGAAAGCTTGGCAATCATGAGGGCACCAAAAGTAAGGCACCAAAAGTGTCTGGCGCACCCTGAGCTGAAACTGATGTTGCTATTTCCGTCGGTCCTAATGACGAGCCCCTACTCAGCATCGCAAGGAGGTCACTGGAAGGAGCAAATCTGTTTGGAGCTATTTTACGCTAATGAAAATGTTACAATTGACACAGTATTCTGACGTCATAGGATTCTGAGGAATCTGTAGCGCACGTCCCGCGTTTGAAGTAAACCCAGCTGCGTCAGGCTTTGAAACATGCATATAATTACTAAGTACGCCGTGGAAAACATGGATGCGTGGCATAGGCGCCATTACTTGTTGCACTGAGTGACCCAGTAAATGGCAGCGACGAGCCTGTCCCAGAACCTAAACATTACCCATGAGGCGACGTCAGAAGCACAGTGTCACCACCGGCTGGAGTAGACAATATTTGGTCTTCGCGGTTATAGTAGTAGCGAGAAGCGTCAAATTCGTCCTACGCGGTGACGGATGTCAGTTTAAACAAGTCATAGAACTTTCAACCTGATCATCTTGCGTTTGGATATTGTCTTTGAAGTAGGCAAGCTGACGAGAGCGCGCATTCGACATGGTGCGCGGATCGCTGGCCGGCTGTTTCCGTCCACTTGGCCTCTCGTATCTCCCACTAGCCTGAGCTAAAGGAGCCAGCAAGATCCTCCCTCCCCTTGGCTTGGATGGCGTAGTTACTTCAGCGGGGATGGAGGAGGGTAGGGCAGGGCGGGTGCTTCATTTGTGCCGAAGGAGGGTGGTGGGCGGGCCAAAAATATAAGCCGCGCCACCCCGGACCCCGGGGAAGCGGCGAGCTGGGAGAGGACCACCACAACCAGCAGTTTTATTTAGCTGGCTATGACGGAGAGGTATACGCTCCGACAGCGCACACTGCTACAGTCAGGATGATAATTGCACTGTCAATACAGAAGAATGAAACTCTGTATAAGCTAGATATAAAGGATGCTTTTCCGCAATGTGAAGAAAAATCTGAGTTGTATACGACACCCATAGAAGGCTTCGCATTACCTAAAAAGCCAGGCCACATAGCACTGCTCCAAGCTGGGATTTAGTAACTGGTCTTATAACAATCCTGGATAGATAAGGGGACGAGGGGAGGGGGAGGTAGGCGTGGCCCTTCGGGTGTACGTAGGGGCTGGGACGCACGCGGCATGTCACAGAACACACCCGTGCGCTCCCCGTGAGGTTCAAGGCACGGCAAAGTCGGTCCCAAAAAGCACATTGAATTGTCGCGCACGGCTGCATTTGCCAAATTCAAGGCGGCTAAGGTCAATGAGGCCAGTGATAAAATCTGCGCTGGCGTAATCGCCCTCGGCCCTGCGCAACTGCCTGGGGCTCATGGCAGCGTCGTGCAATTGTGACACAATTTGGTTGCGACGCGCGATTGCAATGGCATACACATGCTGGTGAGTATGTATATCAACGAGAAGTCGGGACCGGGCTTGATTCATAATTTTTCTTGCAGTATCGGTGTATTTGATACGACATTCAAACCATGCAGCTCCATAATTCGGATCCGCATTGGCACATTTGAGATCGAGGCGAGCAACAGCCACCACGTCAAGAGCACATTCAAGCTGTGCCTTGGACACATTTGGCAGATGAATAACCTCGCCAATGGCCGTATTACCGCTCCACGGCTGATATTGCTTGCGCTCCTGGCGCATGGTGCTGAGCAGGACCCTTTCAAGGGCCTCTAAAAGCTGAAGACGCGCCTCCTCCACAAAGGAGTCCCCGTACTGTGGTGTGAACTGCGTGGCAAAGTTGAGAGCAGCTCGCGCCGCACTGAGATCAAAGGTCTGTGACACCGGTGAGAGCCGTGCTCGAGCACCTTCACACCAAACCTCACCAGACTTGGGCACCTCCTTGAGTGCGCGCTTGAAAGCTCGTTGCATTTCCTCATTCGGGGAGGATTTGCGCCTAGTAAAAACAAGTGGTGTCAGAAGTCGGTGGCTGGCTTTGGTGCCACTCACAGTTGCTGAATTACAACAGCCCAGAGACGACCCGTAGTCCCGTGGTGTCCGAGAGCTAGTTTGCCAGAACGAGCAGCTTTGTCATAGAGCCCAGCGCGATGTTCAAGGAGGACAGACTCCAGAGTGAGCTTCCATTCACACTTTGACTGGTGGTATGCTCGTCGAATAATTGATCGAGCTCTGTTTACCTGAGCTCAATTTCGAGTGCAGAATGAAACAGTAATTTTGTCTACCTGGTTCGTATATTCCTCTAGCCGTGCGCACTCGAGATGGACATGAAAACGGGACTTTGAGGGAGCTTCTCTCAATGCACGTGCAAATAGGAGTAGCTACGATAGCACGAGCGTATTGATCTACTTGCAATGGCATTTCCCCGGGTCAAATGCTAAACCCCGATACTCGCTGCGCGCTCTTGATGACTGCGACTAAGTTCCATCCGACCGCCAGCTAGCCAAACTTTCCAGCGTAGATTAGTCGGGCATGTGCGAAGAGCTCGCACGTAGGATCGTCGCGCCCTATTCAAGTTCCCCTTACACCTGGCTGTTTCGGCAGAGGCCGCAAATCGCCCCTCGATTTGTGCCCCTTCAAAATGCACTTTCCAGATCAGTTCTTTACTTATTAGGTGCAGAGCTCTCTCAAGCATGATGTGTGTTCGCACTGGACCCTTGCTTTTGTACTCTCCATCTACGCCAGTCTCTGTGTCCAGGCGTTCGCACACACGAAATGCTCCGAACCACAACGGACCATATCGAGGGATTTCCACCAGGCCTCCCTCAACAATATCCAACGCGGCGGAATCCCGTCCCACCCTTTCTTCTAGGCGAAAGGCCTCGTAGTATATAGGCCCATACCACGGTATACGTTCCATTAAAAATTTAAAAACTTGGCGAGAGACAATGACATTTCCGCATCTTGCTTCAAGGAGGGCACCTTCCAGCACCGCACGCCACACCTTGTCGATGGCTGCATGCTTTAAAGGCGAAATAAGCGCACGTGCGGCTTCAACCTGTACATTTCGGGCGTGCGGCGGCGAACTAGTGGGCTGCACAGACGAATTGCGCCATCAATCTTATCGGCATATTTGATCGCACGTGTCAGCAGCGCATCGGAGAGTGCACAGAATTCAAGTCCCCGGCGAACAACAAGACCTGATCTTATCAGACAACCACACTCTTCCTCCATTTTTGATAGTTCGAGCCATCCTTGGGCGGCATACGGCTGCATATCACACGCTACTCGACACAATCTATGAGGTAGCTTTGCGTGAGGGTTTGATGATCATTGTGTCTTAGACACCGCCCAAACCGCCGTGCTTCACGCCAATCGCCACTGCGTTTCGCAGCATCTGCAAGCTCCACGAAGTGTCTCTGCGCTTCCTTGCGATTCGGAATTCCAGCATAAGTCCTTTTTTTTTCCCGTTCGTGTCTGAAAGCTTCTTGCGGGCATGCATTGGCATCATTACTCAGGAATATTTCTTTTCTGGATGCTGCAACTTCACGTCTTCCACGCCTCGGCGGTGTATCATCACATCCTGGTGTAGAATCGAAGTAATTTTGACGAAGAACAGAGCTCACTGATTGGTACCGGTGCCCTGACGATAGGGTCACTACCGGCGGTGGAGGCGAAAACACCAAGGGGCGTATGACCCCCGGATTTTTGCGTGTGTACACAGAAGAATCAGCACAGGTGCCATTGTACACAACTCCATCTTTGTGACCACGCGTTGTACAAATCATCTCGTAGTTTGGTTGTGATTCTGACTGAGTTTGAATCATTAACGAAGACCTAAGATCGTGCATGCTGATACTCAGCCAAATAATCGCATGGACTCGGGATTCGCGTGGTGCTCCAGGGCCATGCGGTGCTGCTGGCCGACCTAGATTCATTCCCTGTCACTGCAGGAGGATATCGTAAAAAATGCTGGATCGCATTCTCGCGGTGCCCTGATGAGACGGCAGGGATGTTTGATGTGGATGCGGGCCTAGGCGAACCAAAGTAAGACCCAAATCATGCAGCCGTTCGCTGATCTACTGGCCGCATAATACAGGACTGTGGTCGGGGCATGCCAGAGCTTTTGTCGCTGGGAGATCCATTGCGCCAACGCGAAGTGCGAGTATTACCCGGCGATCTGCGTGTTAGAACTAAAGGCTAATGCAAATCAAGGCCCGTGCGCTGAGTCCCTACGGTCCACGATCGCATAATGTCAGGCCATATCGCATGAACCTGCGATGAGATAGTTGCGGTATTTTCACTCTTTAAGAATAGACTACCCACGGAAAGTTTGAAGGTGAATCGACTGTGCGAATTTGGCTGAAGGAATAAGGCCTCCCGCTGGTCAATGGAAAGCGAAACGAGGACGTAGGCTCTGGCCCAGGCGTCAGTTTCAAGGGGTCGCTACTGCAGGTTTCGCGCAGAATTATACGATCGGGTTTGAATGGCGCAGAAATAGAAGCAAATATGGAGACGACCTCATCGTCAGACTCCTCGGCCATCGTTTTTACTCTTCAGCCATGAGTCTCTCGTGTATATAATAGGGAAATTACTATGTTGGAACCAATGAGGGTGTATATATACTATGATGGAAACAAATATGGTATGGAATGCTATGATGGAACCAATCGTTAATCATGAATATGCATGAAGTCTAAGTTCATGACATGGTACGGTTCCATCGCTCTCTCGATATTGGTTCCATCATACATATAAACTCATATTGTTTCCATCATACATATGAGGCTCAGCGAGGTTGACATTAGACTGCCCTTAGCGTGTTCTCTTTTCCTTCCTTTCCGAGTCCCTCTTAGCAAGAAGCCGGTGAGCGACTTCGACAGAGCTATGTTGCGGGTTGTGCGGTCTATGGGCAGGCTAATGTGGGCGAAGCCCATGTTGAAGGCACACCCAGCTCCTACCAACTATATCATTCTATATCTTGTATCATTCCTTATAATTTACATGTGAATGGCTTTTCTTCGCATACTTGAAACTCGCTATAGGCCCCGACCCGGGATGAAAAAGTGATAATTGTCGCCACTGCGTTGGATGGTACAATGGTATTGGCTTCGGCAAACTCAGTCTCATTACCCTCGGGATTCCGCAAGATTTTGCATGTGGAATGGGATGCGCAAGCTGGGGCTTTTAAGGGCCTGCCGAAGGAGTGGGCAGCAGCTCTGCCTAAGGGCGTGAGTTTATTTCAAAGCTGGGCTCGCCCACCGTTATCATAGGTGTCGAAGGACGAGCAGAATCGCGAGTCAACCAAGAATTTGGCGCGACATTTGAGGCCAACAACTCCATTGCCGCGCCCCACGGCGACAAGAATTCTTTTGTCCGGAGGTATTATAATGATTGGCCTATTTTTGTGTTCCTAGGTCAGTCCTGACATCATTTATGACTTCCTCGCGGCTAGCATGTACTCACAAAGGTCCGGCAATCATCGGCGTTCCTTTCAACGTCGTGCATGATGTTCACGTGCGCCCTGATTCATCCACTGCGACGGGGTTTGTTGGGCTGCCAACCACGTGGGATAGGGCACTGCAATTGTCAGGGATTTCACGAGATGATGTCAAGGCTAACCCGCAGGCTGTTCTCGATGCACTGCAACTGACCATGGAAGGACCGCCCCAGAGACCACCGCCATTGCCATCCCGCAATACAGTCAACTTTAAGCTACTTCGTGCTTTTGAATTCAATAATACTATTTCAGATCCACGCACATGCTTCCGGGATTTCGTGCAGCTGGGTCAAGGTGCTTCCGGTGTCGTTTACTCGGCTGTGGATACAAGGCAAGGACCTAATAAGGGTCGCAAGGTGGCGCTAAAATACTGTGACCTAAAGGAACTTGAAGAGCTCAAAACAGAAATTGCAATGCAGTCTTTATCAGGTCACCCAAATGTAGTCAGTCTCTTAGAGGCTTTCCTTACAAATACTCACGTTGTCATTGCACTCGAGCTGATGACAGGAGGTATGCTTACGAGTCTTTGCGAACGAGACATCCGCATTTGCGAGGAACCACACGTCAGCTATGTTCTGAAATGCGTGTTGCAAGCGCTTTCGTTCATCCATCGCCAGTATCGGGTGCACCGAGACATCAAGTCAGACAACATTCTCATTGATACTGATGGCCGTGTAAAACTTGCTGACTTTGGATTCGCCGCGTCTCTCACTCGCGAGGCAAGAAACCGGACTTCAGTCGTGGGGACCCCCTTTTGGATGGCACCCGAGCTTATTCAGTCCCAGTCTTACGATTGCAAGGTTGACATCTGGTCGCTTGCTATCACTGCCCTCGAGATGACTGATGGAGAGCCACCACTCATGCACGAGCCAGTGATGCGCGCCCTGTTCCTCATCACAGTGAATGAGCCACCCAAGTTGCACGACCCATCCGTGTGGTCAGAGACACTTGATCACTTTCTGAGGAAGATGCTTGTCAAACTTCCAAATGACCGGTCCTCCGCCGAGCAGCTTCTCATGCATCCCCTGATGAGTGATGTTGCTACCCAGGAAGATTTTGCCAAGCTTGCTTGGAGACAGCGTCATATTTATGTACCGCCGCGGGTCATTCTATGGTGAATAGGTAAAAAGTAGAGTATCGTGATGAGTAAGTACCACCGCGTGATTTCCCCTTTGGTGGTCTTAAGCCCCACAGAGCAGACTCGGCAGGACACTTGGAGGCTGCCCTGCATGTGGAGCGGGCCCTCTAAGAATTATGGTTTCGGTTCTCGGCATTCACTTTGAGATACAAGTCACCCAGGGCCACAAAAAAGGCGCCCCCAGGAGCATCGTCTTCCTACACAGCCGGCCCTGTTGTTTTCATGGGGGGGGGAGGGGCTAGATCAGGACAGTCCCGGGCTGTGTGGGGCCCTCAGGCTGCGCGAGTCGAGTGGCTGAGCCAAGGACTGAACTCAGCCTCGTGAGGATATGAACCTGCAAGGATAGAAAGAAAGGGAAAATAAGGACAGTAGGGCAGATACAGGAGAATCTTCCTCCTGAGCTCCCCCTATTTGCCAAGCTACTATAGATTTTCCCATCTATACCCATTGTCGAGAAAGAATTCCGCCGGCGGGCTGCTTCAGCAACGCCGGCCAGATAGGAGCATAAGAAGCGAGTATCGACTGGGCTGCAATAATAAATAGCAGCTCATTCTCTCTCTCTCCTTTGGGCGCTACTTTCCTGGCTAATCGAAGATTACCTGTACAGATAACTCGTACGAGATGTATCTTTTGTCTCTCCTCTGTATCCTGAATATGTGCAGGTGGTATAGCCGCCAGCACATATCACCACCACATATCACCTGCACATAATGTCCTCCTTGGCTCAATGACATCATGAACCGTTTCCCGCCAGGCGTAGCTCATTTTTTGAATCGCGCCGTCATTCACAGATTACTAAGAAGAATCAGGTTGCAAGAAAAAATCGAGCGTGACACTCTGAGCGCATTGTTACTCTTCATCTTGGTCGTTCGTTCTCGAGCAAAGCGACACAGAATACATTTACTCCTGGTCGAAATACAACAATCGAACCTATGGCAGTGTGTGCACGCATCCCTTATCGAAGCGCGAGAGGATCCATTATTGGCGCGTATTGCGTGCAGGCTAGTTTGCGAAGTATGTGCTCTAGACGACCTGCTGCCAGGAAGTGATCTCGTCCTCAGGGTGGAGATAATGTCTGCGCTCACTGAGATTATTTGCGAAAGTTGTGAAGTACGCCAGGCAGCTTGTGAAGCTCTAATCGCAATTACACCGCCTCTGAATGCCGCCGGAAGAAGAAAAATACATACCCACCAGGTTCATAAACTGATGAGACTAATGACTCTAGAGTTAGAAACTTCTTCCCGCGCTTATCCTGAAGCAACCATCGGACTGCTCAGCCTACTTCGCTGGACGTTATTTCCGCGCAAAGCATGCGGCGTTAACATATATCTGTGCATACAGCCATTGCTAACGGGAGCTTATCTAGGACAGGTAGTCGGGCTAAGAATCATTTACGACAATCTCGAAACAAAACTGCTCAGCATGGTCACAGCTATGCATTTCCCTTGCAGAACAGGACCTGGCCCTCTTTCCCAGCGTAGCATCTGCGAAGGCACGTGCACGATCTCCGCATCGCTGTCATGGCTGCTTGTGCACGCAAGTCCAGACATCTCTAGGATTGCATCTAAGATTTTAAGATTGCTGCCTGATTATGAGAAAGAGGCGGTTTCTGTCCTCACTCGAGGAGGTTGTGCTCCAATCCTCTGGTTAGCTGAAAATCATGAGTGTAAGACCGTGAGGTCAACTATGTTTCATACCACTCGAAAAATTTCAGATTGTATCAAGCATCACCTTTTGAGTCTACCGCCAGCCTCGCGTAGTCCGCAGCTCTCCGTGGCAATAAACGGTGCATTTGGGGTTTTGAAAATCATCACGTGCCCCCCCCCCCCCCCCCCCCCCCCCCCCCCCCCCCCCCC
>MDSX01036496.1_pt1 | contig 10893 bp, 10 predicted proteins | sample 811141 | NCBI WGS metagenome assembly MDSX01 (sample SAMN05326642, study PRJNA326480) | marine metagenome | isolation source: seawater | place: Atlantic Ocean: South East | collected 2010
ATTATATGCAGCCAAAACCAAATTCCAATCATCAAAAATTTCAAATAAGTAGGTGAAATATTCGCATGCGGCAATTGTAGATTTTAAAGGATCTTTTCTTTCATCTATATATGATGTCACATTAAGCCCGTACTCCTTTCCAGTGCTGTAAATGAACTGCCAAAGTCCAGAAGCTCCTGATTTACTAACAGAATTTGGGTTTAAACTAGACTCGACTATAGCTAAATATTTTAACTCAAGAGGGAGCTGAAATCTATCTAGCTGCTGCTCAAATATTGGAAAGTAATGCTCTGATAAAGAAAGCATTTTTGGGATTAAATTTTTATCTTTTACTAAATATCTGTTTATTGATTCCAAAACATATGGGTTATACTCATAGTTTATTGGAGAACTTAAATTCAGTAATTTTAAATTCTTTTTAATTATAACTTCCGCACTGTCTATTTCTAGCTTGTAACCTATAGTATCAGCTATAGATGAATCTGAAGATACATTTGGAATAGATGTTTCATTAAAATGTTTAATGTTTTTAATCACTGAATCGATGTAATTAATATTAGTATCTACAAAATTAGAGGAGGAATATGTGTATCCCAACAAAAAAAACAAATTAACAATTATAGCGTGTAATTTCATTTTAATCTATCTATTAAGGCTTCTATAATTTTCAAAAACAATTTTTGAAAAATCTAGCAACTCTTTTTCTTTGAATTTATCTGACATTAGATGCACTCCAAATGGCATATTATTTGTGTGTTTAAATAGAGGGAGTGATATAGCTGGGTTACCCGAAAGATTAGCTTGTACAGTATATATATCTTCTAGATATCTAGCGGTTGGGTCGATATTTTTTTCATTTAAATTGAAAGCCGTATGGGGTGTTGTTGGAGATATAATGAAATCATATTTTTCAAATATCTTTGATGTTTCTTCAGATATTAATCTTCTTATTTTTTGTGCTTTTTTATAATATTGATCCTGATATCCTGAGCTTAGAACAAAGGTGCCTAATATAATCCTTCTCTTCACCTCATCTCCAAAACCTTCAGATCTTGTCTTGGAATAAACTTCTTCTAAGTTCGTAGCGTTTGGGGATCGGTAACCATAATGTACACCATCATATCTTGACAAGTTGGAAGAGGCTTCCGCTGTAGTCAACACATAATATGTGGGTATTAAATAATCTAAGAAAGGAAAAGATATTCTATCAACTGAATATCCATCTTCTGATAAACGATCAGCAAGATTTTTTGTGGTTTTCTTTATTTCTGCATCTAGACCCTCCATCTCTAAACACTCATTCAACATTGCTATTCTTACTGATTTTTTAACTTGTGATGTACTAGAATATTTATCTACTGGTCGAGAAGAAGTTGTAGTATCTAAAGGATCTTTACCCGCAATTACTTCTAAAAGCAAAGCTGCGTCATAGACATTATGCGTAATGGGCCCTATTTGGTCAAATGATGATGCGTAGGCAATAAGACCGTTTCTAGAAACTCGAGAATATGTAGGCTTGAATCCGACAACCCCACAAAAGGCTGATGGCTGCCTAACTGAACCACCGGTATCACTTCCTAATGCGGCAGTACACATATTTGCAGCAACAGCTGCAGCTGACCCCCCTGATGATCCTCCAGTAACTTTAGTTATATCATGCGGGTTTTTGCACGCGCCATAAATCGTATTCTCATTTGAGCTGCCCATAGCGAACTCATCACAGTTGAGTCTCCCAATTATTATCGCGTCTTCTTTTAGTAGATTTTCTACTGCTGTTGCGCTATACAGGGATTTATATCCTTCTAAAATTTTAGATGATGCTGTTACATGATGATTTTGATAACAAATATTATCCTTAAGCGCTATTACCATTCCAGCAAGCTTTCCTGCTTTACCCAATAGCAACTTATCATCAATTAGCTTTGCTCTTTCTAATGATTCTTTGTTATAAACCTCTATAAAAGCATTTATTGACTTGTTCTTTTCTCCTATTGTTTCTAAGTAATTTTTTACAACCTGCAAACAAGTTAATTTTGAGTCCTTAATTTCCTTAGAGATTTCTTGAAATGATCTAAAATTTTCCAACTTAAAATTTTTGAAGATTACTTATCCTCTTGCTTGTCTTCTTTTTTTGCGTCGTTAAACTCTCTCATTCCCTTTCCAAGGCCACGCATTAATTCTGGTATTTTTTTTCCTCCAAAAAGCAATAATAAAGCTATTACGATTAAGGCTACGGTTCCTGGATTTAGACCTTGGATAAAAATTAATAGTGAATTCATATTTTATAGTTTTTTACAAATTTATAATAAATAAATCAATCTGCCTTATAAAGCCAAATAGAGGGGTTTTGCGAATTCTTCCCCATCCATATCTCAAAATGTAAATGCGTCTCCTGCGTAGCATCTGATGTTAAAACAGTTCCTATACTTTGTTTTGAAATGACCATATCACCTGTTTTAACGATTACGTTTTTTAGCCCTGAATACACCGTATAAAACTCCCCATGATTTATTAACACTGCTTTACCTTTTCCTTTTATAAAAAATATTCTAGAAATTTTTCCATCAAACACAGCTCTACAAGATTGATTTTTATCAGTTTCAAAGTCAACTCCATTATTAACTGTTTCTATTCCTTTAATTACTTTATGTTTTTGTTTGCCATAACGCGCAATAATCCTTCCTTTGTCTAAAGGCCAGGGGAGCGTTCCCTTATTTTCTAGGAAGTTTTCTGAAAGCTCTAAGGCTTCAGGAGTAAGTGGGCTTCCAAGGTTTTCACGCTCAGCCTTCTCTCTTGCCAAACGTATCTCCTCTTCAATAATTTTTCGAATTTGTCGGTCTAATTCTTTTGAAGACTCTATTTTTCGTTGTAAAATTTTCTTATAATAATTTTCGTCTTTCTTTATTTGATTAATAATCTTTTCCTTGCTTCTCTTATCCTCCTTCATGAACAATATCTGCTGTTCTTTCATTATAAACATTTCCTCCTTTTTTGACTTCGCTAACAACAAATTTTCCTTTTGCTTATCCAAATAATTTTTTTCAGAAAACAAGATCTTTCTAATGTTTTTTATTTCTTCTATTTTATTAGATCGATTTGTAGAAATTTGATTTAGATATTTTTGTCTTTTAAAAAATTGATTTATATTTTTTGATGTCAATAAAAAGTATAATTTATTATATGTTTTATCCCATTTGTAAGTTTGGTACATCAGTTTTGCGTAAGCAGCTTTGAGAGATTTAAGATCCTTGTTTTTTTCACCAATAGTCCGTTGTGTTTCACTAATTGATTGTGAAATTTTATCAATGCTATTTGTTTCTAAGTTAATGCTTTGTTCTAAATTCCTTAGCAAATAATTTTGTTTTTCTATTTTTTTTTCAGAAAGATTTAATTGATTCAGAGCGTTTTTCTTCTTTCTTTTTTCTACCTGCAGCCGCTTGTTAGTTTGATCAATTTGCTGTTGTAACTTTATTTTTTCTAATTCTAAGTCGTTTTTGCTTTGACAAAAAACAACGAGAGTTGTAAAAGAAAAAAACCAAACGCATAAGACCTTATTGAATTTTATCATAGCTCTTTGGTACTTTAAAATTGACTTTTTTTATGGATTCTTTTTTTACTTTAACACTATTTATTTCTGCTGTAAATTGTTCTTCCCCAGTCACTCTTATAGTAGTTTTTCTTGGAAAGTAAAACTCCTGAATTGAAATATAATCAGAATATGTTATTTCCAATTCTTGCTCATTTTCTGAAACAAAATTTAATCTCTCTATTTTCATTTTTTCTTTATCAACCACATATTCCGCGAAGTCTGAAGTAATTAGATATTTCCCGTCTAAATCTGATATTTTAAACTTATTTTGATCGAATAAAAATTTTGGATTTGAATATAATAATCCTTGTAGATCAGTCAAGTTGATATTTGCATTCAGAATTTTCTCAATGGTAGAGATATGTCTTTTAGAATAACTTTTCTTTATTCTGTCTAAATGCTTAATTGTGTCAGGGTCAATTAAAAATCTCATTATCTCTATTCCTATTCCCGCTCTTATTGAACCCCAAATTATACTGTCTTTTCGGATGATAAAGCTAGCATTTAAATGTGTGACATTATCATTCTTGGTAATTTTTATCTTATTCGTAATTGATAACCATTCTGGATTATCTTTACTATTTAATTGATCAAAAATTTTCGACTCCTCAATCTTAATCTCATGTTTTATTTGATGATTTTCTAACTTAGGAGACACGACAATACATGAAGAAATTAAAAGAAAAATAATATAGTAGTAACTGTTTTTCATAAATTTACATTGCTAATCAAAGTTTTCTGCCTTTTGACGAAAATTTTTAGATTCTTCTATATCTCCTGTTCTTTCTAAAATTTCAGCCATATGCTCAAAGTAAACCTTGGTAGGCTCCTTCATTTTTTCTATAGCAATTTTCATATAACTCTTTGCCTCATCAAATCTTTTCATTTTATATAAAATCCAAGCATACGTATCGTAATAATGACTTGGTCCATCTGAAATTTCAATTGACTTTTCGGACATTTCTTTAGCTTTTTCTAGATTTTCCTCTCTAAGTGAAAGAAAATAAGCCCAATTATTCAAAACTGTCGGATTATTTGGAAAAAAAACTAACGACTTCTCAAAATTCTTATCAGACTTTTCAAAATCAGAAATATCATCATATATTGTCGCTAAAAATCCGTACATCTCTGCATTAAAAACATCATTCTGTACTATAAAATTTATTCCCATTTTTATAGACTTAATAGCCTCCAATTTAAATTCTTTATTATAAAGTGAAAGACCATTTAAATAGTATATAGTGGGGTTAGTTGGAAAAACTTCAAGAGCTTTGGAAGAAGTTTCTAATAATTCTGAATATAACGATTTCTGCGCTAATATAAACATTGTCTCTAGCCATGCGGACTGGTTGTTTGGATTAATCTCTATAACCCGTCTAAAATAATAAAGAGAGCTGTCTATATAGTTATCTTTTTTTAACAAATCAGCATACAAATAATTACCCCCCTCTGAGTTGGGGTGTTTGTTAAAAATAGTAATCACAAAGCTATCCAGGTCCTGCCTAATATAAACTCCCTCTTTTGGGGAATCTAAAATCTCAAGTAATTTTGTGATTTTTATTTCTTCAGAGTTTGTTTCGGAAGAAAATCCTTTATGTAAGTAAATAATATGATCCTCAAATCTTTCGTCTATTAACATTAAATCAGATAATTGAAAATACAATTCTACAGACTGGTTATCAATTAACAAAGCGTCTCTCAAAGTTTTTTCTGACTCTTTAATTTCATTATTTTGTAAATATAATTCAGCAATCATTTGAATTAGCTGTATATCATTTGGGAACTCTGCTAAAAGCTCATTTAGCTCCTTAATCGCTAAATTTATTTTATTTAATTCAAGATAAAGTTTGTGTTTTTCAATACTAAGAAAGCGACTAATTCCTATAACGCTTTGTAATTGATTATACGCTTCTATCGCTTTTCTATAATTATTTAGATAAATATATGATTTTGCTATACTAATATAATATCCTTCATCTACTGAGTTGCTTTTTATTAACTTTTTATAAATAGATATCGCTTTTTCAAATTCAAAATTATTAAAAAGGTTGTCAGCATAAAACTCCATATACCACTTATTTTCCTCATCTAGATTCGCGGCTTTTTCTGAATATATTAAAGCTTGAGCGTGGTCATTTATCTCGAAAAACAACTTTGAAATCTCATAATAAGCTATAGGCTCTTTATTTTCAACTTCTATACACTTTTTAAAGTACTTGATACCGCTCTCATAATTTGATAGTGTTTTTTCTTTAATTCCTTTATAAAAATTTATTTTATACTCTATTAGCTTCTTTTCATCGATCTCTTGATTGTTGTTTGTATTTTTTTTGCTAAAAATGTTGCTATTTTGAGAAAACGCAACTAAAGAAATGAAAATTAAAAGTATAGATAATTTATTCTTCATCTGTAATGGTTATTTGGGAAAAATCTCCTAAACTTAATTCGTGTTCAATATTATTCGATGTGAAATTTACATGACTTCCAATCATTGAGTTTTTAATGTTAACGTCTTTTAAGTTTGAATCTTCCTGAACAATAGAGTTCTTAATAACACTTCCATTAATATCGGAATTTTTTCCAACAGATACATGCGGACCTATTGTAGAGTTTTTTATAATAACCCCATCTCCAATGTAGCAAGGATCTATTAATTCGGAGTTTATTAATTGAGAAGAATCGCTAATTATTGTTTTCTCTTTCTCTAATATCTCCTTATTTGTTAAAACTGTTGCGTTTTTATTTCCACAATCCATCCACTTAGACACATTTCCCGGCACGAAAACACTTCCTTTGTTTTTCATATTCTCTAAAGCGCTGGTTAATTGAAATTCGCCTTTATCCTTTATATTATTATCTAATAAGAACTGTAATTCATCTTTTAAATTGCTTCCATTCTTAAAATAATATATCCCAATAATAGCTAAATCCGAAACAAAATCTTGGGGCTTTTCAACAAAATCTGCAATTTGATTTCGATCATTTAATTTCACAACGCCAAATGATGAAGGGTCTTCAATTTTATTAACCCATATTATGCCATCAGCATTGTTTTCTAGCTTAAAATCAGCAAAAAACAAAGTGTCAGCAAATGCTATCACGCAATTCTCATCTAAAGATTCTTGAGCGCATAAAATAGCGTGAGCGGTTCCAAGGGGTTTTTTCTGATAATAAATTTTCCCTACCGCGTTTAAGTTTTTCGCAATTTCTAGTAACTGTAGCTCCACTTCTTCTCCAAAATCCCCAATGATAAAAGCTATTTCACTTATTTTCTGATCACACACTTGTATAATGTTCTCAACTAATCTTTGAACAATTGGCTTGCCAGCAACTTTTAAAAGTGGCTTAGGTGTTGTTAATGTGTGAGGTCTTAATCGAGAGCCTCTTCCCGCCATTGGAACTATTATCTTCATATAATTTAGTTTATTCCTGTACTGCCAAAACCACCAGCACCTCTTTCAGTTTGTTCTAACGAATTTACTTCATTCCATATTGCTTTTTCATGTTTAGCAATAACTATTTGTGCTATCCTATCTCCATTTTTTATCTCAAAATTTTTATTTGATAAATTTACAAGTATAACCCCTATCTCTCCACGATAATCAGCATCAATAGTTCCGGGAGAATTAAGTACAGTTATGCCGTGCTTAATAGCCAAGCCGCTCCTTGGCCTTACCTGAACCTCATAACCTTCAGGTATTTCTATAAATAAACCTGTTTTTATAACGACCCTTTCTAAGGGTTTTATAATAACAGTGTTATCTAATTTAGCTCTAATATCCATTCCCGCCGATGCTGAGGTTGAGTATTTAGGTAAATTGTTTTTTGAAGTGTTAACAATGCTAATTTTCATTTTTTAATTGAATAATTTAGGGTTTGAAATTACAGTTTTTTTAGGTCTTTCTAAAGCATATACTAATATAAAAAATAAAACAATCCCAATAAATTTAAATATAACACTATAAGGAGACAATAAGTATATTGCAAAAAACAATGCAAGTGATGTTGTCAAATAGAGCATCAGTCTGTTTTTTTCATATGGTATTTCATAATACTTTTTAGAAAAGTAGTATGAAATTATTGTAATACTTACATAACAAGCTAGTGTAGCGAATGCCGATCCTTCAAATCCAAATATCGGTATTAAAATTAGATTTAATGATAGTGTTATAATAGCCCCAATCAATGATAAATAAGCTCCATAATTTGTTTTCTCAGACAGCTTGTACCAAACAGCTAAATTATAATATATACCTAAAAATAAATTTGCAAGTAATAATATGGAAACCACAAAAAATCCCCTAGTATCTCTATATTGCTCACCTAAAAACATTACAATAATATCATAAAAAGATGTAACAAGCAAGAAGATGAAACACATTACAATAAGAAAATACTTCATAACAACCGCGTACGTCTTTCTAGACCCTTTTTCTTTTTCATGGGAAAAGAAAAAAGGCTCTGCGGCAAAGCGAAATGTTTGAATGAATAATATCATCAGTATAGCTAGTTTATAAAAACCTCCATATAATCCTAGTTCGCTTTGTCTAACTATCATTATAAATCGTTTTGTCTCTAAAGACAAGTTTGTGTTAGTGTCTTTAAAATCACTATCAAAAACTTCATCTTTAATTGTTATATATTCCGCTGATTCCTCTGGAATCTTCTCGTTCCAAACTTTTTGTAAAAAATGATTTTGATAAACTTCTACTGGATGACTAACATGTTTAATGAGAACCCTGTCAAGGGTCTCATTTATCATGCCAGCTAAGCCTGCAATTATTAAAGGAAATGAATATTTAAACATTTCTTTCCACAATCGCTTATTAAACCTATATACAACATTAAACATTTCAGGGATCAGCATAATAGCGGTTATAATACTTGAAACTAAATTAGCTATGAAGACATACCCTATTCCAATATCGCTATTGTATATTTTTGAAACAAATGATGATGACTGTAAATCATTTTTTATTGCGTAAGGGCAGTATAAAATAAAAAACAGCACTAGCCCAATATTAACAAATATTCCTATCAACTTAACTAACGCGAAACGAGCTGCCCTGTTTTGAAGTCTTAATTTAGCAAAGCTAATTGATGTTAAAGCGTCTAAAGCAACAACGAGAGATAATATCTGAACATATTCTGGATTATTCACATAGCCAATGAAAGCAGAGATCGAGTCAGAAAAAATATAAGCCCCTGATGCAAATATCACAGAAGAAATTAATAATGAGATTAAAGCTGTACTATAGACACCATTTAAATCACCTTCTTTGTTAGAGAATCTGAAAAAAGCTGTTTCAAAACCATAGGTTAAAATAACTATCAAAAATGCAATATAAGCGTACATTTCAGTAATTACTCCATACTGCGCGGGAAAAAAACCTCCAAGATCAGGCCTAGTTAAAAAAGGAACCAATAAGTAATTAAGCAGCCTGCCTACAACACTACTTAATCCGTAGATTACGGTTTGTCCAGCTAATTTTTTAAGTATTTTCAAGTAAATTTTGGTTTTCTTTTTTCTAAAAACGCTCCTGTTCCTTCAATAAAATCTTTTGTTTCAAAACACTCACCAAACATCTTTTTCTCCATTTCATATCCTTTTGATCTATCTAAGGACCCTTGATTAATAACCTTTATTGCTGAAGAAATTGCGCTAAGTGAATTTTTTATTATTTCGCCAACTACTTTTTCTGCAACACTTAATAACTCCTCTTCTTCGCAGATATAATTTATTAATCCATATGTATATGCTTTTTCAGATGGAATCATTTTTGCAGTTATTACCATATCTATAGCTCGTCCCTTACCAATTAATTGTGATAATCTTTGTGTTCCTCCATAGCCAGGAATAACACCAAGAGAAACTTCTGGCAGGCCCATTTTAGCAGACTTTACAGCAATTCTTATATGGCATGACATAGCTAGCTCTAACCCCCCACCTAAAGCGTACCCATTTATAGCGGCTATTATAGGTTTTGAACTATTCTCTATTTTATCAAATAAATTTTTCTGACCAGTAATAGAGAGTTCTTTTCCTTGTTCTGCATTATATCCCGAAAATTCCTTTACATCAGCTCCAGCTACAAACGCTTTTTTATCTGAACCGGTAATAACAAGACACTTTGAATTTTTACTACTTAAAAAACAATCTATTGCGTGGCTTAATTCACTAATAGTCTCAATATTGATGGCGTTTAGAAATTCTGGTCTATTAATTGTTAATATTTGAAAGTTTTCTTTTTGCTGAATGGTGATATTTTTATAGTCCATTTTTATTGTTGTTTTTACAAATATAAGACATAGGAGAATTATATAAATATTTCAGAAAAAAAATATCAACTAGATTATAAACAATTTACTAGTTACTTAGAGCTTCTGCTCCTCCAACAATTTCTAGTATCTCAGCAGTAATAGCGGCTTGCCTTGCTTTGTTGTATTGTAAGGTTAGATCTCTTTTTAATTCACCAGCGTTGTCTGTAGCTTTATGCATAGCTGTCATTCTAGCCCCATGCTCAGCGGCGTGAGAATCTAAGACAGCTTTATACAACTGTGTTTTTAATGATTTAGGAATTAAGTGGTTTACGATTTCCTGCTGATTAGGCTCGAAAATATAATCACCAGCAATCTCACTACCCTCCTGTTCAAATTTTTGAACTGGCAGATACTGTTCATTAATTAAAATTTGTGTCGCGGCGTTCTTAAATTGATTATATATAATTTCTACTTTGTCATATTTTTCATTAACAAATTCTTCCATTATTTTTTCTGATATCTTTGATATGTTTTCGAAAGTCAAATCTGCAAAAACGTCATCATAAGAATTTGCTAGAATATAATCATTTTTAGAGAAAAAGTCTGAAGTCTTCTTTCCGATAGTTAGTATTTCAACCCCGGATCCTTCGTATTTTTCATAAGCCTCAATAGTTTTCTTTATAACATTTGCGTTAAATCCTCCACAAAGACCTCTATTTGAGGAGATTGAAACTAATAGTACTTTTTTTATTTTTCTTTCCTGAGAATACTTTCCTTCATTAGAGTCTAATGCTGAACTTAAATTAATTAAAAGTTCATGTAATTTGTTTGCATAAGGTCTCATTTGTAAAATAGCATCCTGGGCTCTTTTCAGCTTTGCGGCAGAAACCATTTTCATAGCAGATGTTATTTGTATTGTAGAGCCTATCGAAACAATTCTTGAATGTATTTCCTTTAAATTTGGCATGTTTAATTTAAGTATTTCTTAGTCAAATCCTTTGCAACATTTTCAATTATACTTTTTATATCATCATTTAATTCAC
>MDSX01064861.1_pt1 | contig 10892 bp, 6 predicted proteins | sample 811141 | NCBI WGS metagenome assembly MDSX01 (sample SAMN05326642, study PRJNA326480) | marine metagenome | isolation source: seawater | place: Atlantic Ocean: South East | collected 2010
CAATGTATGGAGATAATATTGGAGGAGTAGTTATTGTAACTACAAAGGGTGGAGGTTCTAAACCTTATGGTGCTATTGAAAGTGTTACTTCACAAAAACTGGACGGATATGGGTATAATTTAATCACAGGAAGTTATTCAGGACCACTTTTAAAAACAAAAAAAGATTCAAATGGAGTTATTATAAAACCATCTCCATTAAGAATTTTACTTACTGGAGAGTATAAAAACGTTACAGATCCCAGGCCATCAGCTCTTGGAGTATGGAAGATTAAAGATGATGTACTCAAAGATTTAGAAATAAACCCTTTGCGAATTGCTCCTTCAGGGATGGGGACGTTGAGAAATTCTGAATTTGTAAACAATGAAGATTTAGAGTGGCAAAAGGCAAATCAGAATGTTGCTAATACAAATCTTAGGCTTGCGGGTAAAATTGATTGTAATTTAAACAAGAACATTATAATAACAGCAGGAGGAAATTATAATTATTCTAAAGGACACAATTATATTTATTCTTATTCTTTATTTAATTCAATAAATAATCCAGAAGAAATAAGCAATAAAACCAATTTGTTCCTTAGATGGAAACAAAAAATAAATGTCGATTCATTAAAATGGATTTCAAGTTTAAATTATCAAATCCAAGTTGATTACACGGATGAAAGTTCATTAAATTGGGATGATTCTCATAAGGATAATGTATTTAAATATGGGCACGTCGGCCAATTTAAAACCCATCGTAATTCACTATATGAATATGAAGAGGACGGTGAAAATGGAGATGCCTATTATTATAATGGTGAAAAAGAAATTTTGTATGAGTTTTTAGGAGGTGGGTCTAATCCTAATGCATCCAATTATGCTTCGCAATTTTATAATTTGTATGAAGGCCTTGAGGAAGGTAATTATGAGAACTACCTGCAAGCCAGTAATGGTGGGGCCTTGCTAAATGGAGATAGACCAGAGCATGTTTATGGACTTTGGTACAATACAGGTAGGCAGTATAATGGATATACCAAAAGCAATTCAAATCAGAAAAGGATTCTTGGTAATGTAACTGCAAAGATTTTTAAAAAACATAACATTGTAGCAGGATTTGAATATGAAGAAAGAGAGTATAGATCGTATTTTGTATCTCCAATTGGCCTATGGAATCGAATGCGTCAATTAGCTAATGCAAAGAATACTGAGTTAGATTTCGATAATCCCTCTCTTACAAGTAGTAATGGTGTTTTTACAGATACTGTAAATTATAATTACCTATATCAAGAAACAACTGGTAAAGGGTTTTATGAAAACGTAAGGGATCAATTTGGATTAGCTTACAATGAATATTTTGATAGCGACTTTTATGGTCCTGAAAATTATTCGTTGTCATTGTTTTCTGCAGATGAATTGCTTGCTGAGGGAAATGGTTTGGTTTTCACTAGTGGGTATGATTATGAAGGTAATTCAATATCCAATAACGCATTGTATGATTTTTTTCACGAAAAAGATGAAAATGGAGCTTATGCAAGAAAAACAAATCCATATAAACCTATTTATGCATCAGGTTATATTCAAGATAAATTCCAATTTGATAACATTGTCTTTAATATAGGCTTAAGAATTGACAGGTTTGATGCTAATCAACCGGTCTTGATAGATCCCTATGTATTATATGATGCATATCAAGTGAAAGAATTAAATTCATCTTATACTGTTCCTAATAGTATTGATGAAGAAGCTACGGTTTACATTAACTCATTAGAAGAGGAGACACCAACTGTTGTGGGTTATAGATTGGAGAATAAATGGTTTGATCAAACAGGTAATGAAATTAGCGATCCTTCTATTATTGAGTCGGCATCAAGTAGTGGACAGGTTACCCCTTTTTTAAAAGACCCTTCGACAAAAATCGGTGACTCAAATTATGATCCATCAGCTACTTTTACTGATTATGAACCTCAATATAGTTTCATGCCAAGGATCTCATTTACCTTTAATTTATCTGAAAATTCATCATTTTTTGCTCATTATGATGTTTTGACTCAGCGACCGGCATTATCTCAAAATATTTTTGTTCCTACAGATTATTTATTTTTAGAATCAAATTCAGGAGCATATATTTCTAATCCAAATTTAAAACCACAAAAAACAATTGATTATGAAATTGGATACCAGCAGGCATTAACAAAAAGGAGTGCAATAACAGTTTCTACCTATTATCGTGAAATGAAGGATTTGATTCAAATTACAGCTGTTAATTATGCTTATCCTGTAAATTATACAACATATGGGAATTTGGACAAAGCATTGGTAAAAGGATTTTCTTTTAAATATGATTTACGTCCAATTAATTCAAATATATCCTTAAATGCAGGTTATACATTACAGTTTGCTGATGGTACAGGATCATCACCTCTTTCAAGTCAAAGTATAATTTCGCAAGGTGTTCCGAATTTAAAAATTATGTTACCAATGGACTTTGATCAACGACATATTATAAGAGGTGTTTTTAATTATACTTTTAAACCTGGAAAAAGATATATTGGTCCTGACTGGGGAGGTAAAGGGAGAATTATTCTGGGAGGTTTTTCAACCAATATAGTATCTAAGTTAAGTTCAGGAAGACCATATTCAGGCCAGTCCAATTTTACCCCACAGGGAAATATTGGAGATCAAGGAAGAGGAGTTCTCGATGGGTTGATAAATGGAAATAGATTACCCTGGATATATACAACGGATCTTAGGGTTAGTAAAAAAGTGATTTTTGGCTTAAAAAAAGAATCAAAATATCAATTTAAATCAGAAATTTATCTAGTTGTGAAAAATTTATTTGATACTAAAAATATTGTTAAGGTCTATAATGCAACAGGTAATCCTGATGATGACGGATATTTAGATGCCGCAACATCTCAGCCAAATATTGAAGCTCAAACTAATTATGAATCATATACAGATTTATATAGTTTAAAAATTGCCAATCCAAACAATTATGCTTTGCCAAGACAAATTAGGGTCGGATTTGTTATGACTTTTTAAATGAGGGAATTAAAAATAATATCGTTGGTTTTAATTGCATTTTTCAATGCACAAGCTTCTTATATAAAAAAAGAAGAAAATTCTGTTAATTCCAATCAATTCCAATTTCGATCTTCGGGATGTAATATCCCTACATCAAGAATTGATTTAGATATAAATAATGTAAGAACCACTATTTTAAATGGTGGTGATATGTGGTGGGATTTAAGTAATGCAAAGTATGAAATACCTAAAGGAAGTGGAAAACACTCTATTTATGCTGGGTCCATAATGATTGGAGGGAAAGATGAAACAGGGAATATAAAAATGGCTGCCTTAACTCATCGAACTAAAGGTTCTGATTTTTGGGCAGGTCCAATCAATAAAAATAATATGACTACTACATCAGATGTTTGTGATGAGTACGATAAACATTTTAAAATTGAACGAAAAGATGTTGAAGAGTATATTTTTGCACTAAAATCTGGTGAAAATCCTGCTGTTCCATTAAGTATGTTAAATTATCCAGCCCATGGTAGTGTCGCTGATGGTCATGATTACTATTTAGCTCCGTTTTTTGATGCAGACTCTAACGGAACATACAATCCCTCGAGTGGAGATTATCCCGCATTTGATTTGGGAGGTGATAACGAGCGATATGCAAATGGAAAATTAAGAGGAGATCAAAATATATGGTGGATATTCAATGACGTTGGAAACGTTCATACGGAATCTGGAGCTTCTGCCATTGGAATAGAGATTCAAGCTCAAGCGTTTGCATTTGCAACCAACGATCAAATCAATGATATGACGTTTTATAATTATAAAATTATTAATCGGTCAACATTTACCCTTCAAGATTGTTATATGGGGGTATGGGCAGACACTGATCTAGGATATGCACATGATGATTATGTTGGATGTGACGTAGAAAGAGGTTTAGGATACTGTTATAATGGAGATGCTTATGATGAAAATTCAGAGGGTTATGGTACTGACCCTCCAGCTGTAGGAGTTGATTTTTTTGAAGGGCCATTAGCAGATGTAAACGATGGCGTTGATAATGATAGAGATGGTGTTATAGATGAGGAAGGAGAATTAATTGTGATGTCTAAATTTATGTACTATAATATTGGTTCCGGTGATCAGGGAGATCCAAATACAGTTACGGATTATTTTAATTACATAAGAGGAAGGTGGAAAAATGGATCCTCAATGGAATATGGAGGGAATGGATTTAATACCAGTGGAATAGGTTGTGATTTCATGTTTCCTGATGATTCTGATCAGCAAGAATATTGGGGAACCAAAGGAGTAGTAGTTGCCCCCTGGAGTGAAACCTCAGCAGGTAATGCGGAGGGTGACAGAAGATTTATTCAGTCTGCCGGACCATTTACTCTTGAGCCTGGTGCCGTAAATTATATTACAACTGGAGCTATTTGGGCTCAAGCAAATCCAGGTGAGGGACCTTGGTCAGCGGTACAAAATTTAAAAAAGGCGGATGATTTAGCCCAAGTTTTATTTGATAACGGTTTTAAAATATTAAATGGACCGGATGCACCTGACTTAATTATTCAGGAGATGAAAAATGAGCTTATTTTTTATCTTGACAATACTCAGTCAAGCAATAATTACAAAGAAGAATATGAAGAAGTTGATGCAACTATAGTTTCACCGTTCGGAATTTCCTACGATTCAACATATAAGTTTCAAGGATATCAGGTTTTTCAATTAGCTAATTCGACTGTTTCAAGTTCTCAATTGGATGATGTAACGAAAGCGAGATTAGTTTGGCAAAGTGATAAAAAAGATGGAGTAGGTAAATTAGTAAATCATGTTTTTGATAAGGATATAGGATTTAATGTGCCGCAAATTATGGTTGATGGTGCTGATGAGGGAATTTTACATTCCTTTACTTTAACAAAAGATTATTTTGCAACAGGTGATGATCGTTTAGTCAACAACAAGGAGTATTATTACCTTGCTATAGCCTATGGTTATAATGATTATTTAGCTTACCAAGGTAATAATGAAGGTCAAAAATTTCCTTACAAAGCAGGAAGAAGAAATATAAAACAGTACACAGCAATTCCTCATGACCCTTCTTTAGAGGGGAATGGAACAAAAATAAATTCATTTTATGGCCTAGCTCCTAAAGTAAAAAGAGTACTCGGTAATGGAAATGGGGGACAATTTGTGAATTTATCTTCCACATCAATAGAAGAAATACTGTCTTCGCCAACTAGTTCTATTGATCAACCCACCTACAGTTCATTTGGGTCTCCTATTGGTGTAAAAGTCATAGACCCACTAAACGTCCCTAAAGGAGAATTTCGATTGGAATTTATGGATTCTATTACCCTTAATGACTTAAGCGATGCTTATTGGCGAATTTTATATAAACCTGAAGGTGATAAGGAATTCTCAGATACCGTTTACTCCGATAAAACAATAAAAGACCAAAATGAGCAAATTATATCGAAATGGGGTATTTCTGTAAATATTAAACAAGTATCCGATGTGGGTACTTCAGGCATCGATAAATTTGGAATTATAGGAGATTCTATCAACTTTAAAAACACAAGCTTACCTTGGTTATCGGGGATTTCAGATGCTGAGGGAGATACTTGGTTGAACTGGATAAGATCTGGTAATAATCAAACTTCGGTAGTTACAGACATTGATTTTAAGGATTATTTTGTCGGTCAAGATGCTGAAGACACTAATCAAGAGTTTGAAAAATTAGTTAACGGATGGATAGCCCCTTTTAAGTATTGTTCTCGTGAGAAATATGGCTTAGCTTCGGGTCTTGAAGGAACTCAAATTATCAATGAACTTTCAGAATTGAACAATGTTGATTTGGTAATAACGGGTGATCAAAGTAAATGGTCTATTTGCCCTGTTTTTGAAATGTCAGATGATAAACCAATTTCGCAATATGGTGACGATAAACTAGAATTAAAACGAGGAGTTACTAAAGACTGGGACGGTAATGAGTTAGACGAAGGCTTATCTTATTTCCCGGTATATGCTATAGATGTACTTACAGGAGAAAGATTAAACATAGCCTTTGGGGAATATAGTTTTTACGCTGGAGATAATGGAGCCGATATGATGTGGAATCCTACAAGTAGTATTTCTGATAATCAAGGAGTGCCATTATTTGGAGGTTTTCATACTATTTACATATTCAGGAACCATGAATTTGTTAGCAAATATGATAGAGGAGAATCAATTTTAAGCTTATTCAATGAAGGTTACTTCGGAATCAAACAAAAGTTGTTTAAAAGTTGTACATGGGTTTATGGATATCCGGTTCAAAACGATGCTTTTTCTTTTCTTGCTACAGATGTAACCATAAAGTTGCGTGTAAATGAACCCTACGCCATGGAAGATGGACAATTCCCTGTATACGAATTTAATACCAATGAAATTTATGCTGCAGCTAATCAAAATGAAATTGCAAAAGCAAATTTGGATAAAACGAACATAGTTCCCAATCCTTACTACGGATTTAGTGAATACGAGAAAAGTAAAATAAATAATGAAATAAAAATAACTAATCTACCAAAGGAGAGTACCATTAAGATTTTTACGTTAGATGGTTCATTAGTAAAAACATTAAAAAAAGATAATGACGAACAAACCTTTATCTCTTGGAATTTAAATAATGAACAAGGTATTAAAGTAGCCTCAGGATTGTACATATTTCATATAAATGCACCAGGGATAGGGGAGAAAATAATCAAATGGTTTGGAGTTCAACGACAAATAGATTTGGATAGCTTTTAATGAAGATAGTATTAAAAATATTACTTTTTTTAATTGTTTGTAATACTGCAAACGCTCAATCTGGAGGTCAGTCCGGGGCAACTCAATTGCTTATCAATCCGTGGGGAAAATCTTGTGGAGTAGGAGGTTCAGATGTTGCTTATGGCTCCGGAATAGAAATGGTATATATGAATCCTGCTGGTGTTTCAGGAACGAATCAAACAGATCTTATTTTTTCAAGATCCAACTGGCTTCAGGGAAGTGAAATATATATCAATGCCTTTGGAGTTAGCCAAAGATTTAATGAAAAAACTGTTTTTGCATTATCCATAATGTCTTTTAATTTAGGAGATATTGAAATTACAACAGTTAATAATCCTGAAGGAGGAATAGGTACTTACAGACCTCAGTTTGTAAACGGAGGATTAACTTACACAAGAGAATTTTCAAATAATATTGATGGAGGAATTACCCTTAAATTAATTTCAGAAGGAATCCATGATATGAATGCATTTGGAATTGCGTTAGATGCAGGAGTAAAGTATTTAACCGGAAAAAAAGAGCACATACATTTTGGCGTAGCTATAAAGAATGCAGGGCCTAATATGAAATATGATGGTGATGGATTGAAAATGGAAATGACATTTCCTAATGGTAATAATCAAAGCGGTCAGGTTTCTGCTGCTTCATTCACATTGCCTTTACTTATGAATTTAGGAATTGGATATCGATTTGATTTTAATAAAAACCATGCTTTACAAACGGGTTGCACTTATTCAGCAAGAATATTTTTGAATGATCAAACTCGGTTAGGATTAGAATATAGGTTTAAAAAATATTTTCAAATGAGAGTAGGCTTTGTGTACGAGGAAGGAATTTTTGACTTATCAACTCGTCAAACAGCTATAACCGGTCCAACAGGAGGGTTTAGTCTCCAATTACCTTATGGAAAAGATAATCGATATTTTGGATTTGATTATACTTATCGGGATACAAATCCATTTGAAGGCATTCATACTTTCGGAGCAAGAATAATTTTGTAAATTAGCATTTATTAAAATAAAAATTAGAGTAAAAGAATCCTGATGGCAGAATCAGGATTCTTTTATTATTGAGAAAAAATAGAATATGGCAGATACTAGTTATTTCACACAGGAAGGATTAGATAAATTAAAAGCTGAACTAAATCATTTAAAAAAAGTTGAAAGACCAAGTGTTTCTCAACAAATTGCTGATGCTCGAGATAAGGGCGATTTATCTGAAAATGCGGAGTATGATGCCGCAAAAGAAGCTCAGGGACTCTTAGAGATGAAAATTTCTCAAATGGAATCAATTGTAGCTCACGCTCGTGTAATTGATGAAAGTAAAATTGATAATTCAAAAGTATTAATCCTTTCCAAGGTTAAAGTAAAAAACATAGCTAATAAAATGGAAATGGAATATACGTTGGTTTCGGAAGAGGAAGCCGATTTAAAACAGAAGAAGATTTCCGTAAGCTCTCCAATAGGAAAAGGTCTTTTAGGTAAAGAGTTGGGAGATGTTGCTGAAATAAAAGTTCCCGCTGGACTATTAAAATTAGAAATAATTAATATTTCTAGGTAAATGGCTTCAATATTCACAAAAATCATTCGTGGTGAAATACCCTGCTACAAAGTAGCTGAAACCGAAGATTGTATTGCTTTTTTAGATATTCTGCCTCTTGCTAAGGGTCATGTCTTGGTAATACCTAAAAAAGAGGTTAACAATTATTTTGACCTTGATGAAGAACTTTTTCACAAAGTAAATAGTCTTTCGAAAAAGATATCGCATGCCATTAAAAAAGTTGTCCCATGTGAGCGAATAGGAGTATCGGTTATTGGATTGGAAGTACCTCATGCCCATGTGCATTTGGTTCCCATTAATTCAATCTCCGATTTAGACTTTACAAAAGATAGAGTAAAGTTATCTTCAGAAGAATTTAAAGAATTAGCCGATGAGATATCGGCCAACCTCTAATTATTAATAATTTTGGGATTAGTATCTGTAGAAAATATAAAACAAGCTGCTGAAAATTTAAAAGGTGTAGCAGAAAGAACACCACTTCAAAAAAATTTAGCACTAAGCGATAAATATCAATGTGACATTTATTTAAAACGCGAAGATTTACAACCTGTAAGATCTTACAAAATTCGTGGGGCTTACAATAAAATTAAATCTTTAAGTAAGGCCGCCTTAGCCAAAGGAGTAATTTGTGCAAGTGCTGGTAATCATGCACAAGGCTTTGCTTATGCTTGTAACTTATTAGGAATACAAGGTAAGGTATATATGCCTTCTACAACTCCAAAGCAAAAGGTAGAAAAAGTTAAATTTTTTGGTAAAAGGAATGTTAGTGTTGTTTTAACAGGAGATACTTTTGATGATAGCTTTAAGAGTTCTATGAAGGCCTGTGAAGAGGAACAGATGACTTTTGTTCACCCATTCGATGATTATAAAGTGATGGAGGGTCAGGGAACAGTAGGTTTAGAAATCCTTGAAGATGCAACTGATATTGATTTCTTATTACTTCCAGTAGGAGGAGGAGGAATAACCAGTGGAACGGGGTCTTACTTCAAACAAAAAAGTCCTAAAACTAAAATTATAGCAATAGAACCTGAAGGAGCCCCATCTTTAAAGGAAGCTCTGAAAAAAGGAGCGCCCGTTGAATTGGCAAAAATAGATAAGTTTGTGGATGGGGCAGCTGTTCAAAAAGTGGGTGAAAACACTTTTAATGTTATCAAAGATGTAGTTGATGATGTCGTTTTAGTTCCTGAAGGGAAAGTTTGTTCAACAATTCTTCAATTGTACAATGAAGAAGCAATTGTTGTTGAGCCTGCCGGTTCGTTAGCAATTGCTGCTCTTGATTTTGTAAAAGATAAAATAAAAGGTAAAAAAGTAGTTTGCCTTGTCAGTGGAAGTAACAATGACATCGTTCGAATGCAGGAAATCAAAGAGCGCGCTTTAATTTATGAAGGATTAAAACATTTTTTTATTGTTCGATTTCCTCAAAGACCCGGAGCTTTGAGGGAATTTGTAAATGAAGTTTTGGGACCAAAAGATGATATTTCTAGATTTGAATACGTGAAAAAAAATGCTCGAGAGGCAGGCCCTGCATTAATTGGTGTTGAATTGACTGACCCAAAAGACTACCAAGGTTTGATTGCACGAATGGAGAAGTATGGAATAAACTATACCGTAATTAACGAGGATCCTGATTTGTTTCAATATTTCATTTAAAAGGAATCTTTAATCTTAAACATGAAAACTTCTGTTGAAGAAAAAATAAAACAATCAAAAACCTCTGTTTTCAGAGCTGTATTTCCAGAGTTAACAAACCACCATAATACAATGTTGGGGGGAAAGGCTTTAGAGATTATGGATGAAATTGCGTTCATAACTGCAACACGTTTTTCAAGAAATCGTTTTGTAGTTGCAGGTTCAACCGTAAACTATAAACAAGCCATACCTGCAGGCTCCTTAATAGAAGTTTTAGGTGAAGTCAGTCAGATTGGAGAAACGTCATTAACCGTATCTGTTAAAATATACATCGAAGATATGTATACTCCAAAAAGAGAAGAGGCTGTTGATGCTTCTTTTACCTGTGTAGCTATTGATGAAAACAACAAATCAATTCCTGTTTTAGGCTGATTGTAGAATTCAAGAAACCCCATTCAACGTGATACTATTCGGTATAAAAAATCTCAAAATTCAGAAAGTATAAACCGTTAAAAATCGTATTTTTTAAGATGTCTCTTGAATATTTATTGGACATTGAAATACCTAAATAATAATCAAGCATATTAGTCGATTTCGAAAGGGATTACTTTTGAATCCTTAACCTTTGAGAGAATCATCATCGTTTGCATTTGTCCAATCTCTTCAATTTGACTTAGTTTATTCGAAATTAAGCGTTCAAAGGAAGGAATGTCTTTAACAACCACCTTTAAGAAATAATCGGCATTCCCAGTAACCTGATAGCATTCCAGAATTTCTGGTATAGCCTGTATTTTCTCTTTAAAGGTGACAATGGAATCCACCTTTTGACGCTCAAGCGAAATTGAAATAAAAGCTTTTATTCCTATTCCCAATAGCGAATCATTAACC
>MDSX01100115.1_pt1 | contig 10887 bp, 11 predicted proteins | sample 811141 | NCBI WGS metagenome assembly MDSX01 (sample SAMN05326642, study PRJNA326480) | marine metagenome | isolation source: seawater | place: Atlantic Ocean: South East | collected 2010
AACGAGCTGCAACTCTATACGGAACACACCTTCGCCTACGCTGAGCACGAAACGGTTTGGCAGAATGCCTCGCCTTTAACAGCCAGCGAGATACTCGAACTCGACGGCTACTGCACAGATCGTGGCATTGAGCTAGTGCCAAATCAAAACTCCTTCGGCCATATGGAGCGCTGGCTCAAGCACGCAGATTACAAGCAGCTCGCAGAATGCCCCGACGGCTTTGAGCATCCCCTTGCTGGCTGGCGCGATACTGGTAGCACGCTCTACCCTGATGCAAAAAGCACTGCATTTATGGATAAACTTTACGCCGAGCTACTCCCCAATTTTAGCTCGTGCCAGCTCCACATCGGGGGCGACGAGCCGTGGGAACTGGGCAAAGGCCGCAGCGCAGGGCGCGTCGAATGCGAAGGCAAGCACCGCGTCTATTTAGACTTCATGAAGCAACTTTTTGCACTGACAAAGAACCACGGGCAAACTGCCCAGTTTTGGGCAGACATTATTATGGAGCGCCCCGATTTGGTATCGGAATTACCCAAAGGTGTCATTCCCGTCATTTGGGGCTACGAGGCCGACTCTCCATTTGCGGAACAATGCCGCATCGTGACCGAGGCCGGCTTCCGTGATCAATTCTACGTCGCGCCTGGTGCAGGCAATTGGAATTCCTTTTCTGGTCGCCTAGATGTGGCCAAGGCTAATATCCGCCTTACTGCCAAACAAGGTCACGCTCACGGGGCACGAGGCCTGCTCCTCACCGCATGGGGCGACAACGGACATCACCAGCCTTGGTTCACCCTCTACCCCGCGCTCATCATCGCATCGGCAGAAAGTCATGGACAAACTCTCGACGAGGCCGAATTGGCCGAAACCATCGATACCCTCTTCTACCCGGATGAACCAAAAGGTCATGGCACGAGTATCTGTGCCCTGGGGCAGATCGACGGTCTACTCACGCAGCCCTCACCACCGAATAGTTTTTTAAACAGTGCTTTCTTTGCGAACGAGAAACAACTTAAAGACAGCCTCCTCCCTTTGACTAATCCGACCGAACTCACAAAATGCGGCGAGGCATTAAACGCGATCCCGACTGACGGGCTTGATCCAGAAATCGCACTATCCGTACGATTAAATCGAGCAGGCTTAGAGCGTTGTCTCAATAAAACTGCCTCCGAAAGCAAAGCTCAATTGGTTAAGGACTTCGCCACACAATGGCGAAAGCACAGCCGCGAAGGTGGCCTCGCAGAGAGTTTGGCTCGGATTCCTCGCTAAAAAGAGAACAAAGCCAGTTGCCGACTGTATTTAAAGATTCCTAAATTAAATATCAATGCTGCAACGACTCACTCTCCTAGCTGCCCTATTTTGGTGCACTGCCCTCGAAGCTCAAAACCGCGAACTGCTCGGCGAGTTTAAGATCGGCTTTGTCGGGCGTGACCAAGAGAACGTCATCTACCAAGCCGCCCAAGAAGGGGCTCAAACAGCGGCACTTGAACTTAGCAAAAAGTATTCGATCGACATTGAAGTAGTTATTTTCACTCCAGATAAGACTCAAGGAGGCAGCCAAATGAATTCACTGGCCGAACTCTTCATTCAAGATGCGGATGGTCTAATCATTAGCCCAGAAAAAACTGAAGGCATCGGAGCATCCATAGACTTTGCCTTACTACAAGGTCAAGAAGTCGTCTTTTTCGAGAGCCAACTCTACGACTGTGAATCACTCACATCTGTGCTAGCCGACGAGGTCGAAGCTGGTCGCTTAGCGGGCCGCTCGATTCTAAGCAAGCTTCCCACGAAGGCTCGTATCGCGATACTCACTAGCGCTACACCAAGCGTGGAGCTGGAGCAGCGCATGGCTGGTCTACGCGAGGTGCTTAGCTATCGACACATCGAGACGACGATCACTTGTGCGCCCGACTATCTTTCTGCGATCGAAGCGATCCGTGCAGCCGAAGAGGCCGACCGCAACGATCTGATCAAGGGCTGGGTCTTCCTCGAAGATTGGCCGCTACTCGGTATGCCAGCGCTCCCTTGGAAGCCTGGTAAACTACCCGTCGTCGCCATCCAGTCCTCACCTTCTGCTTTTATCTACGTCGATCAGGACTACCTCGATGCGCTCGTCGTCCACCCCTACTTCGATTGGGGATATAAGAGCGTCGAGACCATGATTGAGAAGCTTTACAATCAACAAACACCTAAAGATGCCATTATCCGTACAAAGCCCCGCATCGTCGATTGGCGGAATGTAGAAGACTACCGTGATAGCTGGAAGAAGTGGCTTAAGTAAAAACTGAGCTAGGTAATTGATCAGCCGTGCGGGATTTGCTGTTCGGGAAATTTCAGTCGCTAATTTTATGCCTCTCGTCTGTATCGCTATGCCCAAGATCACGCTCTGGCGCGATATGGTCGCGCACGCATTGCTTCAACTCTTTGATTTCAGGGAAACGAGCCTTCGTCTTTCGATCCCAGATCAAGTCGCCGTCCAAGCTTACGCGGAAGGTGCCACTCGCGTCGGAAGGGCGTAGTGTTACCGCGCCAAGCTCAGCTTCGAAGGTGGTCAAAAGTTCCTGCGCTGTCCACCCAGCGCGGAGGAGCCAACGGCAGCCTGGGCAGTATTCGATTTCGATTTGAGGTTTCATTGTCTAAATGGTCTGCCTAGGTTGGTGTTCGAACTTCAGGTAGCGCGTGGAGAATGGTTCTGCATCTATGATCAGCTGTTAGCAGCCCTCCAAGCTAGGATCAGAGTACTAGACTAGTTCAAGTTTCAATTCGCAGAGCGTCAAGCTGTCCATCGGCAACGCCGCAGCCATATGAGCTACGCGTTGACCCCGAATCTCCACATTCGGCGCGATGGCGCAGAGTGGATGCACGACAAAGTCGCGCTCAGCGATACGTGGGTGAGGAACTTGAAGGCGCTCGTGTTCGATGACTTGATCCCCGTAAGCGATGATGTCTAGATCGATGGTGCGCGGCCCCCACTCCTTCGTGCGCACTCGGCCGAGCTTTGACTCCACTTCGAGGCAAAAGTCGAGCAAGGCAAGTGGTGCCATCGAGGTCTCGACCTGAACCATTGCATTGAGGAAATCATCGGCCTGCCCCATGCCAACGGCGCGGTTCTCATAAAGAGGACTAATTCGTGAAACTTTGAGCTGATCATTCGCCGCTAAAGCCTGAAGCGCTGACTGCATTTGTCCTATCCGATTACCAAGGTTGCTACCGAGCGCGATGTAGGCACACACTAGCGGCATCGCGTCACCTCCGCAGCGAAGTAGTCGCAAGCACAATCAACAGGCACGGAGGGTTTTTTCACTTCTACTGTGACTGATACAAGCTTGGCAAAATGCTCGAGCATGCCGACTGCAATGGCATCGGCTGCCGCCTCGATCATATTAAAGCGTTGCTCGGTGAAAATCTCTTTGATCGTTCCGTAGAGTTCTACGTAATTCACCGTTGAATCTGGAGTATCTGATGACAAATCGAGTAAAGGGTCCAGTTCGACGACGACGTCGAGGCGGAAGCGTTGCCCCAACTTTGCTTCTTCTTCGAGGAGCCCATGCCGGGCAAAAAAGACCAGCTCTTTTAAGACTATTTTAGCAGTTTTCATAGTTCATATAAAACCATGGCTAGCGAAAATGGGAAGGATACAATTCGACAAACGGTTGCTACCGGGGACAAGAAGCTTGGTAAGACTGCCAATTTTGCCACGCGAAGAGTGCCATAAAAATGGGTAATAGAATCGTACCTAGATAAAAGTAGCCAGCGATACCGACAGCGACTGCAACGATAGAGCTGATCAAATGGACGTAGTGCTGCTTACCAGGTCCTAGAATCGCGGCCATCATTTGCCCGCCATCCATCGGATAAACGGGCAGACAATTTAGGATCGACCATGCGATACTGACCCAAATCAAATCTCTGATGAGGGGAAGAAATAGAGAACCCTCCGGAATCGCAATATTGGGAGCTAGGATAATGAGCAGCACACCGAATGCGAACTGTAGAGCAGGGCCCGCTGCAGTGACCACGAATGACTGCTTGCGATCCAGCTTACCTGAGGGAAAAGAGGCATAGCCACCGAAGGCTTGCAGGGTAATGGCTGCAGGTAGGCCATATTTTCGTATAGTGAGCGCGTGCCCGAGCTCATGTATAATGATAGATAGAAAGCCCGCAAAGACAAAGACAAGCACCAGCAAGATATCAGTTGAATTGGCAGCATGGAGGCCACCTCCGATAAAGGCCATCGTGATCCAGAACCAAGGCTCTACACGAACGGGAATGCCTAAGATAGAAAATTGTAGCATGGGGACTATTCGTAAGTGCGGCGGCCTTCAAGCGCGCTGCGTAGTGTGACCGAGTCCGCGTAGGTAACACCGCCACCGCTGGGCAGGCCGAAGCCGATACGAGAGACTTTAATCGGCCGATCCTCTACCAACTCTTCTTGAATGAAATGACAGGTTGCCTGCCCTTCGATGTCGTTGGAGAGAGCGAGGACTAACTCAGTGACTTCCCCAGTTTGGATTCGGGCTTGAAGGCTTTTTAAATTTAGCTGCTCGGGGCCAACTCCATGAATTGGAGAGAGTTTGCCATGCAACACGTGGTAGCGTGCTTTCCAAGCGCTGGAACGCTCGATCGCGATCAAATCGGGAACATGCTCGACCACACAGATCGTACTAGCGTCGCGGTTACCGTCTTCACAAATAGCGCAATGCTCACTCTCAGCCATGTTACCGCAGATGTGACAACGGCAAACGGCCTCACGTGCGAGCTTCATAACATCCAACAGCTCGGGCATCGTGTCGGGTTTTTCGACTAACAAATGCATAGCCACTCGTTCAGCGGAGCGATATCCTAAACCCGGTAGGCGTTTAAGCTGCTGGAGCAGAGAATCGTAGGCAGGTGTCATTTCCAGAGATCAGGAGGCAGTGGACAGAGGCCAGAAATTAAAAGATAAGTAAGGCAACCGATGAAAAAGGACTTACATTAATCCTGGGAAGCCACCCATCCCGCCAGTCACGGAACCCATTGCTTCTTCGCTGGTTTCCTTAGCTTTGACGGCTGCTTCTTGGACGGCTGAGAGGAGCGTCTCCTCAATGAAGTCAGCGTCTTCTTTTAAAAATTCGGGGTCGATCTTAAAGCCTTGAAACTCGCCTTGCCCGTTGATCTTAACGTTGATGGCACCCCCACCACTAGAAACCTCCAAAATGGTTTCGGCGAGTTCGGCTTGCACGGCCTCCATCTGTTTTTGCATTTTTTGTGCTTGTTTGAGTAACTTACCGACGCCTGCCATAGTCTAATCCTTCTGATTAATGAGCTTGTTGAAGATGTGAGTTTGTAGTGTCCAGAAACTAGACGCATTGAGTCAAGCCGATAGCTAATTATACCGCTTTATCAGGTGCACTCACATCGAGCCGAAAGCGTACCTGACTATCTTGACCTCCCAACACTAGAGTGTTCGCACCGCGAATCAGTTTTACACGCGTTTCTAGGCTTTTCCCACCAATTGGAATGCCGTTCACAATTGTACCGAGATGACTGGTCTTATCTTCGATAAAGACATCACCACCACTGGTATCTATCATACAATGTTTACGCGACACCCGAAAGGGCGAGCGATCCGCGATAAGGAGCTGGTTTTGAATCATCGGTTCTACACCTGCAAGCTTAGCTCGACGGCCAAAATAGAAGGGATAGAATCTAAGAAACCGTTTTTTAAGTGGGGATTGCTGACGCATTTCTTCTGTATCCGGTTCAATTTGAACTATGACCGAATTTCTCCTTGAGCCAAATATATCTTGATGGTGATGCTTAACAGCAGGCTGAAGTTCATTTAGCTTACTCAAAGCCATTAGCAGGCGATCGTTCGTCACTCTCAACCGGTCGAAGATCATGGTCAGATAAGGAATGATCTGTTCGCCCCCTTCTTCTAGCATTCGTCGAAAATCTTCGCGCGCGATGACTTCGATCAAAGTGGGCTCTAAGGCATGCGCCGTCGCAGAGCGAGGACGACTCTCAACCATGGCCATTTCTCCGAATGCTTCGCCTGCCCCTAATATCCCTAATACAAGCTTTTGCCCATCTCTTTGTATCGAGATTTCAACGGAGCCCTCGATTACACGGTAAGCTTCGTCGCCTTGGTCGCCTTCTGAGAATATTAGCTTTGAGGCCTGAAACTTATCCGTCTTCATACCAGTTTGTAATAGGGCAAATTAAGATGAGAAGTCTCAGTCATAAGCTCAATACATGAGTTACTGTTGGATTACGTCCTGCATATAAACTCTGAGTAAAAAAGTCGCGCTTGGTAAAGATACCACAAACAGAACTACCCTTTTTAACGACGATGGAACCTTTGCGATGCCGGTTCATTTCGGGACTTGTTTGTTCTATGGGTATCTCTTCGGTCACACAAAAAAATGAAGCACTTTTTTTCACTTAGGAGTCTAGAAATAGATACTTTGCTTGGAGGCATATACTTAAGATATGTAATGTCACAACTCTGGCAACACCTCTTTGTGATGTCGGCATCACAGTAGCCGCAACACACATTGCGTCGTAATTAGTGAATACAAAAACGCCGCCCAATTACTTGGGCAGCGTTCTATAACAAACAAATTAACACTTAACAATTAACACTAAGGTATATTAATAAGACGTATTGCCCTGCTTCACGTTCAATAAATCTGAAAAACTTTAGAATAATTTCATCCTGAAAAAACTAACAGGGGTAAGGCAGCCGCATCCCACTTAACTACAAATGTTTAAAGAAGACTTTAGCCCAACCGAGGACACACTTTCTCAAACCGAAAAATTAGAGAAGTACACTGGGGAGGTCGACTGGAGCTATTTAAAACCGCATTTCGAAGCTGGCAATCTAATCTATGTGGACCCCAGCTTAGACTTAAAGGTCGCCGGACTGGCCTTCACAAAGGATGATCAGGTTCAGGTGCAGAAGTGGCTCCAATGCGGCGATCTCGTTCAGCCCTGCGAACTCCATGCTGAGCACTGGGAAAAAGAAAAGCCCCCCTTTCAAGCTATGATCGTACGCCCATTCATCCTCGCCCAACCCCTCTAGTTGGCAGATTTACAAGGTGTCGGAAACCAACAAAAAGATCGGCCTCGTTGCGATCTTCCTCATTTACCTACGCTTTGATTGTCTCTACTTCGAAGACCCTATAGCCCACTTTACCAATATAAAATCCTACCTGACTAGTCGTTGTGAGTAGTGGGATTACTGGTTATTTATTTTATTAAATACTAAGTAATTTATCGTTGTACTATGCGTATTGAGCCCCATATTAGGCAACATGCCGACAACAGGGAAAACTCTCCGATGCACCACCCCGATCAAACAAGGCGAGTTTTGGACTGCAAAGCAACGCTACGGACACCCCATCCATGAGGTTTCTTACCGAGCATGCTACAAGCCTCAGCTGCCGGCCTATTTCATCGAGCGTTATGCGGAACCCGGCCAATTGATCTACGATCCCTTCATGGGGCGCGGCACCACACTAATCGAAGCCAAACTGCTCGGTCACAATGTGATTGGTAATGACGTCAATCCACTGAGTACAATTTTGACCGCCCCGCGCCTCTGCGAGCAGAACCTCGAAAAGATTACTCAACGAATCGAACAAATCACGATTCCTCAGGTAGAGGTCGAGGATAAGGACCTACTCGTTTTTTTTGAACAGCAAACACTCGCTGAACTCTATGGTTGGCGCAGCTATTTTAAAGCTAGGCAAGCCAAAGGTATCTTTGACGAGGTCGACGCTTGGCTTCAAATGACAGCCTGCAATCGTCTTACAGGTCATTCAAAAGGCTTCTTCTCGGTCTATACATTACCGCCCAATCAAGCTACTACGCTCAACGCTCAGCGTAAGATTAATGCTAAACGAAGCCAAAAGCCAGAGTATCGAAATACGAAGGAACTCATTCTAAAAAAATCGAAAAGCCTCCTTCGACAGGGGCTACCCAACAATTACAACGCAACCACATCGACCCTACTTTGCCGCTCAGCCGATGCCACACCTGAGATCCAAAATGAGTCCGTACAGCTGATCGTGACCTCGCCACCTTTCCTCGATATTGTTAACTACGTTGGCGATAACTGGCTGCGCAACTGGTTCTGCCAATGCAAACCTGAACCGGGCAAGCTCTGGCAACTACGCAAACTCGAAGACTGGACAGCTAAGATGAATGCTTCGCTCAAAGAAATGAGCCGCGTTCTCAAGCCTGAAGGCCGTATAGCCCTCGAAGTAGGCGAAGTGCGCAAGGGGAAACTAAAGCTGGAAGAGCAAATCATCCTCGCCGGGCAAGCTGCCGGCCTTAAGATTGAATACACTCTGATAAATAGCCAGACCTTCACCAAGACCGCCAACTGCTGGGGCGTGCGCAATAACACGCGTGGCACGAATAGCAATCGAATCGTCGTCTTTAGAAAATAAAAAAGTTTTACTCCATCTAGTCCAAAGTCTGCTGTAGAGTATTTTAGCGTATGTGGACTTACTTATTAGAGTAAAAATCGTCAATCTTCTGGGAAACATCAAGGTAAGAAATATCCGCACCGTAAAGTGCTTTGAATTCCACTATAGCCTTATCCATATCACCTTGCTGCTCATAAGCAGAACCTAACTGATAAAGCACATCCTTTTTCTGGTCTGTCATACCAGGGATCTCAGATTTCGCAGTTGTGAGTTGTTCACACGCTAGATCATGGAAGCCTTTAGCCAGATAAGCCTTACCAAGAAGAATGAGCGCGCCAACACGCACTTTGGGACTACGTTGAGCCAATTGTAACTCTTTAATCGCTTTATCGGTTTCCTCATCTTCAAAGTAGAGTTCCCCGAGCTCGAAGCGATAACTATACTCATTAGGATAGCGCTGGACTAGATCTTCGCACTGCTCGAGGCGGAAAGCGCGCTCCTCGGCGCTTAATTTTACAAGCTCTGCATTGGCAGTCGGATCTTCAGGATTAGCTTCTAGTCGCTCTTCAACATCAGCGATCGCTTTCTGCATCTTCTCACGCATTAGCGTGGCGACCATTCGCTCTAGATTCACATCAGCGCGGCCAGCTTCCAGCGAGCGGGCCTTAGCCACCCAATCGAGAGCACTATCGTAGTCACCCAGCTTACGATAATTAGATGCGATCTCGCGGTAGAAATTCATATTGTCGGGAGTTTCAGCTACCCCCTTCTTAGCCTCCTCAATCAGTGCACGTAGCCCCGAGTCACCCGTCTTGGCGCGGCCTGCTTGCTCGAGTTTTTGAGACTCGCCTTCGTCCTTTAGCTTATCGCGGAAACTCTTATCATCTTCCCACTTACCCTGCTTCATCGTCTGCTCAACAGAGGCTTTCTTGATCAGTGTTTGGACTTCATCATCTGACGGGTTGGCTCGATAAGCTGCATCGCCAATTCGAATGGCCTCTTCGCAATTACCAGTTTTAATGTGAACCGTCATCAGTGACTTAATATTTTCAGAGTTAGCAGGCTCAAGTTGACGCACAGTCTCGTAGGCAAAAACGGCTGTTGAATACAACTCTAGCTCTTCAGCCGCGAGTCCAAGCACCTCAAGACCAGTCACATTCTCAGGATTTGCGTTGAGCATTTGTTCAGCAGACTCCATCGACTTTTGTGGATCCTTCTTAATCTTCGCATGGCTCCCCATGGAAAAAGGAATACTCGTCACCTTGGAAAGTAGTCCGCCCAAACCCTTAGTTTTGCCCTTAGTGGCTCGCTGCTGAGCCTGACGTAGAATCTTACGTGCGTCCAAGCAAGCAGGGTTGCGCGCGACGATATTGGTCAAAATATCGACTGCGTAAATGGGGTTTTTATCAACCGATTTGCGTGCATTTTCAATCTGCTTTTGCAAACGGATATCGAGATCTTTAAGGGCAACTTCTTTCATAATATAAATGAAAAATAATAGCGTTGTATATATGATTGAGGGTCAACTATGAATTACATCCAAATCCTTACCTGCTGCGATTTCTATGGCTACAATCGCTTCTGCAACCTGCAAGTCATCCTTTCCCTCGACTAACAGTCGGAGTTTCGACTCAGTGCCAGAGTAGCGAACGAGTACACGGCCTTCATCTCCCAGATTTTGTTCCGTCGCTTTAATAACTGACTGCAATGCTTTCAAGTCAGCGAGCGGTCGCTTTTTAGCAACTCTGAGGTTTGTTGTTGATTGTGGAAAAAGCGTGATCTCTTTTCGTAGTTCCGAGAGGGCTTTGCCAGTCATACGGATCAATTCAATGATCTTAACAGCTGCCAGTAAACCATCTCCCGTCGTTGCAAAGTCTGAAAAAATAATGTGCCCAGAAGATTCTCCACCGATATTTGCACCCAACTCACGCATACGGTTAGCCACATTTCTATCACCTACGTCGACTCGATCCACCTGTCCACCCGCATCCCTTATCGCATGGTCTAAGCCCAAATTACTGTGGATTGTAGAAACCAAAGTGCCTGACTTTAAATTACCGGCCTTGAGCGAGTAACGACCAAATAAAGCTAAGATGATATCACCGCCTACAATGGTGCCGCCTTCATCACAAACGACAAGCCGATCGCCATCGCCATCATGCGCAATACCTATGTGAGCTTTATGCTGAAGAACCGCTTCGGCCAGCTGAGCAGGGCACTCGCTTCCGACACCATCGTTTATATTTAGCCCGTTAGGCCTGTCTCCAATTAAGAGCATTTCGGCTCCCCAGTGCTGAAATACTCCGGGTGTTGTCTTCACCGTGGCTCCGTTAGCCAAATCTAACACGACACGCCAGTCAGAAAGAGAATCCTGGTCCATTAAAGACCTGAGGTAATTGATATAGGAACCAGAAGCATCCAACGGATGGGACTTAGCTGAAGGCAGGTTTACAGGTGGCTCAGGCTCTTTATCGAT
>MDSX01024157.1_pt1 | contig 10886 bp, 12 predicted proteins | sample 811141 | NCBI WGS metagenome assembly MDSX01 (sample SAMN05326642, study PRJNA326480) | marine metagenome | isolation source: seawater | place: Atlantic Ocean: South East | collected 2010
ATAAGCAATAATACCTGTAATATCTTTACCTAGAGCAGTCATATTACCATCGCCACTCATACCCATATCGTTTGGAGAAGCAATGTTTTTAGCATAATTATAAGTTGGTCCTAAAAATTCTGCTTGCATTTTTTCAGCACCACCTGCTATCTTATTAAAGAAATCTGCCATCTATATATATAATATAATTATAAAATATGTCGATGTCTAATAATGAAAATCAAAATGAAAATGAAAATCAAAATGAAAATGAAAATGAAAATGAAAATGAAAATGAAAATCAAAATGAATGTAGAATATGTTTTGAATTAGAAACCCTTGATGACCCTTTTATTTATCCTTGTAATTGTAAAGGAACTAGTAAATATGTTCATAAATCTTGTTTAAATAGTTGGAGAACATTAAATACTGATAATGAAGCATTTAATATTTGTATGGAATGTAGAGGAGAATATGATATAATTAATGAGTTTCCTATTGAAAATGTAAAATTATTTTTTTGTTGTAAAAAGATGATCCAATCATATTGTATAAATTATTTAATTAGTTCTACTTTAGGGACTTTTATTTGGATAATAGAAGACTATAATAACGACTATATTTTTTTAAAATTTATGTCTGGAAATTTTGAAAATGATACAAAATTAATCAGTATCATTAAACAGGATTCAATAGCTCCCCAAATATTTTATTTTTCGTTTGCTATTTTTATTCAAAACCTTGTCTTTTATCTATTCTTTCTTTTTAAAGTCAACACAAATATTCATAGAAAAAAAATTTATTTTAAAAAAATGCGAGAAACTTTAGTTGGATGTATTTCTATTACATTTTCGTTTTTAATATTTTTTTATATTTTAAAGGATAATTTTCCTATTATATTATTAAATATAATATCATTTTTTAGTGTTGTCGAACCATTAAATGGATATCTATTACTTAAAAAACATAATAAGGTTATAAAATGGTTAAATGATAATAATCCGGAAACACTCAGAAATTACCAAGTTCATAATCCTGCATATGAAATTGAAAATAATGTAGTAATTAACAATACAGATAATGTATTATACCACACTTTGAATACAGATAGTAGTGAAAGTGAAAGTAGTGATAATATTCAACCGTTAAATATAATAATCGAAAACTAACCTTTTAAAGGCATTTGATGAAATAATTTACTCATTTTACTAACGCTACTCGTATTAATATCTTTTCCTGGTTTCATCATTGATAAAGACCCTAAATTTCCAGCTACTTCTTTTTTTTGATTATTTATATCTTGCATAAATGCTTTTTGGTTCTTCTCAGTTTTGTCGGCAAGATCATTACCCTTTTTAACATTTGTATTTGTTTGGTCTAGTCCGCTATCCAAAATAGAAACTTCTTGATATAATCTATCTATGAGTTTTTTATTTGTTTGTGCAGCGGTTTCTTTTTTTTTACATAAATATTGGGCATCTAAGCCACCGTATTCACAAGCTTTTTCTTTATCAAGAAATGTGGTTCCCTCACCAAAATCTCTTTTACATGCCTCCGCACCACTAATAAACCCGTAACATTTTTTTGTCCAACTTTCCTGTCCAGGACATCCTGCCATATTTTCTATTAATTTATCTCCACCACTTAATAATGTATATAAAATTAGACTTAATAACAATATATTAATTACAATAATTACAGTTTTCATATAATTATTGTATAGATATTTAAATTATACACCAGATAAAGCCTTACCCAATTTACCGTCGGGTTCTATATAACTCGAAGAACCCCCGCTCTCTTGATGTGATGCTGCTTTATTAATTTTATTAATTTCTTCGTCTTTCTTTGAATTTAATTTATTTGTAGATTTTCCTTGAACCAACCCACTAAATATTAAATCAGACATAGATTTTCCAACCATATCGTCCGCTTTTTTTTTCTTTTTTTTTAATCTATCTAAAATAATAAATTTATTATCCAACTGTGCGGTTAAAGCATTATGTTTTGCCGATTCAGATGAACTACAGTTCTCTAAATTTTCTAATAATTTATCTCCTTGTGAAAGTATATTATACAATATTAAACTTAATAATAATATATTTAATGTAATAATAAGTGTTCTCATTAATATAAATGGAGATTTTTTAACAAGCTTCTGGGTATTTTTTACAAGCATCTCCTGTATTTGTATCTTTTCCATCTGCTAAATTTTTTAATTGATTTGAATTATTTTTAAGTTTATTAACTTTATCTGATAGCTTTGATGAATTACCGTATGTTTTTTCTGTCTTTGTTGTTAATTTTACTAATAAACTACCTACATCCCCAAGTCTAACAGTATTTTGATGATCTGTTACTACTTCACACGCATTATTTTGATCATTTGAATTCCTATATTTTACAGGAGCACCTGATCCTGAACCACTTGATATATAACTACTATTGCTACATGCTCCTTCAACAATAGGCATCATTAATCCAATTGCTAAACTTAATAGTAATATAACTAATAAAAATAATTTATCTTTCATATATATTTTAGTTAGTTATTTTTTCTTTCAATAATATAAATGCGTGATGGATTAAAATATAGAATAAATGGAAATCAAAATTATCTTAACACAAATACTCTTTCTCAAATTTTAGAAGAAGAAGGTATAAAGAAAAATAATTTCAATCTAAGAGTTAAACCACACATTAATTATTGCCCATCTAATAGTTGTCCTAATTTGCCTATCGATTTAGAGAGAAGAAATCATTATAATGCTCCATTTAGGCAACCTGTTAAAGGATACAGAAAAACCATAAATTGTAACCCTAAAAATAAAAATTGTTTATTTACTACAGAAATTTACACTGATTCTTATAGCAATTCTTGTTTTAAATTATGTCGCCCCGATTCATATACTTCTTTACCTACCAGTAATAAACCCAGTGCTTCTAACAAAAGAGCCAAATCTGGTATTTCTGCTAGAGCGGGTAGACCATTGATTAGAAGTGGTATGCAGCCTAATAGTGTTGGACAACAAAATAGCGGAGTCAGTAATGCTAAATCTTATTCCTATTCATATAGAGAACTTCTAAATAACAGAAGGAAGGCTACGTTTGAAAAGAAACTTCCTACAAAACAACCTGAAACTGGTTTTAGAACTAGTGGATATGGTGGAGATTGTTCTGATTGTAATAGTGAAACTATCTATAGACTTAATAATGACCAATATAAAGTTCAAGGTGCTGTTGATTCAAGTGATAGAATTACAAGGCTCAAATTAAATACGGTTAAAGCAGGAAGACGGTGTAATACAGACACAGATAAAAGTTGTAGAGGTATTTATAGACCTGGTAACGCACAAACTGTAGCTACTACAGTAGAGTGGCCTAGACCAAAAAATAATTATGATAATGTTAAATATAAGGCCAAATTTAATTCCAATCATAGTGAAGTAAATTATCCACAAGTTTCTGCTTTAGCTAGAGTTCGTGGTAATGTTAGTAAATCTAAAACCAATTTCTCTAAAAATAGCACTATATGTTGCGACGATCCAAACAAATCTAATAACGGTTATTAATTTAATATTTTAATATAATATTATATTAATTATGTCTAAAATTTCGTGTTCATGTGGTGACGATAGTAATAAAGTTTTTAAAAATTCTGCGCCTGATTTTTTTACTTATAATTTGTTCGATAATACTTTTGTTCCTACTTTTAATAATCCATCAAGGACATTAAGAGATTTGGTTAAAAAAGGTGCTCCCAACTCATTAGTAGATAGGGCAAATTGTAATACTTGTAATGAAGAAGTTACTAGTCAAGATAAATTAAAAGTTAGAAAAAAGGATAGACCTACACCATATCGAGTACCATATAATCATTATAGAAAGGTTACTTCTTGTATTACAGGCTGTGTATCTAATGTAAAAGTCAATAAAGATATATCTTGTAATACTATTGACTGTGTGCCTGTTAATTATGCTATTTCTAGACAAGTAGATAAATATGGTGTTAAAAATTTAAATAATAATGGAAATTATAAAAGCTATTTACAACAAACAGGAAAAACATATTATTTAAATACTTTTGGAATTTTACCTGAAAATAGTATTAGTGGAAAGGACCATACATATAAAATAGGTGCTTACAATAATACCGTTAAAAATATAAATTCTAATACAGATATTACTAATTGTCGATTGGGCTATGAAATTATAACTTCCCAGCAAAACAAAACCTTTACTTTATCAAAATTTAATACTACAACTAAAAAGTATTCCAATCCTGTTCACAGGACTTCCGGTAGTGTCTCTTCTAAATCTCATATTCATAGAAAAAAATTTAGGGCTAAATTAGCTGGACAAGGCGCAAATCGAAATATATATAATAATTGTATTAATGGTCAACTTTGTAATTTATATATTGCACCTGGTCCAAATACGAAATTATTTATGGGTAAACAGTCTTGTATTCCATTGCGTATTAATGGTATGAAACAAAAATGTCCTGTCTAGAAAATTGAAATATTTTTCACATTAATATTCTGTGGTATAACCGCAACATATTAATTAATAATGTTGTCTCTCCCCCAAGTGATCTCCCAGAAAATCCCGATCCCTAAAATTAAGGATCTTATGAACGAATGCGAGGGATACGAGTTCGACTCAAGCAACGACGACGCGTGTGTCCACAAAATGATGCATCATCTCAGAAACTTGGATTTCTCCAAGAAGATGCGGAGGAAGATGGTGTATACTCTTTTGGATATTGACTACCTCCAAATTGTACCCCACATTCTTCGGCGTAATCAAGAAGCCCTTGAGAAGGGTATCAAAAATGTTGATGTCTCTTATTTCGAGGGAAACAATAAAGAAATGCTCGAAGACAGTCTAGTAAATTATTTGACTGAAAATATCAGTAAGCGCAAGCTTATCTTCTTCAACCTGACTCTACGCAACTATTGTTATGATGATGAAGAGGAGGGTAGATACGCAACTCATGGTTCGTGTGCATTTATGGTTCCACGTAAAGGTACCGGGTATGATATGTATTATATCAATCATCATGGAGAAGCGATGAATACAACTCTCATCTATGAGCGTGTCCTTACCCGAACTCGTAATCAACCATACTCTTTTGAACATCCGGTTGATTTCATTGTGTTGGACCAAATCGTCCAATATATGAATAGCCGACTTAATCAAACAATTCATTATGATTTCTCAACCAAATACAACTTTCGAGGTATTAATTACCAAGAAGAGGATGTTCATGGGTTCTGTTTTATCTTTCCTATGATTATTTATTATTCGTTAGGTAAATATTTCAACAAAGAAAAGCAAGTTAAATGTGACGGAGAAGTTGTGACTATACCCCCTGTTTCACAAACACTAAAAAATGGCGAACTTAATTTCATGATTCATAGTTGTTTTACCGAATTTGATGGATATTATAATCAAGTCGTATTTAACCAAGTAAAAAATTATAAAAATGAAGAACTTTTTATGAAGGAGTTAGACGCTGTTTTAGCAAAACTTAAATTTCGTTTCCTAAAAAAAATTACAGGTTATACTCTTCAATATTTAACTCAACCTATTATGTTAAAAAAACTTAATTTGCATCCAAAATGTTAAAATAAAATAAATTTATAAAATATATGTCCATCAGACCAATAAAAACTGCTATATCAACTATTAGAAGTGTCTATGACGAAAATGGTAATTATCTCCCAACAGGTAATTATTTTTTTCGTATAAAAGACTACAACCAACCTGTTTTTACTGGAAACATAAGTCATAATGAAGAATCATATGGAGAATTTTGTTTTTCTCCTAAAAAATTAGTAAAAATGTTAGCCGTTGGTCAATCAAGACTTGCCCGTAGAGCAGATATGCATCATATAAAAGGAATGCCTGGATATCCAAGTCCATTAAGTTCTCCTGCCGTTGTTAGAAGATTTAATTCCAATAGTTTTATGAGTAGATATGTTGTTAATAATTATAGTAGAAATACTGTAATACATAATCATGAAGAAGTTCAATGTAGTATATGTATGGAAATGATAGAACGGGGGGCAAAAAAAACCTTAAATTGTGATCACGATTTTCATACTAGTTGTATCAATACTTGGTTAACAGATAACGATACATGTCCATTGTGTAGAGCCGTACAAGGAGAAACAGAAGAACCAAATACAGTTACTTCTCGATATAGTTTTAATGAAGACCCTTTTACAAGAGAAATAGAAAGATTACAAAGAGATTACAGAACAGGTAGAGTAAATTTTAATATTCCCAGAAGGAGCAGATTGTCACATAAATAATTTTATTTTCTTTCTCAAAAAGTTTCTGTGAAAAATAAATGGAGAGAAAAATGTTGTAAAACCCTTGATTTATATATTACACATTAAACTTAAAGAATATATTGTAAAATATAATAATGAAGCTTTTAACAAAGCAAGATTTTTTAGACAAAGTATTTAATATAAATTCATCATATAAAGAAAGATTTTCTTATGATGAATTTGAATACAAGGGAAATAAGTTTAGATCAAAAATTATATGTAATTCATGTGGCAATAGTTTTCAAATTTTACCATGGAATCATCTTAAGACCGCCAAAATCGAAAAAGAAAAAAATATAGTATCTAGTGGAGGGTGTAAAATTTGTTATCAAAAGGCTAGAAAAACTAGTATGTATTTAAATAATAATAATAATTTGCCTGAGAATTACAACGAAATAGATTGGAAAGTAGTTACATATAAAGAAGAAATATATCCAAATTATTTAATTAATAATAATGGAGAAGTATGGTCTAAACTTACAAATAAGTTTATTAAACCATCAGTCACTAGTAGTGGATATAAATATCATACACTATATACTGCAAACAAAAAAAAGAATAAAAAGGTAAGAACTCATATTATGGTAGCAGAATGTTTTGTTAATAATCCTAATCCTGAAAAATTTAATATTGTAAATCATAAAGATGGAAATAGAGAAAATCCATTATATAGTAATTTAGAGTGGACTAATAGAAGTGGAAACACCAAACATGCTCATAAAAATCCTCAAAATTATAAAGAAATAAAAGAAGTTTTATTAAATAGTGTAGAAACAGATAATGAATATTGGATAGAAATACTTCCAGATTTTCCTGATTATTTTGTGTCTAATTTTGGAAATGTAAAGTCTAAAAAAGGGAAAAAGGAAAGACAATTAAGAAAAAATAATAGCTCTTCAGGACATGACCATTTATCTGTTGGTTTGAGAAAAAAAGATGGAAAATTTTGTAGAATGCAAGTTCATAAATTAGTTATAAAATATCATTTAAATGTTCCCTATAATACTGATGAAATGATTGTAGATCATATAGATAATAATAAACATAATAATTATATTGGTAATCTAGAATGGGTTAATAATAATATTAATACACAGAGAGCCATGTTAGACAATTGTTGGAATAGAGAAAAAAAAACAAACAAAGTAAGAAATATAGATATTCAACGCAATAAATATAGAGTTATTATGAATATATCTAAAGGTGTAAGAAAACAAATATTTTGTTTAACAAAAGAGGAAGCTATTCAAGGGAAAAAAGAATTATTATCTTTAATGATAATAACAAATTGTGTAAAATATTATGTTAAGAGAAATGTACCCAAATATTATAAATTATTTACTAATAAAAATAAAACTTTTGATAAAATTGATGACGAAATAAAATTATTAGAACAATATTATGAAGATAGACTTGTTAAAGAAAAAAAAAATTAATTATTACATATTTTTTGGATATATTCAAATAAATTCGATTTATTCTTTCCAAGTTATAATAAATTTCTCTCCAAATATTTTTGTACAAAACTATTCTGTATAAAAATATTTAAAATATAAACTATATAATTCATTAATATGGGTAAGAAAAATCGTAAACCAAAAAAAGAGAAAAAACCACCTGAATATAGATCTAAGGAAGAACGCCAAGAAGAAGTAAAAAATATATTAGAGCAACTTAGTCAATTTCAACTAAATCCTACTTATGAACCAGTCAAAAAACTATACTTGAAGTTTCAAGAATATATAAGAGAAGGAGAAAGATTACTTGTAAATATACCATTTCCCGAAATTAATAGACGTATTAAAGGGGTATTAGCAATTAACAAACGTGAAGATGTTACTATAGCATTAATGAATGAGAAATTTTAATTCTTTATTTGTAACTTATAATCCACGATCTGATTGATCTATGATCCATTCACCCATGTCTATATTATCTTCGATATGATCACTAAGGTCCTTATTTACAAGCAAACCACTAACATATAATATAAAATCTTTTGTTCCTACACGTTTCATGTTACCATCAATGTCTATATATATATAATTGTCATTTCCGTTTGTATGCATGTAACCTATTCTATAAGCACGTCTTGCTTTACGAACCAATCCTATAATACCTGTTGTAACAGTTATTCCAAGACCTGCCACTATATTACGAATAGTATTATTTTCTGCTTTTTGTCGTGTTCTTGCTTTTTTAGCACTTTCACCAGATTTTCGTTTTGGTTTTGGTTTATTTTTTCTACCTCTTGAATTTCTATTCGAACTATTGGGTTTTCTATTCGAACTAGTGGATTTTTTACCACAACTACCATTTCCAAATACTTGAGTTAATTCTTGAAAATATTTAGTAGCCTGTGGTTTTAATGCGACCGCGTATTTATCTGGATGAAACTTTAATCCTAAATTTCTCATCAATTTTTTTCCTTCTCGGGATGTAGAACATACTTTACCTAATTGAAATTTAGCATCGTTGAATTCTGTTCTACTAGGTAGTTTTGTTTTAAACGCTCCTACTGGATTACTCATAGCTAACGCACCAACTGCTGTAGCTGTGGCTGCCCTTTTAAATGTATTTCCCCTACCTCTTTTTCTACGAGTTTTTTTTCGCATTTTCCTTTTTCTTCTTTTTGTTTTTTTTCTTTTACCCCCAGATATAACGCAATTGTCGTTGACGTCCCGCATGATCGAAGTGCATAAAGGTTCTCGCGATCTTGCCTCTGCCAGTTCTCGCCGCCTCGCCCAATATTCCGGGGGGTGGTACGGTGGAAACATACCTCTCTCCCACTCCTCTTGTTGACGCAAACGCTCAGCCTCTTGCCTCCTTTCTGCTTCTTGTTGCTGCCGAATCAGATAATCTCTATACGAAGATAGTGCATTTCTCCACTCTCTTTCGTCTTCCTGTGTCCACTCCGACTCCGGCGAGATTTGAATTCTGTTGGACTGCTGGGACAAAGCTGAATTGGAAGAGTCGGGGTTGTCGTCGATTTCTGTATCACCAGGTAGAATAGGAACCGCTTGAGCAGTGCCTCCATCAGAGAATTCTCTTTGTATTGTTGGACGCACAGGAACAGCACGGGTGACCTCATCCGCCGGCACAGTAGGAAGCATACAATGGTCTGCATTTTCCGTCCAATCATTATGTCCGTGTCTCCTCCCTGCTGCGATGTTTTTTTGTCTACAATCTCCAGTATCTAAATTATACACACAACGTTTATTTCGTCGCATTGGGTCTCTAAAAGTCGTACAATCATAACAGTTATTTCTTAATCTATTACAAGTAGCTCCACCAGTCTTTTTTTTAGTTTTTCTCCCGCGTTTTTTTTTTGTTTTTTTTCTTTTACCACCAGATATAACGCATTCTCCGGCTGATTCCATAGCTCGAGTGCATATACTTTCTCTTCGGTCTTCTACCTCTCTAATATCATCATAATCAAGTCTATAATAATCGCTTGTTTGGTCGCCCGGGAGAACGGGAATCGCTTGAGGAGTGCCTCCATCAGAGAATTGCCTTTGTAATATTGGACTATCATTCGCCACTTGAATCACCTCATTCGGAGGCACAGTAGGAAGCGGACGATGGCAAGGACCTTCCGTCCAATCATTACGTCCGTGATACCTTCCCGCTACGGTGTTTTTTTGTCTACAATCTCCAGTATCTAAATTATACACACAACGTTTATTTCGTCGTCTTGGGTCTCTAAAATTCGTACAATCATAACAGTTATCACGGTTTCTTCTACAAGTAGCTCCACCAGTCTTTTTTTTAGTTTTTCTCCCGCGTTTTTTTGTGTTGCGCTTCTTTTTTTTTAATGAATATACCATATAATATATAATTAGATAAATTAACTATATATTATTTATAACTTACGCGTAATAATTATTCAGGTTGGGGCGGATTATTCCATTTTTCAAAGCCATTTTTGGCTATATACTGCATTTGTCTCATACAGTAAGAAAAGGTTGCACCAGAATGATTATTGTCTTCTAAACCATTACTGATTTTATTTACATTAGCATGATCCCAAAAAATATATCCAGAATCCTTTGGAGGCTCTTCATCTCTAAACCATTCCCAAAGTCCTAATCTATTAGTAGTGTTTGCCATATCTATAAGGCAAGGTCTAAAGTCAGTTCCATATACCTCTACAAATCGCCAGGAATTTATATTTGATGGATAATTTACTGTAGTCATTTACATTAAATCTATTTATCTCTTTAAATGAATTATATAAATAGAAAATTGAAATGTTTTGTTTTCAAGATACACCCTATTATTAACACTTACCACAACAATCAACTACAACAAAAGTTTAAACTATAAATATGTTCACTTCTCCCACCGCCACTCGCGAACAGGCTCTCAAGGCGACTGCTGCTGCTGAGCGGGCTATGGAACGTCAGGCGTGCTGTAAGAGCCAGTTCAAGTTCAAGTGCTTCTCGTGTGGAGAGTTCATCAACCGCGGGGACAAGATCACGAAGTGCACAGCACCCTGTTGGGACGGGATGAGGCTCCGGTTTAGGGGTGCTGACGCCCGGAACGGTCTCACTATGGAGGAGACTG
>MDSX01075851.1_pt1 | contig 10886 bp, 13 predicted proteins | sample 811141 | NCBI WGS metagenome assembly MDSX01 (sample SAMN05326642, study PRJNA326480) | marine metagenome | isolation source: seawater | place: Atlantic Ocean: South East | collected 2010
TTGACATGTATTTAATATTGCAAATGTTGAAGCTGCTTGACCAGATCCAACTGTTACACAAGCTAAACCACCCTCTAAAGCTGCAACTCTTTTTTCTAACACATCGTTAGTTGGGTTCATGATTCTAGTGTAAATATTTCCAAACTCTTTTAGTGCAAATAAATTTGCTGCATTTTCTGTACTTTTAAATTGATAAGATGTAGTTCTATAAACAGGAACAGCAACAGAAGTTGTTGCTGGATCACTTCTATAATCACCACCATGTAGTGCTATTGTTTCTGGATTTTTTATATTTGACATTTTTAATCTCCTTTATTAGTGCTTTAGATGTATTCAGGGTGCACAATCTAGTTAAAATTACCTGACAAATGAATTTTGTCTCAATTAGTCTATTATAATACTAAAGTGATATGCAAGAAGTAAATAACATCAATTTAAGCTGTTTTTTGATCTATTAAATACAACCAATTAATTGACTTTAGTATTAAATATAAGTATTTATGCGCTTTAAAATGACTAACTTTATTAAAAAAAGTGAAATACAAAATAATTGGTATCTAATAGATGCAACTAATGCGGTTGTTGGCAGATTAGCTACTATAATTTCTAAAATTATAAGAGGTAAGAATAAAACTACTTATACACCACATATGGATCATGGAGATTTTATTATAATTAAAAATATTGAAAAATTAAAATTTACAGGAAAAAAATTCGAAAATAAAAAATATTATAGACATACAGGTCATCCAGGTGGAATTAAAGAAATCACACCAGAAAAGTTAAGTTCCAAAAAGCCAGAAGAAATTTTAAAACTTGCAGTAAAAAGAATGTTGCCAGATGGTCCTTTGGCAAAAAAACAATTAGGTAAAATAAAAATATACACTGGTGACAAACATCCTCATGATGTCCAAAATCCAGTTGAAATTTCCTTATCAAAAGCAAACCAAAAAAATATTATAAGATCTTAAAATGGAAAATATTAGTACTACAACTGAAAAAGTTAAAAAAATTAAACTAGATTTTAAAGATAGCAAATATGCTACAGGTAAAAGAAAAACTTCAATTGCTAAAATATGGCTTAAGAAGGGAACAGGAAAATTTCATGTTAATGGAATTAATATGATTGATTATTTTACTAGGCCAAATCACCAATTAGAATTGTTAAGACCTCTAGAGATTTCTGAAAGAGCAACACTATATGACATAAGATGTAATGTTAGTGGTGGCGGTTTAACAGGTCAAGCTGGCGCAATTAAACATGGTATATCAAAAGCCTTAATACAATATGAGCCAGAATTAAAATCTACGCTAAAAAAAGAGAAATTGACCACCAGGGATTCAAGAGCTGTTGAAAGAAAAAAATATGGTCGTAGAAAAGCCAGAAGAAGCTTTCAATTTTCTAAAAGATAATTTTATTATAATCATTTATAGTTATTTAGGATTCGTTTAATGAAAAAGATTAATATAGTTGTAGCTGGTGCTACTGGATACATAGGTTTAGAAGTTATAAAACTACTTGTAAAACACCCGTATGTGAAAATTAAATATTTATGTGCACAAAGTTCAATAGGATTAAAAATATCAAAATTTGAACCTACTTTAAAAAAATTTAAAAAATTACCACGAATATCGAATTTAGAAAAAATAAACTTTGATGATATTGATGTCTTGTTTACAGCTTTACCAAATGGCAGTGCACACAAAATTGTTAAAAAATTAAATAAAAAAACTAAATTAATAGATTTATCCGCTGACTTTAGATTATCTAAAGCTAGTGAATATGAAAAATGGTACAATATAAAACACCTGGGTAGAAAATTTATAAATAAATCAATTTATTTAATTCCAGAATTAAATGATCAAGATATTAAAAAATTTAAAATTATTTCATGTCCAGGATGTTATCCAACATCAATTCAACTACCGTTAATACCGCTATTAAAAAATAAATTAATAAAGAAAAATGGTATAATTATTGACTCTAAGTCAGGATATTCAGGTGCTGGAAAAAATCTAAATAAAAAATTTAAATATAAAAACATTTATGAGTCAATAAGCGCTTATGGAGTTGGTAATCACAGACATGTATCTGAAATTGAACAAGAATTTTCAAAAATTTCTAAATCTAAAATTAATATTACATTTACCCCGCATCTTTCTCCAATGTTTAGAGGTATTTTATCAACAATCTATGTTGATTTACCTAAAAACGTAACTGCAAAGAAAATTTATAAATTCTTATTAAATTTTTATAAAAAAAAATATTTTGTTAATATTGAAAAATTTAATAAACCAATAGGTACAGGCGATGTAATGAATACAAATAATTGTAGAATTTCGGTATGTAAAAGTAAAAATAAGAACAAAATAATTATTTTATCGACTATAGATAACTTGTTAAAAGGTGGATCTGGTCAAGCTGTTCAAAATATGAATATTTTATTTGGATTTAAAGAAAATAAGGGATTTTAATGAATAAAATTTTATTTCTATTTTTTTTTATAATTATTGGTTGTATCCCAATAAATAAAAAAGAAGGGAATATTAATAATAATCTTTTAGATATAGAAAAAACTTATTCTTTCGAAGAATATGTAAACGATTTAAAATTAATAAATAAAAACAAAACATATCGAGACATTAATGATATACCTAATTAAATGAATAAAAATGTTAATATTGCTGTAGTAGGCCTAGGTCAAGTAGGTATTTATTTATTTAATGAATTAAATATTAAGAAAAAAGATATTGAAACAAAAACTGGAAAAAAAATTATAATTAAGGCTATTTCGGCAAAAAATATTAACAAAAAAAGAAGATTTAAAATTAATAAAAAAATTTTTTACAAAAATCCATTAAATATTTTTAAAAAAAATAGAATTGATGTTTTGTTTGAAATGATTGGATTATCCGATGGAATTTCAAAAAAAGTTGTTGAAACTGCTTTAAAAAAAAAAATTCACGTAATCACACCTAATAAAGCTCTAATTGCTAAACACGGTGATTACTTGTCCCAATTAGCAGAAAAACATAAAGTAAATTTAGAGTTTGAGGCATCTGTGGCAGGTGGTATTCCAGTTCTTAGAACTATTAAAGAAGGTTTAGCAACTAATAGAATTGAAAAATTTTATGGAATATTAAATGGTACATCGAACTATATTCTGTCTGAAATGGAAAAATCAAAAGACTCTTTTAATAATGTCTTAAAAAAAGCACAAAATTTAGGATATGCGGAACTTGATCCTAAGTTTGATTTAAACGGTTATGACGCTCTTGCTAAAGTAAAAATATTATCATCACTTGCTTTTAATAATAAAATTTCAAAGAATACTTGTCTAATGGAGGGTATACAAAATATTGAGTTAAAAGATATTGAAATTGCAAGTCAATTAAATCTTAGAATTAAATTGCTGGGTATTTCCGAACTTATTAAAAATCAATTATTTGAAAGAGTTCATCCATGCTTAGTTAGTAAAGACTCATATATAGGAAATGTAAATGGCGTTATGAATGCAATAATATTAAATGGTAGACCTGTTGGAGAAACAGTTTTACAAGGTGAGGGGGCAGGTCCAGGCCCAACATCTTCCTCTTTATTGTCAGATTTATTATCTATACTTAGAGGGAATATCAAAAGACCATTTGGTGTTTCTGGTAATAAAAGAAAAAATGTTAAAATTCATAATCATAAAAATTATATTAATTCTTTATATTTAAGATTTGAAGTAAATGATAAACCTGGTGTTCTTTCAGCTATTACAAATAGTTTAGCTAAATACAATATTTCAGTAAAAAGAATTGTACAAACTCCTGATAAAAAAAATAAAAAAGCTACTATTGTAATAATCACACATAATTGTAAAGAAAGTAGTTCAAATAAATGTTTATCTTTTTTAAGAAAAAATAAAAATATTATTAAAAAACCAATTTATATTAGAGTTATTAATTTAAATGGCAATTAACAAAAATTTTATTAATAAGTTTGTTAAGAGTACTCAATTTGCTGCATATGGCGCTTCACTGCACATAGGAAAAAAAGATAAAAATTCTGCAGATAAAGCTGCTGTAGATAATATGAGAAAAGAGCTTAATAAAATTGAAATGAATGGAAGAATAGTTATAGGTGAAGGCGAATTAGATGAAGCGCCAATGTTATATATAGGTGAAAAAGTAGGTACAGGTATTGGTGACTCTATTGATATAGCAGTTGATCCAGTAGAGGGAACAAATTTTGTTGCTTACGATCAACCTAACGCAATATCAGTTTTAGCTGCCGCTAAAAAAGATGAAATTTTACATGCGCCTGAAACTTATATGAATAAAATAGTAGTAGGTCCTAATTTACCAAAAAATATTGTTGATTTGGATAATGACCTTGAAGACAATTTAAGATCTTTAGCTAAAGAAAAAAGTAAAAAAATTGAAGAATTAACAGCATGTGTATTAGATAGACCAAGACATAAAGAAATTATTAATAAATTAAAATCTCTAAATGTTAATTTAAAATTAATTACAGATGGAGATGTATGTGGTGCATTACTTGTTGTTAATAAAGTTAATAATATTGATATTTTTATTGGAATAGGAGGTGGTCCAGAGGGAGTTTTGGCAGCTGCTGCCCTTACATGTTTTGGATGTCAAATGCAGACCAGGTTGTTATTTCAAAATGAAAATGAAATAGAAAGAGCAAATAAAATGGGAATCACTGATCTTGATAAAAAATATAATTTAGAAGATATGATAAAAGGTGATGTTATTTTTTGTGCGACTGGTATTACTAAAGGAGACCTAATATCAGGTATTAAAAATGAAAATGAGCACTTTTCTTGTGAGACATTTGTTTCTCATAAAAGCTCTAATTTTTTTAATATATCTAGTGAAAAAATATTAAAATGAATTTTAATTCAGTCACACATAAAGACTGGGAACTTAAATCTGCTGATAATAATAGAATTTTATATTTAAGAGAAAAATTTTCAATTAGTGAAATTTTATCTAGATTATTGGTACTTAGAAATATTGATACTAAGAATATAGAATCTTTTTTAAAACCAGAAATTAATAAACATTTAATTGATCCAAATCTTTTACTAGACATGGAGAAATCTGTAAAACTTATTACAGATGATATATCTGAAAATAAAATAACAGGTATATTTGGTGATTATGATGTTGATGGCGCATCAGCAACCGCTATATTAATAAAATTCTTTAATCACATAAATCATAAATATAAATTTTATATTCCTGATCGAGTCAACGAAGGCTATGGACCAAGTAAAAACACCTTCAAAAAACTTATTGATCAAAAAGTTTCTACTATTATTACAGTTGATTGTGGCACTTTATCTTATGAAGCAATTGATTTTGGAAATATAAATAATGTCAATACAATAGTAATAGATCATCACCAAACCGAAAGTAAACTTCCAAAAGCTTTTGGCTTAATTAACCCAAATAGAATAGGTGATAATTCTAATTTAAATTTCTTATGTGCAACATCATTGGTATTTATTTTTTTGATTGCACTTGATAAAGAACTTAAAAAAAGAAATTGGTATGATAATAACAGAATTTTAGCACCAAATTTAACTGAAATGTTAGATTTGGTTGCTTTAGCAACTATTTGTGATGTTGTACCATTAGTTGGGATAAATAGATATTTTGTACAAAAAGGACTATCTCTAATTAAAGAAGGAAAGAACATTGGCCTTAATGCAATTAGTGAAATTTGTGATTTAAAGTCTAAACCAGAAGAATATCATCTTGGTTTTTTGTATGGACCTAGGATTAATGCAGGTGGAAGGTTAGGTTTTTCTTCATATGGTGCTAAACTTTTATCTACTAATGATACCGAAACCGCAAATCATTTAACTGTAAAACTTAATCAATTAAATGACAAAAGAAAAAAATTAGAAAATGATTATCTAGAATTAATTTACAAATTTGCAGAGAATAAAAAAGAAGACTCAGTTTTAGTAATACATGATGATAGCCTTCATGAAGGTATAATTGGAATTTTGGCTGCAAGAGTTAAAGATAGATTTAATAAACCTACTATTATTTTATCAGGAAATGGAAATATACTTAAAGCTTCAGCAAGATCAATTTTTGGTTTTAATATTGGTCTTGAAGTTTTAAATCTTATTGAAAATAAAATAATTATTAAAGGTGGTGGTCATAAAATGGCAGCTGGTTTTACTATAGAAAAAAATAAAATTATAGATTTAACAAAATATTTAAATGAAATTTTTTTGAAAAAAATGAAAAAAAAAATAATCACTGATAAAATTTCAATAGATGCAATTATTTCTCCAAGTGCTCTTAATTCTAGTTTTTATGAAGAAATGAATTTAATGAAACCATATGGTCCAGGTAATTCAAAACCGACATTTCTAATAGAAAATTTAAATGTTTACAAATTTAAGATTTTAAATAATAAACATATTAGTTCAATTTTAGTATCTAAGGACAAAATCTATATTAATGCAATTTCTTTTAATTCATATGGAACTCTTATTCATGAGTATTTAATGCAAAAAAGTAAAAAATTAAATCTTGTTGGAAAACTTAATCTTAATGAGTGGGGAGGAAAAAAAAATATACAGTTAATTGTTGATGATATAGCAATTTAATGTTTGTTTTATAAAATCTTTTGTTTGCTATAAAGCCTTATTTAATTTATAAAACAAAATCTCGGGGTGTAGCGCAGCCTGGTAGCGCGCCTGGTTTGGGACCAGGAGGTCCTAGGTTCAAATCCTAGTACCCCGACCAAAAATATGAAAAAAGTTAAAATTTATCAACCAACCAAAACAGCAATGCAATCTGGCCTGGGTAATTCAAAATTGTGGGTTTTAGAGTTTGATACGATAGATAGTGGAACTAATTCTTTAATGGGGTGGGAAACTTCTACTGATACAATGTCAGAAATTAAATTAGAATTTGATTCAAAAGAAACTGCAGTTAACTATGCAAAAAAAAATAATTTAAATTATTCTATTTTAGAGCCACAAAAAAGAAAGTTAGTTAAAAAATCATATTCAGATAATTTTACAAAATAAATGTTTAAATTTTTTACACAAAAAAAATGGCAGTTATGGGCTTGGTTAGGGTCATTTACAATTTTATCATCATTATGGATCCAAGTAAAAATTGATGTGAAGATCAATGAATGGTTTGGTGTCTTTTATGATATGATTCAAAAAGCCTTAGCTACACCCAATGCAATCACTATTGATGAATATTGGAAAAGTTTAGCTTCCTTTATAACTTTAGCCGGAATGTATATCGCACTTTATGTTGCAATAAGCTTTTTTACTGCACATTTCTTGTTTAGGTGGAGAACAGCTATGGTTGAATGGTATCATTCTGTTTATGATAAGGCTCGCAAGATAGAGGGTGCTTCTCAAAGGGTTCAAGAGGATACTATTAAATTTACACGTATAATGGAGTCACTAGGAACGAGTTTTATTGAATCTGTTATGGTATTAATACAATTTGTTCCGATATTATTAGGATTATCTATTGGCATACCTATATTTTTTTTTGGTGAATGGCAATATGGATTAATTACAGGCGCTTTGCTATGGACATTGGGTGGTACTGCTTTTTTAATAGGTCTGGGTTGGATTTTACGTTTAGTAGGTGTTGAATATGATTTGCAAAAAAAAGAAGCTGCTTATAGAAAAATATTGGTAATAGCAGAAGATGATGACAATGTTAGACCAAAGACAATCAACGAGTTATTTGATGACGTTCGTTCTATCCACTTTTTAAGTTATATTCGTTATTTATATTTTAATATTGGCCGTATGGCTTACTTACAGGCCAATGTGCTGTCTGCTTACGTTTTTTTAGCTCCAGCGATTGTTGCTGGAGTTGTTACATTAGGTGTTATGCAACAAATAATAAGAGCTTTTGGAAGAGTTGAAGGTTCAATGCAATATCTATTAAAAGCTTGGCCTACAATTATAGAATTAGCGAGTGTTTATAAAAGATTAAATGAATTTGAAATAAGAATTAAATCTGAAGATTTAAAAAGTAAAGAAATTTAATGGAAATATATTTAAAATTATTTGAAGTTTTATTTCCTGTTTTTTTTGTTGTTGGTATTGGCTATTTTTTAGGCAAAAAAAATCCAAAAATTGATACTACTTTTATTACTAATTTTGCTGCGAATGTTGGAACTCCAGCTATGATCATATATGCATTAACATCTACTGGGATATCATTTGAGATATTTAAAAACTACTTTTGGTATTATTTAATAGCTATTTTAATTTTTATTTTAATTGGAACAGTTTTTTTATTTTTTCTTAAAGTAAAAGATATTATTCGTGAATTACCTCCCTTTGTAATGCCCAATACAGGAAATATGGGCTTACCGATTTGTTTATTTGCTTATGGATCTCAAGGATTAGGTGTTGCTGCTGCTATATCGGCTTTAATAATACTGAGTCACTTCACTTTGGGTGTTTTTCTTGCTGATAGAAAATTTGATATTAGTGTTATTCTAAAAAATCCGCCTTTTTATGCAATTATAATTTCTGTATTTTTTTTATATTTCAAAATTGAAATGCCTACATTTATTGAAAACACAACTTTTTTATTAATGTATGCAACAATTTTTTTAATCTTAATGTCCTTAGGGATTGCTTTAACTCGTTTTAAAGTTTTTTCTTTTAAAAAAGCAATGATTTCCTCTATAGGTAGAGTTATTTTAGGTCCAATTGTTGGCTATTTAATAATTATATATTTTGATCTTTCTGGATTTGCAGCAGGAGTATTACTTATTCAATGTTCAATGCCTAGTGCAGTACTAAATTATCTTGTGGCCTCAATTTATTCACCAAAAAAGATTGTCGATAGTGTTGCTAGCACTATTGTTGTATCAACAATAATGTCATTTATAACAATACCCCTTGTTGTATTCTTTGCTTTAAAATACTTTAATTAAAATGTATCTTTAAGCTTGTGAAAGCTATTATATTTAATTTGTCAGCATGGATTGTTCTTCCATTTATGGATGGTTTAGCCAAGTTTTTAAGTTCAGATATGCATGTACTTCAAATAACCTGGGCTAGATATTTTTTTACCGTTTTATTTACACTTCCTATTATGTTTTTTTTTTTTCGAAAACAACTTACGTGGTCAGAAAAGCCTAAACTTCAATTTTTAAGAGGTTTAATTTTATTAATTGCAAATATATGTTTCTTTTATTCTATTTCTGTAATTTCTTTAGCAAAGGCTTTAACATTGGCTTTTATTGCACCATTAATTGTTACAGCTTTATCGCCTTTTATTTTAGGTGAAAGAGTAGGTATAAAAAGATGGACAGCTGTTATAATAGGTTTTATTGGTTCGTTAATTGTAATTAGGCCTGGTTTTGTTGAAATTAATTTAGCTAGTTTTGCAGCTTTGGGAACAGGAGTAATGTATGGTTTTTATTTAATTATTACTCGTAAGTTGAGCACTTCAGATAATCCTCTTTTAACACTTTTATTAACGGGAGTAACAGGAGTAGTTCTTATTTCATTTGCAATGCCATTTGTTTGGATCAACCCCTCACAAAATCAATGGTCCTTAATGGCCTTTATAGGTATTTTTGCGATAGTAGGGCATCTATTTTTAATACTTTCCCTTAAATATGCTGATGCATCTAAGTTAGCCCCATTTAGCTATTTTGAGATTATTACCAATATAGCAATTGGTTATTATTTCTTTAATAACTTTCCAGATAATTGGACTTTTTTAGGATTATTTATAATAGTGTTAAGCGGAGTTTATATCTCAAGAAGAGAAAGTCTTAATTCTTCAATTAGAGTAAAGTAAAATTAGTTTACTACCAATTAATACTTTACATTAATAAAAACATTTAAGTATCTGTATTTATTGCTTTTTTTATAATAATTAATGTAAATTAAATAAGTATAAAATTACATAAATTAAAGCTATCTTAAATCTTCTCAGTTAAAAAAATTAAGCAAAGAGGTAAAAAAGCAAGAATATCAACATTAATTTGACATCAATTTTTATAAATATTTAATTAATCTGCATATAAATATCAATCAGTATGAAATAATAAGAAAAACTCAATAAATTGTACTTATTTTAGCATTAAAAACCATTAATAATTGAATAAAATAAGCGTTGCTATTCTTAGATTCTAGAGCATTGCACAATTGGAATATACCGTTTAAACGCCCATAAAGGGTGTTTTTTTTAAGATATGGACATATATGGTACAACTAAAGGGTGCATATTAATTATAATGGAAAAATAGGGTAGTAAGTACTAAAAACGTTGAAAATAAAGGCTTTTAAGGCAAAAAACCTTCTTTTTTTAAGAGCTTTATCTTAGTTTTTAAACCACCTTTAGCTGAATATCCACCAAGTTTACCATCTGCTCTTATCACTCTATGACATGGTATTTTAGGAGCATATGGATTTTTTGCACATGCATTAGCTACAGCACGTGCTGATTTAGGACTTTTTATACCTTTAGCCACTTCTTTATAGGTTTTTACCTTACCTTTGGGTATTTTCCTTAAATAATTCCATACTTTTAATTGAAATTTAGTTCCGTTCAGAATCATTTTTCCTTGTTCTCATAACATCTCCATTTACACTCACTTTTTGTAATAAATTCTTTAGATTTAACAATTACGTCCGCGCTACCGGCATAAAAACCTGGGGCTGTCCATAGTCCTGGAAGACATCCAGTTAATAAAAGTAAACAAAAAAATATAAATGAAATCTTTAACATAAATTTTAATATTTAAACTATTGACATTTAAAATCATCTAATATATTACTAACGATAATTAATGGTTATCAATAGTAATATATATGAATAATATAATAACAAACATAAAAGCTTTACAA
>MDSX01049138.1_pt1 | contig 10884 bp, 11 predicted proteins | sample 811141 | NCBI WGS metagenome assembly MDSX01 (sample SAMN05326642, study PRJNA326480) | marine metagenome | isolation source: seawater | place: Atlantic Ocean: South East | collected 2010
ATATTTTTAATATCCTTGTCATATTTGTTTCCAAGTAGTTTGCCTAGGATGTTTAGTAGATCCATAAGATTTATTTAAATTCTAATATTCATCTTCATTGAAAAAGAAGTCTTCTTTAGAGGGGTAATCTGGCCATATTTCTTCGATATTTTCCCATACTTGTCCTTCTTCTTCTTCAACAAGTTCTTGAAGGTTTTCTGCAACTTCCATAGGTGCCCCGGATCTAATAGCAAAATCTATTAATTCTTCTTTAGTAGCTGGCCAAGGGGCGTCTTCTAATTTTGATGCAAGTTCTAGTGTCCAATACATATTTATTTACTTGTTTTGTTAGTGCAAAAATAAAATTTCTTTATAATTGGCAATATTAGACTTCTATTATTTCCAGTAAATTTCAGTTTTATTATTTTCATTAAGTAAAATTCTAGCCAGAACAAACAAATAGTCAGAAAGTCTATTAAGAAATATTATATCGTATTCTCCTATTTCTTCCATTTGAGCTAGTTTAACTACAGACCTTTCAGCCCTTCTGCATACAGTTCGAGCTATATGGCATAAAGATGATTGGGAATGTCCACATGGAAGTATAAATTGTGTAAGAGGAGAAAGTTTTTCGTCTATTTCATCAATAATTTCTTCTAGATAAATAACTTCTTTTTCATTTATTTTAGGGGTTTCTATATTTTTGCTTTTGTCCACATTTGCGATTGAACTACCAAGATTTAATAATTGTATTTGTATGAATTTGAGTACTTTTTTGTGATTATTATTAATTTCTTGGTCATAAATATGTCCAATATAGGCATTTAACTCATCTATATTTCCGTAGGATGTTACACGTGGATGAAATTTGGTCACATTCTTACCTCCTAATAATTGGGTTTTACCTTTGTCTCCTTTTTTTGTATATATTTTCATAATTATTATTTATTTGAAGCACATCTAATACATTATTTGGATTTTAGTCCCTTTTGCAAATTTAGAGATTTAATCATAAATATATTATTTTTGAAGCATGAAAATTATTACTGGGGCCTGTGGTTTTGTTGGAAGTTCGCTTGTTTCTTTTTTTAATTCACATCAAATTTTTGATTTAATATTAGTTGATGAGTTTTCTAATAAAAAGAAAAATTCAAATCTTATTAAAAAAAAATATCTATTTAAAGTTCATCGAGATGGTTTTTTAAAATGGTTTGATTCGAATTATATGAATGTAACAGAAGTTTACCATCTGGGTGCTCGTACTAACACTTTAGAGGGTTCAGAAGATGTATTTAATAAGTTGAATTTGCAATTTTCTAAAGATTTGTGGAAAAGATGTGTGCAAAATAAGATACCATTAATTTACGCTTCATCTGCGGCTACCTATGGCAATGGTTCACTAGGTTATTCGGATAATCATGCCTTATTAACTAAGTTGATTCCTTTGAACGCATATGCTAAATCTAAACATGAGTTTGATTTATGGGTTTTAGAACAACTTGAATGTCCTCCCTTTTGGGCGGGATTGAAATTTTTTAATGTGTATGGTCCTAACGAATATCACAAAGGAAGAATGTCTTCATTGATTTTACAATCTTATAAAAAAATTTTGAAACATGGAAGTATGAAGTTGTTTTCTTCAAATCATAAAGATTTTGAAGACGGAGAACAATCCCGAGATTTCATATATATAAAAGATGTTGTTAAAGTCATTCATTTTTTAATGCAAAAAAAATCAAATAATGGAATATACAATGTTGGGACTGGCTGTGAAAACAAATTTTCTGATTTGGTTTTGTGTGTATTCAAATGTTTGAAATTAGAATCTCGAATTTCATATTATAAGATGCCAGCTCAAATTAGTATTAATTATCAAAATTTTACCAAAGCTGATATTCGTAAGTTAAAAAGCGTAGGATATACTAGTGGTTTTGTAAAATTAAGTGATGGGATTGAGGATTATATAAATCATTATCTAAAAAGATCTAGTTATTTATAGTTTGTTCCTTAAGTCCACAAGAAACTGTCGTACTTCTTTAAGTTTGTTGATGATTTCAATATTGTTTATTGTATCATTTTTATTTTCTCTTAATTTTTTCTTTGCTCCTTTAAGAGTAAAGTTCCTTTCTTTTACTAAATGGTATATTATATCAAGGTTTTTTATGTCTTTTTCTGTAAAAAGTCTGTTGCCTTTTTTATTCTTTTTTGGATTTAGTATATCAAATTCTTTTTCCCAATATCTTATTAGAGATACATTAACTTTATATCTATCTGCCACTTCCCCTATGGAATAGAATAGCTTTGTTATTTCGGTTTTAATTTTAGGCATTAGTCTAACGATTTTTGTTTAGATTCGGATATCTCAACCAGTCTTTCATATTCCTCAATATTTAGATCGTTATAGTAGTAAAATTTTGGATCTACCTTTTTACCATTTTTTCTAACCTCGTAGTGCAAGTGACTTGCTACCGATGTTCCTGTATTGCCAACTGTTCCAATTTGTTGTCCTCTTTTAACTCTTTGCCCTTTTTTTACATTAAATTTCTCCATGTGAGCGTATAAGGTTTCGTATCCATATCCATGGTCAATTATTATATAATTACCGTATCCAGTTCTTCTAGACTTCACTGTTATTACTTTTCCATCTCCAGTAGCGTTAATTCGCGTACCTTCAGGTGCTGAAAAATCCATCCCATAATGAAATTTCCATATCCCATGAATAGGATGTTTTCTTTTCCCCCATCCGCTTGCAATTCTACTAAGATCTTTATTGTCTAATGGTTGGATAGAGGGTATTGATGATAACATAGCTGATTTATTTTTAGCTAATTCAATTAACTCATCATAAGATTTTGACTGAATGTATAGTTTTCTTGCAAGTAGGTCTTTCTTTCGAGTAATGTTGATTATTTTTTCTGAATTTGACAATTTCTTTAAGTATTTATATTTTTGTGATCCACCAATACCCGCTGACCTTATCGTCTGATCAATTGGATCTGCCTCAAAAATTAATCTATATATATTTTCATCCCTTTTTTTCATTTCATTTAATACTATAGATATCTCTTTAATATCATTATTAAGTATTTCATATTGAGATATAGTTAATTCAAGATCTTTTTTAATCCACTTTTCTTTAGGGCTTTCGAAAAAAAAACTTAATATTAATAGAAGCAATGCTCCAGATACAAAAGTTGATATGATAAAAACAAGTGTTTTTATTAATTTTTTAAAAGGAGTTTCTTTTATCCTCTGATATTTGAGGGTCTTATTATTATAATAATATTTTACTTTTGCCATAACTTATATCAGCTCATGCAAATATATTAAATTAACTGAATATTGTATCTTTACTAAATATTTGAAAAAGGAATATAAAGCTATGAAATCTAAAAAAATTAGAAGTTTATTTTTGAATTTCTTTAAACAAAAGCATCATAAGATAGTTGAGTCTTCAAGAATTGTGGTAAAAGATGATCCAACTTTAATGTTTACTAATGCTGGAATGAATCAATTTAAGGATCTTTTTTTAGGAAATAGTAGTATAGATTTCTCACGTGCTGCAAATTCACAGAAGTGTTTAAGAGTTACTGGTAAACATAATGATTTAGAAGAGGTTGGACATGATACTTATCACCATACCATGTTTGAAATGTTAGGGAATTGGTCTTTTGGGGATTATTTTAAGGAGGACGCTATCACATGGGCATGGGAATTTTTGATAGAAAAGTGTAAATTAGATAAGGATAGAATTTATGTTACTGTTTTCGAAGGTTCTGATGATGATAATTTGGAAAAGGACGTTGAGAGTTATAATATCTGGAAAAATTTTTTACATGAAGATAGAATTATAGATGGCAGTAAAAAAGATAATTTTTGGGAAATGGGATCAATTGGCCCATGTGGACCCTGTTCAGAAATACATTATGACAATAGAGATCACAATGAAAGAATTAAAGTAAAAGGTAGGGACCTTGTAAATCGTGATCATCCTGATGTAATAGAATTATGGAATTTAGTGTTTATGCAATTTAATAGAAAATCAGATTCCTCATTAGAGGACTTACCTCAATTGCATGTAGATACAGGAATGGGTTTTGAGAGGCTATGTATGATTATGCAAAATGTAAAATCTAATTACGATACTGATATATTTTCATCGATTATAATGCAAATTGAAAAAGGAAGTGGATTTTTATATGGTAAAAAAGATGAAATAGATATTGCGATGAGAGTAATTGCAGATCATATAAGACCAATTAGTTTCTGTATTGCAGACGGTCAGTTGCCATCTAATGTAGGAGCTGGGTATGTGGTGAGAAGAATTTTAAGAAGATCTGTCAGATACGCACATACGTTTTTAGGTGTTAAAGATCCATTTGTTTTTAATTTAGTTGATGGATTAATTGATTCTATGGGAGATCACTATCCAGAGTTATTGTCTCAGAAAAAATTAGTAAAACAGATTATTCATCAGGAAGAAGTTTCTTTTTTAAGAACTTTAGAAAAAGGCTTAAATAGATTAAATTTAATTTTAAAAACAAGTAAGAAAATTGTTTCTGGAAAAGTAGCCTTTGAATTATATGACACATATGGTTTTCCGCTGGATTTGACTCAGCTAATTATTTCTGAAAATAATTTTGAATTAGAAATATCTTCTTTTTACGAAGAGATGCGAAAGCAAAAAGATAGATCAAGGCTGTCTGCATCTTCAGAAATGGAAGATTGGACAGTCCTTTTAGATGAAGATGTAGAATTTATTGGTCATGAAAAAACTGATATTGTAATAAAGATATTAAAATATAGAAAAGTTACTACGAATGATAAAACATTATACCATTTAGTTTTCAATTTGACTCCTTTTTATCCAGAAGGTGGTGGTCAGATAGGAGACAAGGGAGTAATTTCTAGTGGTGAAGATCGAGTTGAGATTTTAGATACAAAAAGAGAAAATAATTTAATATTTCATATTTCTTCTCATCTTCCAAATAATCTTGAATCTTCATTTTTAGCAGAGGTTAATCTTATTCATAGAGATTCTTGTTCACGAAGCCATTCTGCTACTCATTTACTTCATGGTTTTTTAAGGAAGCAACTTGGAGAACACGTGGAGCAAAAAGGATCTCATGTATCAAATGATCAATTAAGATTTGATTTTACTCATTTTGCCTCATTAGATAAAATGATCATAAGTCAATTAGAGAAATCAGTCAATGCATTCATTAATAGTGATGTAAATTTAAAAGAACATAAGAATGTATCTCTGGGTGAAGCTAAAAAAATGAACGCTATGATGTTATTTGGGGAAAAATATCCAGAAGAAGTAAGAGTGATTCAATTTGGTGATTTCTTAGAGCTATGCGGAGGTACTCATGTTCAGTCTACTGCAGGTATAGGTTCATTTAAAATAATTTCTGAAAAATCTGTATCAGCAGGTGTCAGGAGAGTTGAGGCAATTGTTGGAGATAAATTTAAAAAATATAAAAAAGACATGGAAGATAAATTAAATAAGCTAGAGTTGTTATTAAAGAATAAGGATGTTATTAAGGCTGTAGAGGATTTAATATCCGAAAACAAGTTTTTACAGACTGAAATCCAAAACTTTAAAAAAAAGGAGCTTGATGATTTGAAGGAAATCCTTTTTAGGGATATTATAGATGTCAATGGAATAAATTTAATCATAAAAGAAGTGGATATTGACGCTAAATCTATGAAATCCTTATCATTTATTATAAAATCTTCTCATAATAATATTGTTGTACTGTTGTCCAACACTTATAAAGATAAAGTAACTTTATCTTTAATGATTTCAGATGATTTAGTCATTAGAGGTTTTAATGCTTCTGATTTAATTAAAGATATCTCATTAGAGATAGATGGTAGTGGTGGAGGACAACCATCTTTTGCTGTCGCGGGAGGTACTAAAACTAGTGGAGTGGTTAAAGCTTTTGCTGTATTAAAAGATAAATTAAGATCATAAAAAAACCATCTACATTGTAGATGGTTTTAATTTAATTAGTTCAAGGAAGGATTTTAGAATCTCCAAGAAAGACCTATATTGAATTTACCTTCTCTTTCATCATTTTCGTCTGCTTGTATTGGCATTAAGTAGTTTGGCTCAATGTGTAGTCCATTCCATATAGGAAATGAAACTCCAACACCAATTCTCATGTTGTCTGTAGCATCAGAAAGAGGAGCTTGTAATGCCGCGTACATGCCATCAACCATTGGTAAAGAATATCTACCGAATATTTCGTAAGCATCATCACCGTTAGCATCTTTTGCTCTAACCGCTCCTACAGTAATTGCATCATTTACAACATATCCGATACCTGCATGAGCTGTCAGCTTATCCATGTTTTCTTCTTGATCACCATCGTAAGTAGTTACAAGCATAAGTTGTGCAGAAGCTGCTAAGCTGAATAAAGCTACTACTGCAGTTAAAAATAATTTTTTCATTTTTCTTATTTTAATGATTAATATGAGGCAAATATATGATGATTTTTAGATATACAAAACAATTAATATCAATTTTAATAACAAAATGTTGTTAATTCTAGATAATAGTATAAAAAAAAAGGGGATCAAATGATCCCCTTTTTCATAACTTTATAGTGTAGTTATTACATAGTGATTGTAACTGTTAACCATGTAACATCTTCTGCACCATCATTTGACCATCTGTACATTCCTAAGTCACAGTTATCGTTTAATGAATAACCTAACATTAAAGATGTAGATTCTCTCTCAGTACCAGCAGCGTCATTAGATATAGAGTGTCTTGTATATCCTAATGAAATACCACTTAATGAGTAAGTAATTCCCATAGATGTGTTTTTGTCACCAGCTACTAAACCACCTGGTCCACCTAAGTTACCATTTGCGTAACCTGTGTTCCATGCTGATGTAGCCATTCCAAAGTCACCTTTGTACTCAGTTTGAGATACAGTAGCAACTAAGTTAGAAACACCTGAATAGCTTCCGCTATACATAGTCATTTCATCACCATCCCAGTCAGAGTTCATGCTAGCTGATACAGCAAAGTCTCCCATAGTATAACCTAAGTCATATCCATGAGCTTTTGCATTTGCACCATCTGTGTCATCTGACATCATAAGAATGTTAACGTCTGCTCCAGCAAAACTACCTGAAGCGTTTACATAACTTACATTAGTGTTTAAATCCATCATACCAGCAGTGATGTCTAAACCAGCTAGAGCTAAATTGAAATTTAGTCCTTGCGTAGTGTATCTTTGAGTACCAAAACTGTTAGATGAAATTAAAGCTCCAGATCCATAACTAAGGTCTTGTTGTCCCATAGTTAATGTACCAAAGCCCATAACGTCTGTTGAAGCATATGCTTCATAAACGCTCATGTTAACACCAGCATCTCCAGATAAAGCATAGCTCCAGTCTGTAGACACGTGAATTCCTCCCCAATCAGCAGAAACAGTAGTTCTTGAATTACCAGTTCTGTCTTCAGAATTAGAATTGTCAATCCAAGTTTTGTTAACAGCTCCCATTTGTGAGAAAGCGATTGTTGTAGTTAGTCCTAAAGCAAGAACTAATACGTTACGTAGATTTTTTTTCATAATTTTAATTTTTATGTTTTTCGGTTAATACGTGGCAAATGTAAGTATATCTACGCTTTTGGCAAATACTATTGTTCATGTTTTTTAACAAATTAATGTTCACATTCATCATAACTAACTTGTAATCAATTACTTAATCTATTATTTTTATTGCAATAAATTTTAAAATTTTAGGCTATTTTATTGAAAAATAACGTGTTTTTTGTTAAAATATAGATTTGTATTGTAGAAATGTTTCAACTTTAGAAACTTTACTAACCAAACATTTCTTTTACCTTTTGGAAGAATGATTTATCCTGATTAGTTGGTTTGGGGCTAAAACTTGTTGAATTTTCATGTTTTGTGAAAAACTCCTTTTCTTCTTTGGTTATGTTTTGAGGTGTCCAAACATTTATGTGTACTAGCAAATCTCCATTACTATATCCATTAATCGATGGCACTCCTTTATTTCTTAGCCTAAGTGTTTTTCCACTATGTGTCCCTTCATCTATCTTTACTCTAACTTTCCCGTCTACTGTTGGAATTTCAATAGAACATCCTAATACAGCTTCAGAAAAATTTATGTATTGATCTATATGTAAGTTATTATTACTGTCTCTAGTTAGTCTTTCATGCTCTTCTATAGATATTACTACTAATAAATCTCCATTAACTCCATCAAATGGCGCTGAGTTTCCTTTTCCGGATACTTTAAGCTGCATTCCATCTTCCACACCAGCGGGAATAGAAATCTCAATTGTTTCCTCTTTTTGAATCATTCCATTTTGATCTGAACCAGCTGGCTTATTATCTACTATTTTTCCAGCTCCTTTACATGTAGGACAAGTGGATGATGTTTGCATTTGGCCAAGAATAGTATTGCTAATTCGGGTTACTTGTCCTGTTCCCTTGCAAGTTGAACATGTTTTGTACGTTACCCCATCAGCAATTACTAATTTTCTAACTTTAAGCTTCTTATCCACACCTTTACAAACTTCTTCTAGGCCTAGTTTGAGTTTTATTCTTAAGTTAGTTCCTTTTATAACGCGTTGTCTACTACCTCCGCCAAATCCACCAAATCCACCAAATCCACCTCCAAATATATCTCCAAATTGAGAGAATATGTCATCCATATTCATCCCACCTCCAAAGCCGCTTGATCCAGACATTCCTGCATGCCCAAATTGGTCATATCTTTGTTTTTTTTCTGGGTTTGAAAGAACATTATAAGCTTCTGCTGCTTCTTTAAATTTTTCTTCAGCACTTTTGTCATTTGGATTTTTATCTGGGTGATACTTTATAGCCAGTTTTCTATATGCTTTCTTAATTTCTTTTTCAGAGGAATTTTTGCTTACACCTAATACATCATAATAATCTTTTTTTGCCATATTACTTTATTTACCTACTACTACTTTAGCGTATCTAATTATTTTATCATTCATTATATAACCTTTCTCTACAGTATCAATAATTTTTCCAATATCTTTTTTCTTTTCAGTTTTAACTTGAGTTATAGCTTCATGATAGTTTATATCAAATTTTTTTCCAATAGGATTTTCGATCTCAGAAAGTCCTTGTTTTTCTAGTATTCCTTTTAGTTGATTATAAATTAAGAAAGGACCGTCATCTTTTTTATAATTATTAGCAGATATAGACCTTTCAAAGTTATCTAGTATTGGAAGCAATGACTGGATAATTTCTTTATTTGCTGAAGAATATAAATCTAATTTTTCTTTGGCGGTTCTTTTTCTAAAATTTTCAAATTCTGCAAATAGTCTTAAATTTTTATCTTTTTCTAGAGATAGTAATTCTTTATAGTTTTCTGATTCTTTTTTAACTTGTTTCTTTTTTTTTGCCATTCTATTTCATGTTTATTAAATAATATTGAAAAACCCCTGCCATACCCAAAAATACGACATATTGTCAGTTCAAATTATCTATTCAAATTCTTTGTATGCGTGCTCCGATGGAGTTTAATCTAATATCTATATTTTGGTATCCTCTGTCAATTTGTTCAACATTGTGAATAGTACTTTCTCCATCAGCAGCCAATGCCGCTAATAAGAGAGATACCCCAGCTCTAATATCAGGAGAGGTCATTGTTGTTGGTTTAAATTTAAATTTATGATTTAGTCCTATAACAGTAGCTCTATGAGGGTCACATAATATTATTTGAGCTCCCATATCTATTAGTTTGTCAACAAAGAATAATCTTGATTCAAACATCTTTTGATGAACCAGAACTGATCCTTTAGCTTGCGAAGCTACTACTAGTATAATGCTTAGTAAGTCTGGTGTAAAACCTGGCCATGGGGCATCTGAAATAGTTAGAATAGACCCATCAATAAAGTTTTGTATTTCATATTCTTCTTGTTTTGGAATGAAAATATCATCACCTTTTTTTTCAATTTGGATACCTAGTTTTGAAAAAATAGTAGGTATAAGGCCTAGTTTAGAATAATTTACATTTTTTATGGTGATTTCTGACTTAGTAATTGCCGCTAGTCCGATAAAACTACCTATTTCTATCATATCAGGAAGTATAGTGTGTGTACATCCACTTAACCTGCTAACTCCAATAATTTCTAGAAGATTAGATCCGATGCCTGAAATTTGAGCTCCCATACTAGCCAGCATATTACACAATTGTTGTATATATGGTTCGCATGCGGCATTATATATGGTAGTTTTACCTTTACACATGACAGCTGTCATTATAATATTTGCTGTTCCTGTGACAGAAGCTTCTTCTAAAAGCATGTCTGTTCCTTTTAAGTTATTTGCAGATACTTGATAGATTTCTTCTTTTTTATTATAATTAAATTTTGCTCCTAGTTTTTCAAATCCAATAAAATGAGTGTCTAATCGTCTTCTCCCGATTTTGTCACCTCCTGGTTTCGGGATATAACCTTTTCCAAATCTAGCCAAAAGCGGTCCTATGATCATTATAGATCCTCTAATACTACCGCTTTTTTTCTTATATTCTTCTGAAGCTAAATAATCTATATTGATTTTATCTGCTTTAAAACTATAGGTTGATTCATCTATCTGATTAATTTGCACATTTAAATCTTTGAGTAGATCAATAAGTATATTTACATCTCTAATATTAGGAATATTGTTAATGATTATTTTTTCTGGCGAAAGTAATATAGCAGATATAACTTGTAAAGCTTCATTTTTTGCTCCCTGTGGTGTTAACTCACCTTTTAGAGAAATACCTCCTTGAACTTTAAAAGTAGACATTAGTTTCTTTTTTTCTTATTTCTAGAATTATTTTTCTTCTTCCAGATATGTTTGTTATTTGGTTTTTTAGCAATTTTATGATCTTCAA
>MDSX01016514.1_pt1 | contig 10883 bp, 9 predicted proteins | sample 811141 | NCBI WGS metagenome assembly MDSX01 (sample SAMN05326642, study PRJNA326480) | marine metagenome | isolation source: seawater | place: Atlantic Ocean: South East | collected 2010
TATATTTATTAATAGTTTATTGATTGTTAAAAATTATTCTCTTGGTTTTATTAGAAGATTAATTTTGAAATTTAAGATCATATTCTTTGATTGAGTGTTTGATTTTTTTATACAAATAATTATCCTCGTGAAATTGTTTAATTAAGCATTCTTGATTCGCTGATTTTACAATTTCTAAATGCTATTATTATTTTACTGCTATAAATTAAATACTTTGGGGCCATAGCTCAGCTGGTAGAGCACCTGCATGGCATGCAGGGGGTCAGCGGTTCAAATCCGCTTGGCTCCATTAGGATTTTCACTTGTTATACCAATTTGTTTGGTTGATTTTTCATAACAAAATGATAGGTTTTGATAGTGTTAAATATTGCTAAATAAGGCTCCTCTGCGAACACCTCTGCTACCAAATAACTAAAAAAAGTTAAAAAAATATTCAAAACTTAAATAGTAAGCTTAATTTTATGGAAGCGTTATAGGTTATAGGAAACAGGCTTCAGTAAATTTTGTGTTTATATATTTAAGTTTGTTTTAAAAAGTAATATATTAAATTAAAAAACTTGCAATTATTTATAGGAATGTTGATCAAAATATTATTTAATCTTTCAAATGCACTTCTACGATATTCAGGTTTACCACTTGTAAATAATTAAAATTATCTTCAGATTCTTTAATATCATCTTCTTTCCCAAAAAATTTAATTACATCTAAATTTACTTGGTTATCTTTGGGTGCATAATTATCAACAATTCCCAATAATTTAAAGAAGATTCTTTATCTTTTTCTCTATCAGATCCTATTAAATCATTTAAATATTAAATAATTTCTGCTGCAACCATCCATTCTTAACTATTAGAATATTTTTCGTACTTGAGAAAATTTATAAATTAAAATAAACATAAATAATATTTAACAAATTTGTAAATTATAAATAGGTTTGTTAGTTAGAAGAATTATAAGCAATTCCAAAATAATAATTTTGATAAGAATGAAAATAAGTTTTAACTTTTAAGTCTCTTTTTTTATTAACTGCCAATCCTAATTTTTTGATCCACTCCCATTGAAAAAAATCTGATGATTTTTTAATGGATTGCCATTTGAATGCTGATTCTTTAATTATCCAATACTTTAAAACTTCATTACTAATACTGGAATATTCATTTTTTCTTAATTCTTTTTTTTCATCTTCTTTAAAAAATCTTGATACTAAAGAATTTGCATTAAAAATTCTATTTTTATTCTCTATATCTATGCCGATGTTGTTTGGAGCCCAAGCTAAAAATAATTTTTTTTCTGTATGACTAACGCTTATATGGCCATTAATAGAATTCAAAAATGGTGCTTTACCAGGTTCTGCATCAAGTGGTATTTCTAATGGTTGAATATTATATATTTGAGATAAAGAATGTCTTAGATAGCCTCTTGTATATCTATAATTTTCAAAAGAGCTTTTAGAGAGCTGCTTTTCCCATTTTTTTTCTTGATGAGTTATTTCTAAATATGGCAAATTTCTAGGGTAAACCCATAATTTAATCTCTTTAGGTAATTGGGGTATATCTAAAATAGTAAGTTAAATAACACCTTAAAATTATAATCACCTTTCATACTTTGTAAAATTATTAAGAGAGTAATATAAAATATCTACTTATCATTTTATTTCAATTTCTTAGTGCATAAAAAATTGTTTTCGTAATGATGAAAAATGATTTGACAATCATTTAATCTTTTCCAACCTTAAAATTATAATAATATAGTTTAAAATTTCTCTCCATCTTCTTATCCAAATACTTAAACTTCTGAAAAATTGATTTATTGAAATAAAAGGTAAACTCCCAATTTCTGCAGAAATACATAGAGAAAAAAATAAATTATATTGTTTAATAGAAGATGTTTGAATACATAAGAGTTTCGATATACCAAGAGAATTTAAGTTTCTATTTGCAAATGCATTATTTAAAACACCAGGGCTTACTTTAATTATTGTATGGCATTCATCTATGTCATGTTGATTAAAAGTTATTCTCTTTCTAATCATGTCTACAACAAAATAATTAGGTTTTGGATTGTTGTTTTTTTCCATAAAAGCTATTTTCCCTCGACAAAAAATTCTTATAAAAATTGGTAATTTTTTAAAGATTTCCTTGAAGTAATTAATTGTATTTCTATTAGAAAATTGGCAATTATCTTGAGAAACCTCTGCTTTTTTTAATTTATTTATATATTTATCCCTATATTTAAGGATCTCTCCTTTCCTGCTAGATAATAATTGATTTCTTGAGTTTGTGTTTTGTGAAATTTTAAAAGTATTTAAATCAATTTTTTCTCCTGGAAGTACTAACTTTAAATTAATAGCAGAATATTTTTTTGAGGATAAATGATATTTATAAAGCAAATCAGAAGTATTTGAATGTTTGTTATATTTGATTGAATCTTTATGTAAGTAACACATATTTGATGCAAAAGGGATCGCTAATTTGGGTTTTATAGATGAAGCTGCATTTAAGAACTCAATAGAATATGAATTTTTGTCTTTATCATTATTTAGCTTCTTGGAACCATCTCTGTTTTGTAAGCAAACTCGAGAATTAGCAGACGAGTGACTCCTTAACATGACTTTTAGATTACCATCTCCAACTGCATTGATAATTTGACTTATCATTAAGGACTGTTGTTTACTATCGTTAAGATTTAGGATAAAGTCATTATTACTTTTAATTAGTACAGCTGAGTCAGTAAGTATCGGTCCAGAAAGAAAAGGTTTGAGACTGAAGTTGGTGTTTAATATATAATTAGCTCCATGATTTATTTCCACAACATTTGTACCCTTTTTTAAAACTTCTAATAAATCATTCTTTAATCTTCTCTCTGGAGTTCTCGAAATTAAGAATTTTAATTTTGGAATTTCTTTCTGTAGTTTTCTTAAAGTTGGTCCATGAAAATGATCCCAATGGAGATGTGTAATATAAATATAAATATCATGACAGTTTGATAAGCTTTTAATCAGCGTTTCGAAAGAAGATGGTTCAGGGAAATTCCACCATGATCTCCAATATGCAGAACCAATTAGCCAAGGGTCAAAAATTATTGCTGTCTTATTTACTCTTACTTCTAAACAGCTATGCCCGTGTATTTTTAAAAAGTAATCATCAGACATTGGATAGAATGAATAATTTAAAAATAAGTTTTATTAATTTTTATTATAGACAACCAATTTTATAAATTTTGATTATAAAAAAAATAAAATATCATCCCCAAATATAAAGTTGTAATTATTACTATGAATCTATTAACAGAAAAAATTATTTATGTTATTCATCTAGATATCTAATATACTTTTGAAGTATTTAAACATTTCTTTTGTTCTCTCATTTGATGTGAATTTCTTATCTTTGGCAATATTTTTGTTTCTTTTAGATACTTCTATAGATGTTTTATAATTTCGATTTAAAGCTGATAGTACACAATTTCTAAAGGCTTTTGATTCATTAATATCAACCAAATAATTATCTGGCTCTGATACAATTTCTGGAATGGCATCAACATTGGTAGAAACAATTGGAAGACCCTCCCTCATTGCTTCTAATAATACGAGCCCAAATGATTCAGTTAATGTAGAATGAACAAATAAATCTGATATTGACATTATTTCTTTGATATCTTCTCTAAAGCCACAAAATTTTATATTTGATTGAATATTATTTTTTTTGATAATTAACTTAATTCTATTTTTAGTTTCTAAACTTTTCTGAGTACCAAAATCATATTCTCCTAAAAACAATAAATATATATTATTTTCTTTCAATATAGGAGAAAGACTTTCAATTATGAAATCTTGTCTTTTATGAAAACAAATCCTACCAGCTGACAATATTATTTTAGTATTTTCAGGGATTTTAAATTCTCTAAAAAACTTTTTTTTAAATTGTTTCTTATTTTGTTTATTTTGTCTGGGTTTTATGGTGTTGTAAATCACTCTTACTTTTTTTTTGTTAACTTTGGAAAAATTTACCCAAGAGTCTTTTGAATATTTAGAAACAGCATAGAAGTAAGTTCTGGATCTTAATTTTGTAAGAATTAAAAAAAATAATTCCTTAAAATAATTAAATCCTACATGCTTCTTATTATAGGTTTTATGAATACCAATTACATGGTGTATTTTTGTACCCAAGCACGTTAAAATTGTAAGAATGCTTAATGATTCTGAAGAAGTCTCAATAATATCTATCCTTTCTTTTTTTATAAGAACTCTTAATTTTAAAAGCCAATTTAATAATTGGAATATATTGGGATTTATAGCCAAGTCAATAAAAAAAACTTTTGTTACTCCATTTTTTATTAGGATTGATTCATAAGATTTCTTTTCCCTTAAACTTGAATGAGTATTTAAAGTAAATACACTCGCACCAAATTTATTTAAAGAACAAGCCAAATCTTTTTGTAGTAACTCAAAAGCACCTTTTTCAAATTGAGGAGAAAATATTAGAACTCTCATAATTTAAATAAATTTTAAATTTTTTTATCTGCTGGGAAATTAAAGTTTTTTAAAGTAAAATCCATGCATGATTCATTTGTTTCTTGAGGACTTTTTTTGAATTTTTAAAAACATCACTTTTATTTTAAAAGAAGACTTTTGAATTATCCAATAATCAAGACAATAATAGTGATAATTAAAAGTTTACAGCCTAGGTTTTGTATCTTTTGATTAATTTCAGGATCCAAAAATTACTATTTCTTTTGAAAATAATAATAAGTTTTAAATCGCATAAATTTTTTGAGAACTGTTTTTATAAGATAAAAGAGGTCTATTTGATTTTTTATTCACAAAAATATGAAGAAAATCTAAAGTGATCATATAGTTTATTATGATACTATCGAGAAAACTATTTAATGATTAATAACCCGAAATGCTTTATTTTAGACGTAGATGGAGTAATGACTTCAGGGCATTTTTTTTATAACAAAGAGGGCAAATTTTTAAAGTGTTTCGGTCCAGATGACAATGATGGACTTTCTCTTCTAAAACCATATATGGAAATTAGATTTATTACTGGGGATAAAAAAGGTTTTAATATTTCAAAAAAAAGAATAGTTGATGATATGAATTATAAATTAGATCTTGTTAGCACTGTAAGAAGGGTTGATTGGATAGCATCTTTATATTCTCTAGATAATGTGATTTATATGGGAGATGGTATTTTTGATCATTTCGTAATGAAGCAAGTAGGATATTCTATTGCCCCCTTAAATGCAGATTTATTAGCAAAAAAATCTGCCGACTATGTGACTAAAAGAAATGGCGGAGATAGAGCAGTTGCAGAAGCATGTTTACACATTCTTGAAAAATTTTATGATGCATTTGATGGTTCAAAAGTGCCTGATAATATTAAAAAAACTGGTGAATGGACTGTATGAATAAATATAAACTTCAAAATTTTATAAAAAAAAGAAAATGTACACTACTTGGGATTGGCCCAATGAGTATTAATTGTATAGATGCAACCATAGAATTATCATCTGAATTAAATATTCCATTATTTTTAATTGCTAGCAGAAGACAGATTGATTCCTATGAATTAGGTGGTGGCTATGTAAATAATTGGACTACTAAACAATTCGCAGACTATGTAATAGATAAAGACAAAAAAGGTAATATCTTATTATCAAGGGATCATGGAGGCCCTTGGCAAAATAGCAAGGAAATTGATGATAATTTAAGTCTTAATAGAGCTATGGATTCTGCAAAAAAATCTTTTTTAGATGATATTAAATCTGGATTCCAATTCATACATATTGATCCAAGTATTGATATTCATAAGAAAACTTCTTTAGATGAAATTCTTGAAAGAATTTACGAACTCTATAGTTTTTGTTACTCACAAGCTCAAAGATTAGGAAAGGAAATTTTGTTTGAAATAGGAACAGAAGAACAAAGTGGTGGAACTAATTCACAAGAAGAACTGAATTATGTTTTGAATTCGATGAGAATATTCTGTGAAAAATATAATTTTCCTTTCCCCACATTTGTGGTTATTCAAACAGGAACAAAGGTTAAAGAAATGAAAAATGTTGGCTCTCTAGATAGCCCCATAAGAGTTGTTGATCAACTCCCATCTGAAATTCAAATACCAAAAATGATAGAAATATGTAATGAATATGAAATTATGATGAAAGAACATAATGCAGATTATTTATCTGATGAATCTTTGCATTGGCACCCCAGGCTTGGTATTCACGCATCTAATGTTGCACCAGAATTTGGCGTTATAGAAACTAAAAATCTTTTAAAAATTCTTGAGGAGAATAATTTAAAAAATCTTTCAGAGCGTTTTCTTGAACTATCTTTTAAATCTGGGAAATGGAAAAAATGGCTTTTAGATATTTCGCAAACTTCAGACAGAGAGAAATCTATTATCGCTGGACACTATGTTTTTTCAATTCCTGAATGTAAAGAACTAAAAAAAGAAGCTTCACAAGAATTATCAAAAAAAGGTATTAATTTGGAAAATTTTTTAAAAGAATCGATTAAAAAATCAATTTTTCGTTATTTGACTCATTTTAGACTTATTCAAACAAAATGAAAAAAGTTGCGACTTTAATTCTTAATAGAAACTTACCGAAAGTAACTGATAAACTTTGTGAACATATAAATAAGTATGATGGTAAATTTACAGATATATTTGTAATTGAAGCTGGCAGTGATAAAAAAAATCTTTCATCAAATACTACTTGGTATGCTGATTGGCCAGAAGCAAAAAGAGATGGATTGCGTTACGCCAGAGGAATGAATTATGGACTAAGCATGTTATTTAAAGAAAAGAAATTCTCTAAATATGATGCTTTTTTTCTTTTAACAAATGATACAGAATTAGAGCTTAAAAGTACTATAGAAGTCTTACTTAATATTTTTAAAGATCACAAAAGATTGGGGATATTATCTCCTTGTTCTCTTAAGTGGGGAGAAAAATTACTATTAAAAGGTGAAAACCAAACAAAATATTTTTGGTTTATTCATAATAATTCTTATTTTCTTAGAAGAGATTTTATAGAGGTCATTATTAATAAAGATAAGCCAGATCATATTAACTTTTTATTCGATGGTAATAACTTCAGAGGTTATTGTTTAGAAAGTGAATTAATAGCTAAAGCCTATGCAAATGATTGGGCCGCAGGTATAACCTCAAAAGTTTGGGCAAGTGAGAATGAATCTCACTTATTGAATAAAGCCAGTGAAATAAAAACAGAAAGTTATAATGAAAATTTGAAATTATATGTTGAAGAAGGTAAAAAATGGATGTTAAATAAATATGGATATAATAGTAAATGGTCTATGAATTTATATACAAAATCTTTTTATGATGCTTTTTTTCAATTTCATCCAGAATTCTCAAAATATAAAATTTAAAAATTATGAATAAAATTATAAAAAAACCATGGGGTCAAGAAGAAGTTATTGAAATAAACAATCGTTATATGATGAAAAAGCTCACTATGCTTTCTGGACATAGATGTAGTACTCAGTATCACAATATAAAGCAAGAAACTATTTATGTATTATCAGGAAAACTAAAAATATCCTATGGTTCAAAAATAGATGAACTCAAATCAAATATTTATGAAGGAGGATCAACAATTACAATCCCTCCAAAATTAATTCACAGAATGGAAGCTATAGAGGATAGTGTTTATCTCGAAGCAAGTACGCCAGAAATAGATGATGTAGTTAGGTTGGAAGATGATTATAAAAGAATTAATTAATGCCTTTTAAAGTATTTATTCCCACAGCAGGAATAGGATCAAGACTTGGAGATCTGACTAATTCGATTAATAAATCATTAGTTTCTTTAGATAATAAGCCAATTATTTCCCATATAATTGATCTTTTCCCTAGAGATGCTGAATTTGTAATTGCTTTAGGCTATAAAGGTGAAATTGTTAAGGAATTTTTGGAAAATTTATACCCAAAGAGAAAAATAAATTTTGTATTTATTGATCCTTTTATTGGAGAGAATTCTGGTTTAGGTTTTACATTATTATCTTGCTCCCATTTATTGCAGGAACCATTTGTTTTTACTTCATGTGATACTTTAGTTTTTGATAAGATCCCCTTGCCTGATCATAATTGGATATCTTATTGTGACAAACCAAATATTAATTCATATAGAACAGTAGAAATTGAATCAAATATGGTTAAAAATTTTAAAGAGAAAGGTGAAGGCTTGCCAGGTATTGATTTCCCATATATAGGTTTATGTGGAATAAACAATTTTTCTGATTTCTGGAAAGGTATTAATGAATCGCAACTCAATAATATTGAAATTGGTGAGGTTTCAGGATTAATTAATTTATGCAGTAATGGCTTGAAGTGCTACGAGATGAATTGGTTTGATACAGGTAATCTTGAGTCATTAATGTTAGCAAGAGAGAAATTTAAAAGGGATGATTCACCTGTTATTCTTGAAAAGATAAATGAAGCAATATGGTTTTTAGATGAAAAAGTAATCAAATTTTCAACTGATACTAATTTTATTAGAAATAGAGTTCTTAGAGCTAATGAACTTGAGGGATTTGTTCCAAAGATACAGAAATCCTCAAAACATATGTATATTTATGATCTAGAAGAAGGTTATGTTTTTTCAAAAAATTCAAATCTTCCTTTATTTAAGAAATTACTAGAGTTTTCTTCAACTTTTTGGAAAAAAAAAGAACTTAATGAATTAATAAAGAAGGAATTTAAAAAAAACTGTTTAAATTTTTATAAAGAAAAAACAATTACTAGAGTAAAAAAATTCTTTGTTGATTTTGATCAAAAGGATCAAGCGCAAATTATAAATGGGGAAAGTGTTCCAACTATTGAAAACATGTTTAAATGTATAGATTGGGAATATTTATCTAATGGTTTAGCTGTACGATTTCATGGTGATTTTCATTTTGAAAATATACTTTGGAATTCAGAAAAAAATGGCTTTGTTTTTTTAGATTGGCGTCAAGATTTTGCAGGTTCTCTAAAATTTGGGGATTTATATTATGATTTAGCTAAATTGATGCACGGCTTAATTGTTAGCCATAAATTAATTGATGAAAATCAATATAAAGTTGAATATTTTTCCAATTCAATTAATTTTGAATTTCATAGATATCAAAGAGATGTTGAATTTGAAGAATTCTTTAAAGAATGGATTACAAAAAATAATTATGATTTAAAAAAAGTCAGAATTTTAACAGCATTAATTTATTTGAACATTGCGTCGCTTCATCATAAACCATATAATTACTTATTATTTGCTTTGGGTAAATTATTACTTTTTAGACAATTAAATTCTTAATTATATTTGTTTATAAGTATTGATTTATTAGTTTTATTATCATAATTTAATGAGAACAGCATTACTTATAAATACTTTTATAAATGATGAATTAAAGTTTAATCATTTTAAAATAACATTTTTAGAAATATTTAAAGTTTTTCAATCCATTCATATTAAAGTTAGGGGTTCTTTCAAAGATAGATGTATAGATTATGTTTTATTAAACGTTAAAAGTAATGTTTTTACTTATCAAGATATTGATAATAATGATTGGATAGCTTCAACATTATTCATGGTTAAAAATATAAAAGATGAAAATATTTTTCTTTATAATGAAGATCATAAATTGAATTGTGGAATTAACAAATTTATAGATATTCTTGATGAATTTTGTGAAAAAAATATTGATTTCATGGGTTATTCTTTTTTTAAAGCTTCTAAATTGAATTCATTCAATATTTTGCCTTTGAAACCTAATCAAGAAAAATTAATAAGTCATTTTTATATAGATAAGAATAAATTAGAAATGATTGGTAAAATCTCACCTTATTATTATCATGTAAGTTTAATTGCTTTATTTTCCAATAAATATATCAATCATATTCTTAATAATGAAAATTTTAAACGTAAATTATTTATCAAACCTCTAAGTTCAGTTATTTCTCGTTTATTTAATGTTCAAAGAAGAAGGATCTTTATCTATATAAATTTCTTTTTAAATAAATTTAATATAAATCTTTGTCTTTATCCAATCAATTCTCCATTTAATTTTGAGAAAATTTGGTTTGAAAATAAATATCTAAAATCAAAATGGCATTATGGCATTCCCAATTATGAATTATTTATTAATTATGATGACGATAATGGAATGTACGGTGAAAGTTTAATTAAAAGAGGTTTGTATCCATTTAATAATGATTATTTTATAAAGAAATTAAAAGGTAGAAGGGATTTATTATCAGAATATATTTTAGACTTATATGAAAATCAAGAGTATGATTGTACATACTTTAGTACTATATCGAGAATCAATCTATGCCCAGTTTTGGTAATTCATGTTTTATCGGGAGAAATTGATTTAACTTCACTTAATGATAATTTAATTGTAAAAGAAAATAATAAGATATTCTTATATTCAAATATCTATCCTAAGTTAATTGCAATTACTGATTGTCAAATAAAGATATCTATTTTTGATGAGATTATTAAACAATAAAATTTTGATTTAATGGTTATAAGTTTATGTCTTAAATATAATAATCTCTTTGTTTTTTATTGAAATTTAATGTAAGCTATTTTGGTGAAAAGGTTTTTATATTAATGAAAAAATGAAAAAAGAATTTCTTAATTTTTTATGTTGTCCTGTTTGTAATAATGAACTAATTTTAAATGCTTTTGATCAATCTAATGGGAAAGTAAAAACAGGGACTTTAGTTTGTAAATCTAAGAAAAGTAGCCACGTTTTTAAAATTGAAAATTTTATACCTAGATTTGTAAGATCGCCCAAATATGCTGATTCTTTCGGCCTACAGTGGAACAAATTTGCTCAAACCCAGTTAGATAATAGAATGTTAAATGAAA